>Ga0193752_1002526_pt1 | contig 13594 bp, 6 predicted proteins | sample H1c1metaG_FD_144924 | JGI IMG/M metagenome (GOLD analysis project Ga0193752, IMG submission 144924) | Soil microbial communities from a riparian zone of the East river system, Colorado, United States - H1c1 | ecosystem: Environmental > Terrestrial > Soil > Riparian zone | place: USA: East River... | reverse complement strand
GGATTGGCTCCGACAACAGCTTTTGTCCCGGCAGCCAATATACCCGGGTATTCTTATTTAAGGCATATGTTCAGTCCTACTGTAAATGGCTCTCATTATTTAAGTGCTGACAGTGGGTTTAATGCGGTTTTATATGGTTACCAGGGAGGTCAATTTGAATCCTATGCGTATTCTGCCGGAACAAATGTAATTGACCTTTCCAAAGAGCTTGAATTAGAAACTACTTACGGTATAGAAACTTCGCCTTCTATTTGTACCAATGCACCGTTTAAATTTAAATTTTACGTTCCTGCCTATACACAGGGTACATCACCTCAACCTATCCTGTTCGATTCATTAAAATGGGATATGAGTAATCCTTCTTTGATAGTCCCAAATAATTTCCCGATCATGCAGTATGGTACAGTTGGTTCGCCGCCAACAGTAGCCCCGGACTCTACCAATATAAGAAACGGAATTTTGGTAAACTGGTATTCGCTGCCTTCCACTTATTATTTTAATGCTGCCGGTAATGATACCCTTTTGGTAACAGGGTACACCAGTACCAATGAGGGTTGTGGAGCTAATAAGTTATATGACTTCCCCATAGTAATAAGCGACCCTCCAATAGCAAATTTTGATACATTGCCAAAACCCGGCTGTTATTTAGAGCCTGTTGTGGTAACAGAAACTACTCCTCAACTTCCTAAACCAACTTATAAACGCTGGTGGGAATTTTATGATCCTGTTACAAATTTAACTACAGTCTATGTAACCAGTCCAGGGTTTCCTTATACGTCTGCATCTCATACATTTACCACGCCTGGTGTAAAAAGAATACGCCATGCCAGTATTACTACGCCGGGTTGTTTAAGTGATACTATAGTGAAGTTTGTTACATTGACTGATATACCCAATGCAACCATTGCCGGCAATTCGACACCGTTTTGTATAAATACCCCTGTTGGACCCGATGTAACATTCACTGCTACAGAAGGTACCGCTCCATTTACATTCTCTTACACAATAAATGGCGTATTGCCGGCACAGACTGTCAATTCAATAGGAACTAATAATTTTGTTACTATACAAGCTCCAACCAATGTTGCCGGCCCATTTGTTTATGAACTTGTGGGAGTAAGAAATGCAAGTCCAGTGGGCACGCCCTGTACCCGTACTATTACGGGGCAACAAGTAACGGTCACTATTCTACCTGATCATGATATTAATCTTGGCTCAGGAAACCCTGATCCTGCAGTTTGTATCAATAATGCCATTACGCCATTTACTTTAACGATCAGTGGCGGTGCAACAGGCATACTCCCTGCTGTTGGTTTACCACCGGGTATAATTGCTACATTAGCGGGTACTACGGTTACTATACAAGGTACGCCTACTGCAGCAGGGTCATACCCATATAGTATTACTACAACTGGTAATGCCTGCCTGACTGATAATTTTACGGGAACCATTACTGTAAACCCTGACCATACTATCAGCCTGAATGGCGGAGACCCTAACCCAATTGTATGTATTAACACGCCTATTTCACCATTTACTTTAACCCTGGCCGATGGCGCAACAGGAATTGCGGCACCCGTGGGTTTACCTGCCGGTGTTACAGCAACAGTGGTTGGTAACATTGTTACCATACAAGGCATACCTACTGTTGCCGGTACATTTAATTATACCATAACTACAACCGGTAATGCCTGTTTGACTGATAATTTTACAGGTACTATCATTGTAAATCCTGATCATACTATTGGCTTTAACGGTGGTAATCCTAATCCTACATTATGTGTTAATACACTTATGTCAGCCTTTACTTTAGCAATAGGAGGAGGGGCAACAGGCATTGTAATGCCTCCGTCGAATTTACCCCCGGGAGTTACAGCTTCAGTGGTAGGCACCACAGTTACCATATCTGGTATACCAACTGTTGCCGGTACCTATAATTATACCATCACCACGAGTGGTAATGCCTGTGTAACTGCCAGCTACAGCAATACCATCATTGTAACTGACGATGCCACCATTACTCATCTTTCAGGTTCAACCAACCAGGCGGTGTGTAGAAATACACCGATTGGTGCTATAGATTATTTGATCGGAGGTTCGGCTACCGGTGCAAATATCGTATGGTCACCATCAACACCGGCCGGTATTAGTTTTACCCCAACCAGTGCAACTACCTTCCAGATAGCCGGTACGCCTACTGATGTGGGAACAACGACTTACAATTATACTATCACTACTACAGGTCCGTGTTATAATCCGCCTCTAACAGGCAGTATTACGGTTAATGCATTACCAATAGCTTCATTCAATGCAGCACCTATCCGTTGTGCAAACAGGGATATCAGTTTTAGCAGTACATCTACTCTTAATGCGGCCAGTGCAACTTATGCATGGGATTTTGGAGATCCTCCAAGCGGGCCTTTCAATACTTCAACAAGTCAAAATCCTTCGCATAATTACCTGGTACCTAATACCACCACAGGCTATACTGTAACACTTACAGTTACCAACAGTAATAGTTGTATCAGCGACCCAATTGCTTCTATGGTTGTTATGGTTAATGATACGCCAAGAGCAGATTTTCTTGTACCCAATGTTTGTATCAATGATGTAGCTACTGTGTTTACTGATATAAGTACTATAAACGCCGGAAATTCCATAACATCCTGGTTCTGGGATTATGGAGATCCTCCAAGCGGCCCGTTGAATACATCAACAAACCAACATGGTTCTCACTTATACCCATCGCCTAATAATTATACCGTAGAGCATAAGGCCATATCCAGTTTTGGATGCCGGGATTCTATCAGGCATGTTGTCGTTATTAGCTCAGCTGATCCGGTTGCTGATTTTACTGCAGCTAATTCCTGCAGCAGCGATACAGTTTCACTTATAAATCTTTCAACCGTTGGTTTTGGTAATGTAACCAAGCTTGAAATATATTGGACCGGTGCAGGTACACCAGAAGTGATCCTTAACCCGGTATTCAACGGTGTTTACAAGCATAAATACCCAACCCTTACAACAACCCAGATCTATAACATACGTATGGTTGCCTATTCGGGTGTGGTTTGTTTTACCCAGAAAATAAGCCCGGTAACTGTATATGCAACGCCGGTGGTTCAGTTCAATAATATACCAAGCACCTGTTACTACATGGTGCCTCCATTCCAGCTAACGCAAGGTAGTGAGATAGGAGGTGTGCCCGGTACAGGAACTTACAGCGGCCCTGGTATTACCAATCCTAATGGTACTTTTGATCCGCTGGTTGCCGGTATTGGTACGCACAATATCAAATTCACCTGGACTGCCAGTAACCCGGGAGCATGTATTGATACATTGACAAGGACCATTACTGTACGGGATACGGCCCATGCCAAATTCAGTTATGTATTGCCAGCCTGTGAGCAAACGGTTTCATTTACCGACCTTTCTACCGCACCGCCATCAGTAGTTTTATTTAATACCGTTTGGGATTTTGGAGATGGCACGGGTACCTTTAACTTTGCGCCAGGCTCTACCTTTACCCATACATTCGTTTTACCGGGCATCCGAAATGTAACGATGCACACTGTATCTACCGCCGCAACCGGTAGTTGTTTAAGTACAGATACTGTGGCTGTTGTGAATATTGATGCCAATCACATTATTACAACACCGGCTAATGCGTCACAAACTCTTTGCGTTAACAATAATATTGCCCAAATCGACTTTCAGCTGAGTGGTGGTGCAACAGGCATTCAAATGCCACCGGCAGGTTTACCTTCAGGCGTAACAGCTACCCTTACTGGTACCATGGTAAGTTTAACCGGGGCTCCTACACTTGCCGGTGTATATCCTTACAGTATACAAACAACAGGTAATGGCTGCCAGGTTGCCAATACAAGTGGTATCATAACTGTTAATCCTGATCATGCCATTTCTTTACAATCTATTTACGATAGTGCACAATCAGTTTGTGTGAATACTCCTATTGACCCGATCGTTTACGACCTGGGAGGTGGGGCAACAGGTGCAACTATTTCGGGCTTACTACCGCCAGGTGTAACGGGTGTAGTAACGCCTGGTAATACATTTACCATCAGCGGTACACCAACATCAAGTGCCGGCGGGCCATTATTTAACTTTACCATTCAAACAACAGGTAACAGTTGTGTAAAAGCAAGTACAATAGGAGAGATCCTGGTAAATGACTACCCGGTACCTGCTTTTGCATTCGATAAAGGAAGCTATTGTATACCTAATGCCCTTGTAGGATTTATTAATAATACTACCCCCGCACCACTCAGTAACCACACATATGCATGGGATTTTGGCGATGGAGGAACCAGTACGGCTGCAACCCCGCTACCGCATTTGTACAATTCTGCAGGGCCGTTTACTGTAATACTTAAAGCCCGCAGCACAGTACTTTTAAATCACAATGTAATTGGTTGCGAAAGTGTTAAAAGCAACTTGCTGGATATCATTCACCCGCAGCCAAAAGCTGATTTTGTTTTCAGTAAACCGGCTGTATGTATCGGCGATAATGTTACCATTACCGATAATACAGATGGTAAGGATGGTATTGTAAATCAATGGAACTGGGACCTGGGAGATGGAACCACCAGGGTTATCAACCCGGTTACCCATACTTATGGAGACACTATCACTTATAACATTACCATGTATTCTGTAAATACTCATGGCTGTAACAGTGATACCATCACCAAACCATTCACGGTTTATCCTTACCCACGTGTAAGTGCAGGGCCGGATAAGTTTGTACTGGAGGGCGGCTCTGTTGAACTGGAAAGCTCAAGCTATGCCATTGCGCCTCAATATACCTGGACGCCGGACCTGTACCTTACTGATGCAAGGATCGCCAGGCCAAGGGTTACAAACCCCAAAACGGATATGACATACCGGCTTACCGTAACCGGCAAGGGAGGATGCGCCATCAGCGATGATGTGTTTGTGAAGCTGCTGAAGTTCCCGGTAATACCAAATACATTCTCACCAAATAATGATGGTATTAATGATACCTGGAGGATAGATTTCTTACATACATATCCTGAGAACAGGGTTCAGATATTTACAAGAACAGGTAAGATCGTATTTGAATCAAGAGGCTATAATACGCCATGGGATGGTACAATCAAAGGCAAACCATTGCCATTTGATACATACTACTATATTATAGAACCAGGCAATGGCCGTGACCCGATCACCGGGTACGTAACTATTTTAAAATAAATTAACCTCACCCCAACCCCTCTCCAAAAGGAGAGGGGCTTTGAGAGCGTTAAATTTAATTTCACTTATGCTAAAAAAATGGGGGGCTTCGAAATTTTAAATATAAGCTCTTAACATTTTTATTAATTAAAAAGATTGAACTTTATTAAACGGGAATTATATCAACTATACATTTAATTATACTGTCGGCCTGAACTTGTTGAAGGCGGTTTTATAATTGCATCGGTTTCGACAAGCTCAACCTGACAGCTTTTAGATCAATGTCTAATTGATATTATGTACCCACTGAAAAATTGAAAGCATGAAGAAAATTGTTTTTATTGCCATTAGTTTCTGTTTTATTGGTAACGCGGTATTCGGCCAGGCCAAACCTTTTTATACCCAATATATCTTAAACAATTATATCCTTAATCCCGGTATTACCGGGATTGAAAATTATACGGATGTAAAACTGAGTTACCGCAATCAATGGGCCGGTATCTCAGGCCACCCGGTAACAAGTTATTTCACCATTCACACACCTTTAGGAAAAAAAGATTTGCGTACCAATGCCACTTCTTTCCAGGTGCCGGGTGAACATCCGGGAGGCCCTAAGGCATGGGACGATTATGCAGTTTCTCCTGCTCACCATGGTTTGGGATTGCAGGTGATCAATGATAAAGCCGGTTATATAAGCCGCTGGTCGGCTGCTGTTTCGTATGCATACCACAAGCCACTGTCTGTTAAAACAAGCCTTGCTGCAGGCCTGAATGTTGGGATGAGCAGTGTTAACCTGGACAGGAGTAAGATAGAGTGGGGTAACCTTGATCCCAATGATCCTGCTATTGGATATAACAGCGGTGCCATCAGCAAAATAAAGCCTGAGATAGGTGCTGGTGTCTGGTTGTATTCGGCCAGGTATTTCCTGGGCGTTTCTGTATTGAATATTATTCCTGGTAAAGCAAAATTTGTTAAGGATGCTACTTACGGCGAAACTTTTACGCCAAACTTTTTTGCATCGGGTGGGTACAGGTTTGCTGTATCAGACGATGTTTCTGTATTGCCATCCGTGATGGTGCAATACTGGCAACCACAGCTTACTTCCATACATGCCAATGTAAAAATGCAATACCAGGATTTCTTCTGGCTTGGCCTAAGTTACCGTCATGCCGACCTGGTGGGTGGATATTCAGGAATGATCGGGGTGAATGTTTCCAATACATTCAATGTAAGTTATGCATATGAGCATGCTACTTCATCCCGCCTGCAAACCTTTACAAAAGGCACGCACGAAATTGTGCTTGGCTTCCTGATCGGGAATAAGTACGGAAGCAGTTGTCCACGTAATATTTGGTAAGGTTAGCCGTTAGCCGTTAGCCGTTAGCCGTTAGCCGTTAGCCGTTAGCCGTTAGCCGTTAGCCGTTAGCAGTTAGCCGTTAGCCGTTAGCCGTTAGCCGTTAGCCGTTAGGGAAATTATGGGGCGTAAAGTTATTAGATATCTTCGATCTAAAACCGGTGATCAAAATCTACAATTGATATTTACTGTTGGGCGGGATAGGCCTTCTTAAGCTTTCTTTGTGCAGCCTCAGCTTTATTTTTTTCGGAAAGGGAATCGATCATTATTTCTTTTGCACTCATAACCCATTCCGGCTGCAGGATCCATTTGCCATCTTCAAAACTTAAGTAATAAACTTTTACTGTAACAGCCCCACCTGCACCTTCTTCAGTAATGATAATCTGCTTTGCAGCATCATTTTCAGTGGCAGCCATGGGTTTGGCAAAATTCAGCTCAAGCGGTGATGCAGTTTCAACAGCAGTTTCAGGATCCGGTTGTGCTTCACAGGCAGGAGCAGGTTGAATAGTGCTTTTTCCAGTTTCAATTACCGGCATAACCGTTCTATTAAAATCAGCGGTCTGCTCATTTTGTATATTGTTATTCGTAAAAACGGGTATGGCAGTCTCTGTATTTGAAATGATATAATTATCAGAAGGTAAATAATGCATGCCTGCAGTAGGCTGCAATTGCACCGCCGTTTTTGGGGATTGAAATAATACTGCGGCTGAAAGCATGAACAGTAACGCCAAGCCAATAAGTGGTGCAACAATATTAAAATGAAGGCGCTGATTCAAAACTTTTTCGCTGGTAAAAAAACTGATGCGCTGCAATAAATGTTTTTTCCTGTTTACAGCAGCCAGTTGAAAAACGGGCGTTAGTTTTTTCATTCTTTCTGCAAGTAATAAAGTTTCTGCATAGAGGGCAGGGGCGTATTCAAAGGACATCACATTCAGATCGCAATGCTTCTCTCTCTCCAGTTTTATTTTTTTACAAAGGCCCGTTACGAAGGGATTGAAAAAGAAAATCGTTTCCGCGATCACCAGGAACCAGTTCAGCAGGTAATCATTGGTGCGGATATGGGTTAACTCATGCAGGATAAGGGTTTCAGCCTGTTTTATACTGATGTTATTGACCAATGCAACGGGCAACAGTATGATCGGTTTAAAATAGCCGAATGTTACGGGTGTTTGTATCGAATTGCTTAACCAGAGCTTTACTTTTCTTTTTATACCAAACTGGTGCGCTTTTAATTCAGTAAAAAGCTTCAGTTCAACCGCAGGTTTCAGCAGGCCGATCCTGAACTGGTATTTGAACTGGTACCAGTTGTAGACAGCCCTGGTCAATTTGGCTGTAATAATAAATATGTACAAACTAAACACCCACGGGGTAACCAGTTTTAAATTTTCACTACCAAATGAAGCAGCCATGTTTTGAATAGTACCGGTTAAGGAAGAAACAATACCCTCACTGCTAAAAAAGTATATGGAGAAAGTACATGCAAATAAGACCAACTGGGCTGTAATAGCCGCATATAGAAAATTTCTTTTGGCAAGGGGAGCGCCGTTCTTATGAGTAAGTTTATCTACAATTAAATACAACATCATCAGCAACGCAGCCTGCCATAAGCTGTGCAGCATAGCCATACAAAAACTGTAGGTGAACTGGATCATAAGCGTATAAACGTTTTAAACCCGCTTTGCTGCAGGTCGCTGTTAAGTTCTATTTGTCTTTTTTAAGCTGGTTGATCAGCTGTTGAATTTTTTCCAATTCTGCTTCGCTGGCATCATGGCCACCCAATGCCTGCATTACCAGGTCGGATGAAGAGCCGGCGAATAAGGTATTGATCATTTTATTCAGGAATTGCTGTTGTGTTTTTTCTCTTGTAACAGCTGGCTGATAAATATGAGTTTTGCTGCTGTCATCACGGGTCACCAATCCTTTTTCAAACATGATCTGCATCAGTTTAAGGGTAGTAGTATAGCCGGCTTCTTTGGTTTTCAGCAATTCTTCATGTACGGTACGCACGGTTGCCGCCTTTTCATGCCACAAAACCTGCAATATTTCCAGTTCACTTTCTGTGGGTTTGTTATTCTTGATCAATGTCATAGTACGAGTATTTTCGTAAGGCAAAGTACGAAATTACTGGTAACTACCAAATCCGTTCATATAATTTTTTGAAACTGTTAACAAAATCCCGGGAGACAGGTAAAAAGACCTGTTTTTAAAAACAGGTAATTGTATGCTGAACAGTTTAATCTAATTGCCGTTTATTTGGAGACAGGTAAACGGGTATATTAATAAATTAGATGGCACTTGTTTTTAATGTAATTATTTAATACTTTACTGTAATATTTTATTTAACCTAATCAAAACCTTCATTATGGCTGACGTTACCATTACGCTGATCGTTGATACCACTAAACTTTTTCTTGACCCGCTTCTTCCTTTGGACGAGTGTTGTACACTTGCCCAGATAGGAGGTAGCCTGAGGGCAGATACTAACAGTGATCTTACAAACTATATAAGTGATGTGAATATAGGGGATACGATCACCTGGAATGGTATTGCCAACAGTACATTTTTAGCCACTAATGTAGGTTCTGTAATGGTTAATATTACGGCAGTAACAGTAACCACTGTATTTGGCCAGGCGCAATTATTACCGTTAAGCCTTATCCCGGGGGCTACAGGCGGAACCGCTGTTCAGGGCCAGGTTAGTTTTGGTTCTGAAGGGGATACTGTTACCTATACTATATCGTTCAATTTTATTACAAGTGTTGGTGATGACGTAATCACGTCTGAAACTTATAATATAGATCCTAAGATAAGGGTGCATTCAACTTCATAACGGGATTATTCAGTTATTACTTATACTAAACTTTACAGGAAACTCTTGAATCAGAATAATATTTTCATTAAAAAGATTTTTTTGATACTGAGCTTGTTGTTATTCATTCTTTCTTTTGCTTATGGCCAACATCTGTATATTGATAGTCTTGAATCTATCTACAAACTGGGCAATTATAAAAAAGAGAACAAGCTTAAAATACTTAGAGAACTCGCTCAAAAACATATCGATACTGAAAAGAAATTTGCGTTTAGTGTAGAACTTATTCGTACAGCAAAGGCATTAGATTCAACTTATTATTTATTCCCCGGATTGCTTGAAAAAGGAAACGCTCTTTTTCTTAAAAGTGATTTTAGCAATGCCCTTGAAAGTTATTTTGAAGGGGCTAAGATTGCAAAAAAAGAAAAAGAATTGGGGACGGTATATGTTGCCATTGCAGATGTTTACTCAATAATTGAAAATCATAATAATGCAGTTAATTATTATCAAAAGGCCATCAATATTCTAAAAAAAGAGAAAGATTCAATAAATGTTGCAAATGCCTTGTATAATTTAGGCGATCACTATCTTCAAATTAATGAACTCGACTCTGCACTTATCTATACAAAAGAATCGCAGGTTTTATTCAGCAGCATTCATGATGAAGTTGGCGAAGCCTATTGCCTGGGAAACCTGGGAAAGATCTATTCAAAATCAGGTGATGATCTCCAGGGGGAAACAAATCTGAATAACGCTATTCTATTGCTGGAGGAGCTGAATGAATTCTCTGCCATCTGCGAATACCTTATTTCCGTATCAGATATTTATCATGATAAAAAAGACAACGCAAAGGCAAAGAACTATGCAGCCAAAAGCCTTGAACTGGCACAAAAATACGGGCTGAAAAAAGAGGTGAGTGATGCCAGTTTAAAGCTTTCAGTATTGTATGAAGATTCAGGGGATCATTCCAGGTCATTATCTTTTTATAAAAAATACATTAAATACCGTGACAGTGTACACAACATAGAATCTGTTCAGCAAATGGCCGACCTGCGAACAGATTTTGAAGTTTCAGAAAAACAAAAAGAAGTTGACCTGCTGGAAACCCGGAATAAACTGCGCATTGCAGAAAGGAATGGATTTGTGTTTGCTTCCTTGTTGCTGGCTGCACTTTTAATAGCCAGTGTTTATTTTTACACACAAAAAGTAAAACGCAATAAAATGATCGTGGCTCAAAAAATGCAGGAAGCAGAAATAAGCCACCAGAAAGACCTGCTGCAGTCTGTTATTACATCGCAGGAGGCGGAACGCAAACGGATTGGCATGGACCTGCACGATGAAGTAGGGGCGGCACTTTCAACACTGAGGATAAAAATTGAGAAGCATGCCGGTGAAGATGAAAGAGCTAATGAGCAGGCAGTAAACTTTAAATTTGATATCGATAAGATAATAACCAATATGCGTAATATTTCCCATAGCCTGTCACCACGCATATCGGGTAATTTTGGTTTTTATGATGCTGTTCACGAACTTTCAGATAATGTGAACCGCTCAGGCAAAATAAACATGCTGGTGAATTTTGATGAAGATAAATTACCGGGGTTTGCAAATGAACAGGCACCCATGGCGATATACCGGGTATTATCTGAATTGATAAACAATACTTTGAAACATGCATCGGCAAAAAATATTCAGTTGAGCGTTGATGTAGCAGATGATAAGATGGAGATACATTACCAGGATGATGGTATCGGAATTTCACAGAAAGCCGGTACGCCATCACCAGGTATGGGGATGCAGAATATTGAAAGCCGGCTGGGTATCATCGGTGCCAATTGGCAAATTCAAAACCCTGAGACCGGTGGATATGGTGTGTTTATTTCAGTTCCTTTAAAATAAATTAACATGGAGCATATTATCAATGTGGCACTGGTAGATGACCAGGTACTTTTCCGGGAAGGGATCGCTTCATTAATAAAAAATGAAGCCGGATTTGTATTAACGATTGAAGCAGATAACGGGCTGGACTTTCTTTCCAAATTAAAAGCAATGGATGAACTCCCCGATATATTATTAATGGATATGGAAATGCCAGGTATGGATGGTATGCAGTTAAATGATGAACTCCGTAAAACTTTCCCGTCAATAAAAGTGATCGTGCTTTCGGTACATGCCGGTGAGCGCCTGATGGCAAGGATGATACATGCAGGAGCCTGTGGCTATCTTTTGAAGAACTGCAATAAAGAAGAATTGCTTAATGCGATCCTAAGTGTATTTAACAACGGGTTCTATATTACACCCGGTGTATTGAAAGCCATTCAATCACCTGCTGCCAATGCAAAAGGGATCACCAATATTCAATCCATACCTATTGACATATCACAAAGAGAAAAAGAAGTGTTGCAGCTTATTTGCGAGGAATTCAGCAATGCTGAAATTGCCGAAAAACTTTTTATAAGTGTGCGTACGGTAGACGGGCATCGCAATAATTTATTGGCTAAAACCGGTTGCCACAATACGGCAGGGCTGGTTTTGTTTGCGGTAAAGCACCGTATTTTTGAAGTGATATTTTAAGTTTGTTTTTATAATTAAAATCAACCTGCTGCCAGGCATTGTGTATTTTTTTATCTGTAAGCATTCCACGTATTTCTACTGATTTCGGCAAGTTTTTTTGCCTGTTTTAAAAAACACCATTTTCAACGCTCAAAACCAGGTTTGTGGCGATGTTACTTTGTATTGTCAAAAAAGAAGCTTTTAAAACGACAACTACCAGACCTGAAACACAACAGGAGAAAAGATCCCTGATCTCTAAAAAAACCACCTAAACCAATTTTTTAAAAAACAATAAAATCATTAACAATGCCAAATCAATCAACAAGTACAGCAGAACGTCCATCAACAAATGGAAAAGCAAAATTATCGTCAAGTGTAGCAGCCGGCTCAACACTTACAAACGAACAAATGTGGGCTATCTACGCAGAAGGTATCGCACAGGCTGCGGGCCTTCCTGCATCTCCGCCCAATTTTATTTTAACCGGCACTTCATTAATTGCCGACCTGGCAACCGCTTCTGTAGCCTTACCAAAAACAGCAGTACCCACCGTGCAGGAAGCTTTATTCCAGGTGTATAATCTTGCCAATACAGAAGTGGCATTGCAGGGTATTTATACACCAAGCCAGCATCTTTTCTTTAATGATTATGCAACTTATGTTGACAACCTGATCCCAGCCGGAAGCCAGCAGGCACCAACTCCTACACAGGCTGCACAAATTCAGTTGCTGCAGGGCCAATTGACCACAGCAGAAAATCAACTTAATACTGATCAGTTAACTGCATTTACAGCATGGACTGCGCAGGGCAACATGTTTCCCGGAAAGTACCCAACTTTTCAAAGCTATTTAAACCAGACTTCCTGGGGTGCAACACTTAACAATGACAGCAATGCTGTTTTGGGTATTAATTCTTCCCTGAGTAATTTATATACTACTATTTACGGACAGGATTATGTGGCCATACAAGCCAATAAGGCTGTTGTGGATAGTGTACGCAGTGCCATGCAGGGTTCAGTATCAACCGGCCCGTCTGATATGCTGGTACAAGCTGCTTCAGGCACTTTAGTGGTACCTACTTACAATCCTTCTGACCTGAATACATTTTCTGCCTGGGTAGATGCTACTATTGGTCAACATGGTAATGCCGGACAAAAACCAATCACCATTGACTTCACCCAAAGTGCTGCCCAGTACGATTTTTCACAGTCGCAGTATTTCAGCCAAACCAACTGGAGTAATAATTTCTTCTTCTTCTCTTCTTCAGGTGGCAGTACACAATCCGGCAGCCAGGTGAATGTAGATTTTAACAGCTCCAGCTTCTCACTTGAATTCCAGTTTGATGCTATTACCCAGGTAGGATTGACACGTGGCCCATGGTATGATTCCAGTTTGATCCTGGCACCATATTCATACCCCAATCCTAATAACATGTCAACACCAACAAACCTGATCATTGGTATGTATCCACAGGTAACGATGACAATGGATGCCGCAAGCTATGCTTCAGCTTTTTCAGCCTATAATTCAGCCAGTGGTTTTGGTTTTGGTGCATTCTGGGTATCTGCTTCTCATTCACAGAGCAGTTCATCACAATCCTTTAGTGCTACCTGGAACAGCAGCAGTAATTCTGTTACTATTCAGAGCACATCAATCAACCCGATCAT
>Ga0193752_1002525_pt1 | contig 13602 bp, 12 predicted proteins | sample H1c1metaG_FD_144924 | JGI IMG/M metagenome (GOLD analysis project Ga0193752, IMG submission 144924) | Soil microbial communities from a riparian zone of the East river system, Colorado, United States - H1c1 | ecosystem: Environmental > Terrestrial > Soil > Riparian zone | place: USA: East River... | reverse complement strand
CAGCACGCAGGCCAACGTCGCCTTCGGTCAATCGACCAAGCAGGAGATGTGCTACCAGTTCGCGTTCTCGTACCCCGCGGGCGCCCTGGATAAGCCGGAAAACGCCAGCTTGATCGGTGCCGCGAACACCTGCTGGGGCGACGACTTTTAGCCCCGCGAGCGCGGCTCGCTGAGGCCGCGCACCACACGAACCAAGCCCTCTTCCGCACCCGCGGAAGGGGGCTTTGTCTTTGCGGAGGCTGGGTCTTTGCGGAGCTGGCACGCCTTCTGCGCTAACCTCAACCGGGGTCTAGCAAGGGGATCGGCGGATGACGTCAGCGCTTTGGAACGGGCGAGTGAGCGTGCTTCTTGTCGCGCTGTGGCTAGCGGCCGTGGCGTGCTCGGACAGCGGAGCTGGTAGCCCCGGGGGTAGGGGCGGCAGCGCCGGAGATGGCTCGTCCGGCGCGAGCGGCCAGGCAGGCTCGGCGGGCGAGGCTGGCGGCGCTCCCGTCGGCGGGCAGAGCGGAGCCGATGCGGGCGGCGAGGGCGGCGCCGGCGGAGCTGGAACGGGCGGCTCAGGCGGCATGACCGGCGGCTCAGGCGGCATGAGCAGCCCCGATGGCGGCATGTGCATCCCTCACACCGGCAACCCGGTCGTCGACCCGTCGGTGCTGGACGCGTGCGGCGAGTGCGGCGCCGCGCACTGCTTGCCGTCCGGCTTTCTGACCGCCGAGCAGGCCAGCATGCTCGCCGACTGCCCGACGGGCGGCGACAAGTGCGTGCCGGATTTGCTGATCGAGACCGGCGGCATGTTCCTGCTCGAGGTCTGCGAGTCGCTCGCGGGCGTCGAAGGCCGGTGTCTATCGACCTGCGTGCCGCAGGTGTCCGAGCAAGCGGCGCGCCTGCCGAAGGACGTCTGCGAAGACGGCGAGCTGTGCGCGCCGTGCTTCGACCCGATCACCGGCCTCGCGACCGGCGCGTGCTCGCAGAGCTGCGATCCGGGGCCGGCCGAAGAGCCGCTCGTGTTCGCAGGCTGTTGCGACAACGGCGCCGATGAGAACATCGGGAGCTGCGTGCCGCTGGCGCTCGTGCCTGAGGACCAGCGCACGTTGCTCGGTCAGGACAGCTGCGAGGGCACCGATTTGTGTGCGCCCGTGACGATTGCGGCCGGCGCGTATCAGCCGGTCGAATGCGAAGGTCCAGGCGGTGCCGAGGCGCGCTGCCTTGCCGCGTGCTTGCCGGACATCGCCGCGCAGGCCGACCGCTTGGTACGCGGCAGCTGCGCGCAAGGCGAGCTGTGCGCGCCCTGCTACGACCCACTGACTGGCGCGTCGACCGGCGCTTGCGAGCTCGAAGGCGATCAGCCCGAGGAGCCGCCGTACGTGTTCCCGACGTGCTGCGACGACGGCGCAGGCATGGACCTCGGCACGTGCGTACCGACGACGTCGGTGCCGGCCGAGCAGGTCGAGCTGCTCGGCGAGGACAGCTGCGACGAAGGCATGCTGTGCGCACCGACGCCGCTCGTGACCGCGAGCTATGCCGCCGACGCGTGCGAGTCGATCGCGGGCGCCGAAGGGCGCTGCTTGCCGGCGTGCTTGCCGAGTGTCGCATCGCAAGCGGATCGCTTGCCGCAAGCCGATTGCGCGCAAGGCGAGCTGTGCGCGCCGTGCTTCGATCCGATCACCGGCGACAACACCGGCGCGTGCAACCTCGAGGACGACGAGCCCGAGGAGCAGCCCGTGTCGTTTCCGACGTGCTGCGACGACGGCATGGGCGAGGATCTCGGCACGTGCGTGCCGAACGCGTTCGTGCCGGCAGAGCAAGCGTCGCTGCTCGGCCAAGACACCTGCGCTGCAGGCAACCTGTGCGCGCCGACGCCGATCGCCGCCGGCACGTATCAGCCGCAAACGTGTGCGAGCTGGGGCGCGTCGGAGGGCCGCTGCTTGCCGTCGTGCTTGCCCGACATCGCGGCGCAGGCCGCTCAGCTGAGGCAGGACATCTGCGATCAAGGCGAGCTGTGTGCGCCGTGCTTCGATCCGTTGACCGGCGACTCGACCGGCTCATGCGAGCTCGAAGGCGACGAGCCGGGAGATCCCGCGTACGAGTTTCCGACGTGCTGTGACAACGGCATGGGCACGGATCTCGGAACCTGCGTGCCGACCGCGCTCGTATCGAGCGAGCAAGCGTCGCTGCTCGGGCGAGACTCGTGCGCGAGCGGCAACTTGTGTGCGCCGACCGAGCTCGCGAACAGCGCCTACACGCCGATGTCGTGCGACAGCTGGGGTGGCGGCGAGGGCCGCTGCTTGCCGTCGTGCTTACCGGACATCGCGGTGCAAGCGGATCGGCTGACGCGCGGTGCATGCGCGCAAGGCGAGCTGTGCGCGCCGTGCTTCGATCCGGTCACTGGCGTGGCGACCGGCTCGTGCGCGATCGAAGGCGATATGCCGGCCGAGCCGGCGTACACGTTCCCGACGTGCTGCAGCAGCGGCGCCGCCGGCAACCTCGGTACGTGCGTGCCGAGCGCGCTGGTTTCGAGCGAGCAAGCGGAGCTGCTCGGCCAGAACACATGCGCGATGGGCAATCTGTGCGCGCCGACCACGATCGCGCGCGGCGAGTACGTGCCGGATGTTTGCAGTAGCTGGTTGGGCGCCGAAGGCCGGTGCTTGCTCGCATGTTTGCCCGACGTCGCGGCGCAAGCCTCGAAGCTGCAAGACCCGGCGACCGACGACTGCGATCAAGGCGAGCTGTGCGTGCCGTGCTTCGACCCGGTAACGGGCGCTTCGACCGGCGCGTGCGAGCTCGAAGGCGACGAGCCGGCGAACGACACGCCGGAGACGTTCCCAGCGTGCTGCCCGACGCCTTCACCGAACGGCGCGCAGCGCGGAACATGCGTGCCGGCGCGCGCAGCCGGCGCGCAAGCGTCGAGCTTGCCGAACCTCAACTGCGAGACGCTCACGAGCGACGCCGACGACTACGTCTGCGCGCCCGATGAGAAGGTCGAGACGCCGATCCGCAACTTCCCGACGTGCACGACGCAGTACACAGGACCGGCGTGCGGCGGCGTCGACCTCGCGCTGCTGTGCACCATCCGCAACACTGCCTTCAACGGCATCGACGGTAAGGGCGGCGTATGCGTGCCTGCATGTTTCCTCTCGGAGCAAGGCACCACGAACATTCCGACGTACGGCGACTACTCGCCGAACCAGCTGTATGGCCAGAGCACGTGCGCCGCCGGTGTTGAATGCGCGCCGTGCGTGTACCCAGATGGCCACGCCAACGCGGGTCAGGCAACTGGTCTCTGTCCGTAACCGCTCACTTGGCGGCCCGCTGAAAGGCGGGCCGCTCGGTCAACCGCTGCATCCAGGTGCTCGTGTTGGGCAAGCCGGTCAAAAGGCTCATCGCGCGGGCGATGTTAAGCACCGAGCCCGCGTTCACGTCGGCGACGGTGAAGCGATCGCCTACGAGATAATCGTGGCCCTCGAGCGCTCGATCGAGGAACGCCAGCTGCGGTGCAAGACGCAGCTTGGCAGCGTCGACCGCAGACGGGTTCCGCTCTTCCGACGCCTTCATCGCATCGAACATGATCGCCATCAGATCCGGCTGCACGTTCGTGATCGCCCACAGCGACCACTGGTAGACCTGCCCGCGTAGCGCGAGATCACTGGGCAGCAGCTCCGGTGCGTACTTCTCGGCGAGGTAGAAGTTGATCGCGATCGACTCGCCCAGCACGAGCTCGCCGTCGCGCAGCACAGGCACCGTCGCGCCGCCGTACATGCGCGTGTACTCGGGCGTTTTGCATTGCCCCGCGCGGACTTCGACGCGCTTGTATTCGTACGGCACGCCGACTTCTTCGATCATCCAACGGCTCCGGCCGCTGCTCGATGCGGGGCTTCCGTAGAGCTCGATCATGTTTGTCGCCTCACGCCATCAGTTGGAGGTCTTGGGGCGCGGCACGTAGCGGCCGTTCTCGAAGCGGACGAAGTGCTCGTCGATCTCGGGATGCCGGCACGGCCCCTTCGTGTCGTCGACCAAGTTTTGCTCGGAGACGTACGCTACGTACGTAGTGCGCTCGTTCTCTGCGAGCAGGTGATAGAACGGCTGATCCTTCTTCGGCCGCACGTGCTCCGGGATCGATTCCCACCACTCGTCGGTGTTGCTGAACGTGGGGTCGATCGCGAAGATCACACCGCGAAACGGGTAGATGCGGTGATGCACCACGTCCCCGATCCCAAACTTCGCGCTTCGCTTCCACATAACGGGTCTTGCGCCGCGCTCGCATGCGGCCAACCCGTTTGTAGTCGGTTTCGGACGGACCGCAAACGACGGCCTAATCTTGCGGGCGTACCAGCGTGAAGCTGCCACGTCCTTCGCGCACGATCCGGAGGCGCAGCGGCGCCTTCTTGCCGGCTTTCTGCACGGCGCGCTGCGCGTCGGCGGCGTTCGCTACAGGGTCATTGCCGATCTGCGTGATCACGTCGCCGGGGCGCAACCCCGCTTCTTCGGCCGCCGAGCCAGGCGCGATGCCGACGATCAGCGCACCCTTGGTGTCGTTCAGCGAGAAGCGTTCGCGTTGCGCAGGCGAGATGTCGTCGAGGCGCAAGCCGATCCGGCTCTCGCTCTCGCTGCTGCTCGCCGGCGCTTTGCCTTGCTTGCGCGGCGCGTTCGCCTTGCTGTCGTCCGGCAGCTCGCCGAGCGTTACGTTGAGGTCGACGCGCTTGCCCGAGCGCCACACCGCGAGCTTCACCGCTGCGCCCGGTCGCGACGCTGCGATGCCGTTGCGGAACGAGACGACGTCCGCGATCTGTTTACCGTCGCGCTCCATCACGATGTCGCCGGCTACGAGGCCCGCCTTCGCGCCTGGCCCGTCGGGCGCGACGTCTTGCACGAGCACGCCGGCCTTGCCTTGATAGGCGAAGCTCTTCGCCAGCTCCTCGTCGAGGTTGCCGATGAACACGCCGATGTAACCGCGCACGACGCCGCCGTGATCGATCAGCTGGTCCATCACCGAGCGCGCCATGTTCACCGGGATCGCGAAGCCGACGCCGTTGTTGCCGCCGGTGCGCGAAGCGATCGCCGTGTTGATGCCGATCACCCGTCCGTCGAGGTTGACCAGCGGGCCACCGGAGTTGCCGGGGTTGATCGCCGCGTCGGTCTGCACGAAGTCTTCGTAGTCGACGATCCCGACGTTGCCGCGGCCGACCGCGCTGACGATGCCTGCGCTGACGGTTTGCTTGAGCCCGAACGGCGAGCCGATCGCCATCACCCACTCGCCGACCTCGAGCTTGGCCGAGTCGCCGAGCTGAGCCGGCGTGAGCTTGGCGGCGGCCGCTTTGTCCTTGATCCGGATGACCGCGATGTCGCTCTTCGGGTCCGCGCCGACCAGCTCAGCGGCCAGCTCGCGATCGTCCTGCAGCACGACGGTCAGCTCGTCCGCGTCGGCGACCACGTGGTTGTTGGTCAGCACGAGGCCGTCGCGGCTCACGATCACGCCGCTGCCCATGCCTTGCCGCTTTTGCTTGCCGCCGCGCTGACCCTGGGGATTGCCACGGAAGAACCACTCGAAGGGGTTGCCCTCCTCGCCGTGCGTCTCGACCGTGCTGACCGAGGTCACCGCGACCACCGAGGGCCGGACGACCTTGGCGACATCGATAAAGAGCCGCCGAAAGTCGCTATGCGACGTGGCGCTCTTGGGGGCCTCCGTCGCGCTGCTCGCCATCGGCGGCGCTGGCGCTGGCTGTGCCGGCCGGGGTGCCTCTGCGCGCTGCGTGGAAGCCAGGGTGGTGCAAATGAGGACCGTGATAACCGCGGCGATTGCGAGATAAGCGCGTCGAGCCATGCTGTGATTCTCCGTTCTCCCTCAAGACCGGGCGCCCCAGGGCGGTATTCCGCGGCCGTTGCGCCCGGACACAAGACCCATTAGTAATACGGCGCCTTTCGGCCGGCCCCCGTGGTGTAGCGCGTAAGCGCCGCGTTGCTGGGCGGTCCGATAGTCCTTTCCCCCCGGACGCCAGGCCGAGCCTGAGTCGTGCCGGGGGCTGATTCCGCCCGTAATGCCTTAGGAGGCACTTCTGACTCGCGATGATCATGTACAGCTCGACGGACTCGTCACGCAGGTGTTTGCCGGCGGCCAGTTCGAGGTGAAGACCGACGCCGGCGCGATCGTGCGCGCGCAACTCAGTGGCCGCATGCGCAAGAACCGCATCCGCGTGATTCTCGGAGACCGCGTCACGGTCGCCCTTTCGCCGTACGACCTTACGCACGGCATGATTACGTACCGCCATAAGTGAGGAGTCGCGACGTGTCCTCACTCGTAGATGTCACCGGGCTTGGCAACGCGATCGTCGACGTGCTCGGCCAGGTCAGCGATGCGTTCTTAGTCGAGAACAAGCTGACCAAGGGCACGATGGCCCTGATCGACGAGGCGCGCGCCGCCGAGCTGTACGGGCGGATGGGCCAGTGCGTCGAGATCTCGGGCGGGTCGTGCGCCAACACGATGGTCGGCATCGCTTCGCTCGGCGGGCGTGCCGCGTACATCGGCAAGGTCCGCAACGACGCGCTCGGTGACGCGTTCACCGCCGACATCCGCCGCGCCGGCGTGCACTTCAACGTGCCGCCGCTGACCAGCGGGCCGACCACCGCGCGCTGCTTGATCGCGGTCTCGCCCGACGCGCAGCGCACGATGAGCACGTTCCTCGGCGCCAGCCGCGAGCTCGGCCCGGACGCGATCGACGAGGATCTGATCCGCGGCAGCCAGATCGTCTATATGGAGGGCTACCTCTGGGACCCGCCGGCGGCCAAGGAAGCCTTCTTGAAGGCCAGTCGGGTCGCGGAGCTGGCCGGTCGCAAGAGCGCGCTCACGCTGTCCGACCCGTTCTGCGTCGAGCGGCATCGCACCGAGCTGCTCAAGCTGGTCGATGAGAACGTAGACATCTTGTTCGCCAACGAAGTCGAGATCTGCGCGCTGTATCAGGTCGAGACGTTCGAAGAGGCCGAGCGCGCCGTGCGCGGCCGCTGTGAAATCGCGGTGCTCACGCGCAGCGAGCGCGGCTCGGTGATCGTGACCAAGGACGAGTCGGTCCGCGTGCCGGTGTCGCCGGTCAGCAAGGTGGTCGACACGACCGGCGCAGGCGACCTGTACGCCGCCGGTTTCCTCTACGGCATCACGCAGGGCACGAGCTTGGCGCGTGCCGGCGAGCTCGGCGCGATCTGCGCGGCCGAGGTGATCTCGCACGTCGGTGCACGGCCCGAAGCGTCTCTGTCGGCGCTGGTCGCCAGCTCGGCGTTGGTCGCCGGCTCTGCGCAACGCGCCGCGGTTTGAGCTTTACTCAAGCGCTCACGAAACTTGGTTGACCCCGCTCGGGGCCGGCCCACAATGGCGCCCGCATGTTCCATGGATGGCGGATTGTCGCGCTCGCCTTCCTGACCAATTTCATCTCGGTCGGCTTCGTCTTCTATTCGTACGGCGTGTTCTTCAAGGCGCTGGCGCACGACTTCGCCGGATCGCGGCTCGGCGTTTCGGCTGGCCTCACTTGCATGAGCTTGGTCAGCTCGCTGTCGGCGCCGATCGTCGGCCGTTACCTCGATCGCGGATACACCCGCGGCTTGATGACGATCGGCGCGGTGCTGATGGCGCTCGCGTTCGTGCTCGCCTCGCAGATCACGGCGCTGTGGCAGTTCTTTCTCGTGCTCGGCTTCGTGATGGGCCCTGCGGTGTGCATGCTCGGCGGCCTCGCCGGCTCGACGCTGATCGCGACCTGGTTCGTGAACAAGCGCGGCGTCGCGCTCGGCATCGCGACGATGGGTGTGTCGCTGTCCGGCGTCCTCATGCCCCCGGTCGGCACCGCGTTGATCGCTTCGCTCGGTTGGCGCAACACCTTCCTGGTCTACGCCGGGATCGTGTTCTTCGTCGTCGCGCCGCTCACGTATCGGTTCGTCGTCGCCTCGCCCGAGCTGCTCGGCCAACTGCCCGACGGTGAGGTGCCGACGGCCGAAGCGCTCGCTGCCGCAGCGCGTGAAGAGCCGATGCCGAGTACCCGCGACATCTTGCGCGACAGCCGCTTCTGGATGATCGGGCTGCCGATCGCGCTCAACTTCTTCAGCTTGTCCGCCGTGCTCACCCATACCGTGCCGTACATCACGGACCTCGGCATCAGCCCCGCCGGCGCCGCGCTGGTGCTGAGCGCCAGCGCGGGCGCAGGCTCGATCGGCAAGCCGCTGTTCGGGATGCTCACCGATCGCATGGACAAGCGCGTCACGCTCGCGCTGTGCTCGGGCCTCCAGCTGATCGGCGTGCTGATGCTGATCTACGTTCGCGAGTATCCGCTGCTCGTCGTCGCGAACGCGATCTTCGGCTTGGGGATGGGCGGCGTCGTACCGCTGCACTCCGCGCTGATCGGTGCAGCGTTCGGTCGCAAGGCATTCGGGCGCGTGATGAGCCCGGCGATGGTACCCATTCAGCTGCTGGGCTTGCCGTTCGCCGGCTACATCTTCGATCACACCGGCAGCTACCGGATCGCCTTTCAGGTGTTCGCCGGCGCGTTCGCCTTGTCGCTCGTGATGCTGTCGCGCTTGCGTCTGCCCGAGCACGAGCCCGGCCGGATCGTACCGGTCCAGCCGGCCGATCCGATCGTGCCCGTGGCTTAGTCCACGCCGGCGTCTCCCTCTTCGTCGGCTTCGTCGTTGGGAACGAAGGCGCTGCAGCCAGAGAAGGCGATCAAGGCGCACTTCAGCTCGGGGTGGCGGACGACGAGCGCGTGCGACGGCGGCGGCCCGACGCACGCGCTGAGCGGCGCTAGCAATGCCAGCACGAAGATGATTCGCACCGTCTACAGCGCCTCGACGGACTTCAGCAGCTCGATGACGAACGTCGCGCGTGCGCGGACGAGCGACTCACGCTGTGTCCGCTTGCGGACCATCATCACTTCGCCCATCGGGCCGATCGTGTCGGCTAGGACCTTGTCGTCCTCGAATGTGTACTGGGTGGGCGCGTCCGGGCCTTGGCTTGGCTCCTCGGCGCGGGCGGCACCGGCGGTCGCGAGCGCGATCGAAAGCGCGAAGGGTAGGGCGAGGTGGCGTGCGGCGATGGTCATGGCGAGCTCTCCTTGCCAGCTCGTGGCCGCCGGCCCGTCGTTTTCCCGGCCGGAATGCGAACAAAAAGACTTTGAGAAAAGTCGCTGGCTGCTACCACCAAAGAGGTAGAGCGTGAGCGATCCCCGCCATAGTCAGCTGACGTCCCTGGTCCGCGAGCACGCCGGGCGCGTGCGCCGGGTGCTGGCGCGGCGCGGCGTGCCGACTTCGGAGCTGCCGGACGTCGAGCAAGAGGTGTTCATCGTCGCCCACCGCAAGCTGGCCGCGTTCGAAGGCCGGTCGAGCATCGCGACGTGGCTGCTCGGCATCGCGGCCAACGTGGCCTCGCAGCACCGGCGCAGCGCTCGCTATCGGCGCGAGCGCGTCGGCGTCGAGCACGAGCCGGCGTGCGAGGCGCTCGACCCGCTGGCCCGGTTGCAGGCCGGCGAGGTCGTGGCGCGTGTCCGGCGACTGCTCGACGCGCTGAGCGCCGAGCAGCGCGAAGTGATCGTGCGGCACGAGCTGTCCGAGCTGTCGATGCACGAGGTGGCGCGCGAGCTCGGCGTGCCGCTCAAGACCGCGTTCTCGAGGTTGTATGCCGGCCACCGCGCGCTGCGCCGGGCGCTCGAGCGTGACGCCGCGCTGTGCCCGCCGCCTGCGCGCAAGCCGCGCAGCCGGATCGGCGCGTTGGTGGGGCTCGCGCTGGGCCTACGCTGGTTGCCGCGCGCGCAAGCGTGCGCCGCGCCGCTTCAGCTCGCGGCGCTCGCGCTGGTCTGCGTCTCGCTCGGCGCGCCCGATGCCGCGCGCCAGCTCGTGCTGATCGACGCCGCTCGATCGCCCGAGCCGGCGGAGCAGCTCACGCGCCGCGCTCCGCTCCCCGCGATCCTTGCGAGCTCAATGCCGGAAGCGCCCGCCGCGCCGCTCCCCGCTGCTCGGCCGCTCAAGCGCCCCGTCCGCGCCGAGCCGATGCTGCCTGCTGCTGAGCTGCCACGCGATCTCGTCGTGTTCCGCACCGACGACGCGGGCTTGCCGTATCCGCACCCGTTCGAGGAGCACGCGTTTACGAGCGTCGATCCTACGCAGGTCAAGCCGCGCTTGATCCACCGCGAGGCTTTCTGCCGGGCGCATGCCCCATGTGCTCTTTGAACACGCGGTGGAACTGCGGGTAGCTGCCGAACCCGGCGTCGAGCGCTGCGACCAGTCGAGTCTTGCTCCGGCCATCGCCGTACAGCTCGAAGAAGCGTTGCAAGCGCAAGCGATTGCGAAACGCGGTGATGCTCACCCCGACGTGCGCCGAGAACAGCTTGCTCAAGTGCGCCTCGCTGGTCCGCGTGAGCGCTGCCAGCTCCGGGAGCGAAGGCGGCGGCGACGCCGCGCGCACCGACGGATGAAACGTCGCGCTGCGCTGCTCGGTACCCGTCGCATCGGAGAGCACGTGGGCGCGCGCCAGCGCGTAGGCGATGCTCGCGTTGGCCAAGCCGAGCGCGCCGGTCATTTGCTCGACGCTGTGCATGCTCGCGCCCAGCTCGCCGAACGTCCCGCGCAGCGCGTTCAGCTCGCGCGGTGCGAGTCGCACTGCTTGCTCGGCGCGACTCACCCGCGCGAATGCCGCCGCCGGTAACACGCGCCGGGCAACGCGCTTGCGCACGAGCAAGAGCCAGCGCCGCAGATCGGCGCTCACGTCGAACACCAGGTGCTCGCGGCCCGGTGGAATCCACAGCAGCGTGCCGGCCGGCGCCTCGAGCTTCTGGTCGGGCAGCACGAACACCGCGTGCCCGCGCTCGATCAGATGCAGCTCGAGCTCGTCGTGGCTGTGCTGCTCCTGCGAGCGAAAGCGGTTGCCTTTCTGCGCGAGATCTTCGAGCAAAAGCAGCCCGTCGAGCGCCAAAGGCAGCTTCCAGGTCGAAAATGACTGTCGGCCGCGCATCACATCAAATGATAACTTTTGCCCGCGAGGCGAGAAGCCTTTTTCGGGCCTCCGCGCTACACCAGGACCATGAGCGCGCGAACTTGGTGCGCGGGCTCCGGAGGCGACCATGGCACCGCGCGCGAAGTTTCACATGATGACCGAGGGTACGCGTGAAGACTGGCAGGTGATCGCGACGTGCGCGGCCGAGCACAACCAGAAGCTGCCGGATCGGATGCTCCAGCACCTCAACTTGCTCGGCGACGACGATGGCGGCTTCGCCGTGAGCCGCCTCGAGCACTGCTTGCAGACTGCGTCGCTCGCGCATCGCGACGGCCGCGATGAAGAGTACGTCGTGTGCGCGCTGCTCCACGACATCGGCGACACGCTCGGCAGCTTCAATCACGCCGACATCGCCGCCGCGATCTTGAAGCCGTTCGTCTCGGAAGAAAATCTGTTCATGGTCGAGAAGCACGGCATCTTCCAGGGCTACTACTTCTTCGAGCACCTGGGCCTCGACAAGAACATGCGCGACGAGTTCCGCGAGCACCCGCACTACAAGCACGCGGTGCAGTTCTGCGCGCTCTACGACCAGCGCGCGTTCGAGCCCGAGTACAAATCGATGCAGCTCGAGGAGTTCGAGCCGATGCTGCGCCGCGTGCTCGCCCGCCCGGTGCGCTCGATCTACCTCAAGAAGAGCGCGTGAAGGCTTGCTGCGAGAGCTTGCGGGCGTTCTCGAGCCAACCGTCGCGCGTGATGCGTTGCGGCAGGATCGCGAGCGCCTCGGCGATCCGCTCGATGTCGGCTTCGGTCCAATTGGCGATCGCTTCGTAGCTGCTCACGCCGAGCGTATGCAGCTTGCGCTCGAACGCGGGCCCGATGCCCTTGATGCGTTTGAGGTCGTCGGCGGCGACCACTGGCACGCGGACCACTGAAGGTTCGGCTCGCGCTTCGGCTTCGGTGGCCCGCGCCTCGGCGGCGCTCGCGCGCGCTTCCGCAGCGCTCGCCCGCGTCTCGGCTGCGAGCATCAGCTTCTTGTGCTCTTCGTGCGAACGCTTCAGCTCGCTGATCAAGTCGTCCCGCAAGCGAACCTTCAGCTCGAGCTCGCGCACGACGTCTTTCCAGCGATCGAGCTCGCTCTTGGACTCCGCTACACGATAGACGCCGGAGCTCGGCGGCACACTCGCGCCTGCGGGTGGCGGTGCCGGCGGAAGCGATGAACGCTGTGGCGGTAGCGAGGAACGCAGCGGTGGCGGCGCCGATCCGCGACTGTCGATCAGCGGCGAAGGCCGTACGCCGACCTGTGTCACGCGCTGCTCAAGCGCCTGTTTGGGAATCGGCGGCGGCACCGACGTTCTCGGGGGTGCCGGAGATATCGCCGAAATCTCGCCGTCATCGAGCGGCTCGAGCTCTTCCAGCTCTTCCATAGGTTGCCGTCAATCTACTGCTAAGCAGCTAGCTGGGGTTATCCCCCAAACGGAGGGACCCCGCGCAGGGACCTATGACTGCTGAGCCCACGGCGACATGCCGAGCGGCGACGAAGGCGCGACCGGTGCGTCCGGCGCGGTCAGCTGCCCGCCCAACAACACGATCGGCCGATCGGGCGCCTTGCCCGGCCCGACGACCACGCCCAACCGGCCTTCGCACATCACGTGCGCGCCGGGAGGCAGCGGTCCGAGCGAGCCCAGGATCGCACGCCCGAACAGGTCATCGATCTCGCGTCCGATCGCGTTGCTCAGCCAGGCCTGTAGATCGATCCGGCTCAAGCGCTGGCCGCTCGGCTCGATGCGCTTGTTCTCCATCGTGTACGCCGCATGCAGCAAACGGGTGAGCGGCATCGCTGCGCCGCTCTGCCCTGCGGCTGCAGCGACCAGCGCCGTCGCGTGCAGGCGATGCGGGCTCGGCGTGAGCCGTTCGCCGTGCGGGATCGTGTACATCGTCGCGAGCGCGCGCTTGGCCGCGGCCTCGAGCGTCATCGGCTCGCGCAGCCCAAACCCGGCGATCGCGAGCATCGCGTGGCCGGCCGCTCGCCGCGAAACGTCGGACGCGCGGATGCGCGTCATTACGATCAGGACATTGAGCGTCATCGCGATGCTGCGCCGCGCCACCGTCCACTCCGGCGCAGCGAGCTCGAGCGTGCGCGCGGTCGCAGTGACGCCGAGCGCGAGGCAGCGCTCGAGCACGGCGATCGTCTGCTGGCCCGCGGCCCATGGCCACGCGCCCGTCTGGACGACTTCGTTGTGCATGCCTTCGATGCGCATCGAAGCGGAGTACAGCTCGCCGCGCAGCACGCGATCGACGTCGGTCTCGCTGTGCGCCTTCGTCGTGGGGTCCACCTGATGGATCTTGTTCATGGCGATGCCCTGGAAGGACGGCAGGATCGAGCGGTGGTTGCCCTGCGTCGCCCCGACGAACAGCTTGGCCAGCTTCTCGATCACCTCGACCTTGGGCAGCTCGTCGAAGCGCAGCTCCGGCGTGTTTTGCACGTACAGCGCGCGAGCCAAGATCTGAGAGCGCCGAAACGTGCCGAGCGAGAGCAGCAGCGGCTCGCGATCGCGCAGCACGCCATCGCTCAAGAAGCGCAGCGCGAACGGCGGCTTCGCGCCCGAGATCGCGCGTCGGCACGCCTGAGCGCTCGCCTTCACGTCCTC
>Ga0193752_1002523_pt1 | contig 13607 bp, 13 predicted proteins | sample H1c1metaG_FD_144924 | JGI IMG/M metagenome (GOLD analysis project Ga0193752, IMG submission 144924) | Soil microbial communities from a riparian zone of the East river system, Colorado, United States - H1c1 | ecosystem: Environmental > Terrestrial > Soil > Riparian zone | place: USA: East River... | reverse complement strand
CACGGCTGCGCATTTGTTCATGCGGCGGATGGTGACGTCCGGTCGGCCGCGGTGGCTTGAACAAATGCGCAGCCGTGTTTAATTGGTGCATGGACTATCAAGAGCACCCGGTGCCCGACAGCCTGCGGCGTCACGTCGTTTGTGTGTGGCGGCTCGTCGATGCGAATCCGCGCGCCGGCGTCAACACCATCTACCCGGACGGGCGCTGCGAGCTGATTGCGCAACTCGGTGGGCGTTCACGACTCTGGGACGCGATCGACGGGTGGCACGAACAGGCGCCGACGCTGTTCGCCGCGCAGCGGGTGACGGCGGTGCAATTCGAGCCGGTCGGTGTACTCGACGACGTCGGCATCCGTCTGCAGCCGGCCGCGTCGACCCTGGTGACGCGCAACCTTGCGCCGCTGCGAGACCGGGTGGTCGATCTCGCGTCACTCGATGCCGGGGTGAGCGCGGCGCTGGCGCTCGCCGCGCGCGAGTTCGCCGTGCACCGGCCGGATCGGCTGTGGGAGTTGTTGTCGAAACTGTGTTCCGCCAACGTACTCGATACGAAGATCGAGAACGCCGTTGCGCAACTGGATCTGGACGGCGGCCAGACGAAGATCGAAACGCTCGCCGCGGCCGCGTCGCTCGGTTTGCGCTCGCTGCAGATCCGCTTTCTCGCGAGCGTCGGCCTGACTCCCAAGGAGTTCGCCGGTGTGCAGCGCCTGCAGGCAACGTTGCGCGCGCTCGATGGCGAGACTCCGCTGGCCGAGCTCGCCACCGATTCCGGTTTCTCCGACCAGGCGCATGCGACGCGCGAGATCAAGCGCGTGACGGGTCTCACGCTTTCCAGGCTGCGCGATGAGCTGCGGCGCGACCGGGATGGCAACGCGGCCATCGAGATCGCGGCAGCGTTTGTGCGCGGCTATGCCTGAGACTGCGGCGCGTGCGGGATGCTGCGGTCGTGCCAGCGGCGGGCGAAGAACCAGAAGAACGACGCGAGCGACGTGAAGGCGAGCGAGGTCCAGGCGATCCATTCGAGTTTCGGCAGGACGAAGGGGGCGACGACGCCCAAGGTGAAGGCGGTGATCACCAGGGCGACGAAGGATTGCGCGGCGGCGGCGGTGCCGCGCGCGGCCGGGAAGAGATCGAGCATGCGCAGGGTGAGCACCGGGAAAGCGAATTGGGCGCCGATCGCGGCGAAGAAGAGGATGCCTTGTTGCAGTCCGCGCGGTGGATTGGCGAGCGCCAGGTGCATGAGGACGCGGATCACGGCGGCGCCGAACGTGAGGCCGAAGCCGAGGCGCACCTGCTGCGTGAGATCCATGCGTCCCGCGACGCGCGTCGAGATGATCGCGCCGGTGAGGATGCCGCCGATCACGGGCAGGAACAGCTGCCAGTAGGAGGTTTCGCTCAAGCGCCAGTGGCGCTCGACGATCGCGGGAGCTGCGCCGATGAAACACGCGAGTGACGAGAAATTCACGGCGGCGGCGAGCGCCAGCATCAGGAATTCCGGATGGCGCAACACGGTCGACGAGGTGGACGCGAGGTTTCTGGCATTGAAAGGAATCCGCGCCGCGACCGGATGCGTCTCGGGCAGCCGCCACCAGGCCGCGAACGAAAACACGATGCCGCAGATCACCATGACCGCGAACACGGCGCGCCACCCGTAGGCGACGTGCACCCAGCCGCCGATGACCGGCGCGACCGCGGGCGCGATGCTGAAGATCATCGTCGTCATGCTCATGAGGTGCTGGGCGCGCGGCCCCTCATAGAGATCGCGGATCACCGCGCGGCCGATCACCATGCCGACGCCGGCGGTGGCACCCTGCAGGATACGCGCGGCGATCAGGGCGTAATAGTTAGGCGCCAGCATGCAGGCGATGGAACCGACGGTGTACAGGAGCATGCCGCCGATCATCACCGGCCGGCGCCCGATCGCATCCGACAAGGGGCCGTGGACCAGCGAGGCGAACGCGAACGTCAGCATGTACGCGGTGAGCACCTGCTGGAGTTGCCAGGCGCTGACGCCCAGGCCCTGCTCCATGGCGTGGAACGCCGGGAAAAACGTGTCGATGGAGAACGGGCTGACCATCGACAACCCGCCGAGCAGGACGGCGAGCATCGCGTAACCGGGTAGTTTGTGTTGCAAGTGGCGCCGTTACCCTGGCCGCAGCGCCTGCAGGAACGCGGCGGCGTCCTGCCCTTTCTCGAGCACTTCGACCAGTGCGGATCCGACGATCACGCCGGCGACGTGGCCTTTCAGCTGTTCGACCTGCTCACGGCCGCGGATGCCGAAGCCCGCGCACACCGGAAGCGTAGCCGCGGCGCGCACGGCGTCGAGATACCGGGTCACCTCCCCGGGCACCGCCGCCGTGCGGCCGGTGGTGCCGGTCATCGTGACGGCATAGACGAAGCCCTGCGACGCGGCGCACAGCTTCGCCAGGCGGCCGGGCGGAGTCACGGGCGTCACCATCTGGATGAGCGCGAGGCCGTGCGCGTCGAGCGCCTTGCGAAAGTCCGCGCTCTCCTCGAGCGGCAGATCGGGAATGATGAATCCGCACACTCCGGCCTTGGCCGCGGCGGCCGCCAGCTCGGTGAAGCCGAAGGACAGCAGCGGATTCAAATAACTCATCAACACGAGCGGCGCGCCGGGCAACTGATCGTCACGCTGCATCGCGGTGAGCTCTCCGAGCAACCAGCGCAGCGAGAACCCCTGCCGCAGCGCCTCGCGGCTCGAACGCTGGATGGTCATGCCGTCGGCCATCGGGTCGGTGAACGGCACGCCGATCTCGACGACATCCGCCGCGTTACCGACCTGCGTCAGCTGCTCGCGGAATTTCTCGCGGCTCGGGAATCCCGCGGTGATGAACGCCACGATTGCGGTCCCTTGCGGCGCGCTGGACACGGCGGCAGAAATGTTTTCGCTGGGAGTCATGGTTGTTTGGCTTCCGCTAAGACGGTGCGTTGCAGGGTGGGCATGTCCTTGTCGCCGCGGCCGGAAAGCCCGATCAGGACTTTCCTGCCGGGATTTTGCTTCGCCCAGCGCTTCGCGCCGGCGAACGCATGCGCGGACTCAATGGCGGGCAGGATGCCTTCGGTGCGGCAGCATTCCGTGAGTGCCTCGAGCGATTCCTCGTCCGTGGCGGCCTCGTAGCTGACGCGGCCGGCCCACAATAACAACGAGTGTTCGGGACCGACGCCCGGATAGTCGAGACCGGCGGAGACCGAATCGGTTTCCTGGATCTGCCCGTCTTCATCCTGCAGCAGCAGCGAATAGGCGCCCTGCAACACGCCGGGCCGGCCATAGGCGAGCGTCGCGGCGTTCTGCCCCAGTCCCTTGCCCTTGCCACCGGCTTCGATGCCGATGATTTCCACCGACTCGTCGCCGATGAACGGATGGAACATTCCGATCGCATTCGATCCGCCACCGACGCACGCGATGACGGCGTCCGGCAACCCACCGGACTGCACCAGCATCTGCGCGCGCGCTTCCTTGCCGATGACGGTCTGCAATTCACGGACGAGATACGGATACGGATGCGGCCCCACGGCCGAACCGATGATGTAGAACGTGTCGGTCGGATTGCCGACCCAGTCGCGGAACGCCTCGTCGATGGCGGCGCGCAGCGTCTGGTCGCCGTTGGTGACCGGCACGACGGTCGCGCCTAACAACTTCATGCGCCCGACGTTCGGCGCCTGGCGCTCCATGTCGACCGCGCCCATGTACACCGTGCACGGCAACCCGATGCGGGCGCAGGCCGCCGCGCTCGCCACGCCGTGCTGGCCGGCGCCGGTTTCCGCCACGATCCGCGTGGCGCCGAGGCGCTTGGCGAGCATCGCCTGGCCGAGTGCGTTGTTGATCTTGTGCGCGCCGGTGTGCGCGAGGTCTTCGCGCTTGAGCCAGACCTCCGCGCCCCAGGCCTTCGACAGTTTCGCGGCGTAGGTGAGCGCGGTGGGGCGCCCCACCCAGCTCGACAACTCGCGCGTGAGCTCGGCCTGGAAGTCGGCGCGATGCAGGTGCTCCTTCATGCCGGCTTCGAGTTTTTCGAACGCGGCGAACAGGGTTTCGGGTACGTAACGTCCGCCGAACGGCCCGTACCGGCCGCGTTCGTCGGGATACTTTCCCGCCAGTTCGTCGGCCAGTAGTTTGGCGGGATCCTCGGCTCGGTCGGCCAGGGAGAGGGCGATGGGCTTCATTGGGTCAACTCCAGCGCCGCCATACGTGCGGCGGCCACGAACTGTTCGATCTTTGCGGTGTCCTTGACGCCGGGCTCGCTCTCGACGCCGCTCGATACATCGACGCCGAAAGGCCGCACGTGATGAATCGCGGCGGCGACATTCAGCGGATTGAGGCCCCCCGCCAGGATGAGTTCGACTCGCCTCGCGAGGCCGGCGGCCAGGTCCCAATCGGTGGTTTGCCCGCTGCCGCTGACCGGGCCTTCGAACAACACGCGGGGGGGCATGACGCGGGCGGCCCGCGGTCCCGGACGCATGACCGGCAACACGCTCAACGTCGTTGGCAGGTTCAGCGCCTCGATGTCGTCGAGATCGATCTGCAGGATGTCGGGTTTGAATTCACGCAGGATCTCAGCCACTTCGGCGCGGGTGGGATGACGCGTCACCGCGACGCAGGCCACCTTGTGGCGGGCGCGGGCGGCGAGCTCGTTAGCGCGGGAGACCGTCAGGCGCCGCACCGACGGCGCGAACACGAAGCCGATCGCATCGACCTCGCAGGACAGCGCCGCCGAAACCGCCGCCGCGGTCGTCATTCCGCACAGCTTGATGAATGGCGGATTCATACACGTCCCGCCACGAGCGACGCACGCACGGCCACCGCGGCGCGCGCTTCGGCGAGCATGGCGCGTGTCAATGCCGCGGGGTCCGTCGCGGACATCAGCGCGCTGCCGACCAGCGCGAGGTCATAACCATTCGCGGCGGCACGCGCGGCATCGGCGGGCGTGGCGACACCACTCTCGGCGACGCGCCGGACCGCGGTGGGTAGCGAGGCGGCGAGCGCATCGAGCCTGCCGGGGACCACCTTGAGGGTGGCGAGATCGCGCGAATTCACGCCGACCATCAACAAGCCGGCGTGACCGCGGCGCGCGTCCACCAGCCCGTGCGCCAATTCGATATCCGGCGCGTCGAATGCTTCGAGCAACACGAACATGTCCAGCTCGAGTGCGGCATCGATCAGTTGCTCGAGCTCCGCCCGCGGCAACATGCGCAGGATCGCGAGCACGCCGCCGGCGCCCGCTACGCGCCCTTCGAGCACCTGGTAGGCGTCGACGAGAAAATCCTTGCGCATCGCCGGCACGCCGAGCGGCGCCAGCGCCCGCGCGCCGGCGGCGAGATCGCCGAGCGAACCGTCGAAGCGGCTCGGCTCGGTGAGGATGGAAACCGCGGCCGCGCCGGCGCGGGCATAGGTCGCGACTCGCGCGCCGACATTTTCCTCGGCGGCGGATTTCAGGAGACCGATGGCCGGCGAACGCAGTTTCACTTCGGCGATGAGATCGAAGGCGCCGAACCTGAGTCCGGGCACCGCCGGCAGGTCCGCGATTCGCGCGCGCAGCTCGCGCGCCGGCAGTTCGCGCTGCGCGGCCAGCGAGCGGGCGCGGCTCGATTCGGCCATCGCGAGGAGGAAATCGCCGCTCACAGGCCGGCCCCGTTGCCGAATGCGGCCAGCGCGGCCAGCGTCCTGCGCGCGGCGCCGCTGTCGATGGCAGTGCGCGCCAACGCCACGCCGTCGCGCGGATTGTCGACGCGGCCGACGATCTCGAGCGCCAGCGCGGTCCCCAGCAACAACGCGTCGCGATGCGGGCCGCGATCGGTTCCGTCGAGGACCGCGCGCAACGCGCGTGCATTCGACACCGCGTCGCCGCCGGCCAGGTCGCGCGCGCCACACAGGTCGAGGCCATAGTCCGACGGACTGCGGATCGACGCTTTCACTTCACCGGGCCGCACGTCGAGCACGGTGAACGGACCCATGGGAGTGGGCTCGTCCCAGCCTTCGGCGCCATGGACCACGAACGCGCGCTCGATCGGCAGGCCCGACAAGGCTTCGGCCATCAGTTGCGCAGTCGGCAGGTTGAACGCGCCGGTGAGCTGGAACAGCGGTGCGGCGGGATTGGTCAGCGGCCCGAGGATGTTGAACACGGTGCGCACGCCCATCGCCTGGCGGATCGGCCCTATCGCCTTCATCGCCGGGTGGTAGTAAGGCGCGAACAGGAATGTGAACTTCGTCGCCGCCAGGCAGGCCCCGGCCGCGTACTCGTCGAGCGGAAGTTTGAGCCCGAGCTGCTCGAGCACGTCGGCGCTGCCGGACTTGCTCGACACCGAACGATTGCCGTGTTTGACGACGTCGACGCCACAGGCGGCCGTCAGCAGCGCGGCGCCGGTAGACAGGTTGAAGCTGCCCGAGGCGTCGCCGCCCGTGCCGACGATGTCGATGGCGCGCGGCGCGGCCGGAATGTCCGGCACGCGCGCCAGCGCCCGCATGGCGCGCGCGAAACCGCGCAGTTCATCCGCGGTGACGCCCTTCGCCCGCAACGCGGCCAGCAACGCGCCGGCCAGCGCCGGCGGCGTATCGGCGGCGGTCAAGGCACGCAGCAGGTCGCCCGCCTCGGTCTCTGCCAGGTGTTTGCCCGACAGCAGGTGCTCGAGCGTTTCGCGCTGGATCACTGCCGGCCTCCGGCCATCTTGAGGAAGTTGCCGATCAGCGCCGGCCCGTCGGGCGTCAACACGCTTTCCGGATGGAACTGCACGCCTTCGACCATGAGCTTGCGGTGACGCACGCCCATGATTTCGCCTTCCGGCGTGCGCGCCGTGACTTCGAGATCCGCGGGCAAACTGTCGGGCTGCGCGATCAGCGAGTGATAACGTCCGACCACGGCCGGTTGCGGCAGACCCGCGAACAGACCCTTGCCGTCGTGCGCCACCGGCGACGTCTTGCCGTGCATGAGACGCCCGGCTCTAACTACCTTGCCGCCGAAGACCTCGACGATGGACTGGTGCCCGAGGCAGACGCCGAACACCGGCACCTCGCCCGCGAACGCGCGGATCATGTCCATGCTGACCCCGGCGTCGTACGGAGTGCCCGGACCCGGCGAGATGCACAAATGCGTCGGCGCGGCGGCCTTCGCCTGGGCGACCGTGATTTCATCGTTGCGGCGCACGTCGACTTCCGCGCCGAGAATCATGAACGCCTGCACCAGGTTGTAGGTAAAGGAATCGTAGTTGTCGATCAACAGGAGACGGATGCTCACAAACCCTCCGCCGCGAGTTTCAGGGCGCGCGCCATGGCGCCGCTCTTGGCGAGCACTTCTTCGTACTCGGTGATCGGCACGCTGTCGGCGACGACACCCGCCCCGGCCTGGTAGCTGTATTCGTCGCCGCGAAACACCAGCGTGCGAATCGTGATGGCCTGGTCCATGTCGCCGCGCGCGCCGAAATAACCCACGGTGCCGCCATACAATCCGCGGCGGACCGGTTCGAGCTCGTCGATGATTTCCATGGCGCGTACCTTCGGGGCACCGACCAGCGTGCCGGCGGGAAAGGTTGCCGCGAACAGATCGAACGCATCTCGACCTTGCGCGAGCTGGCCCTTCACTCCGCTGACGATGTGCATCACGTGGCTGTAGCGCTCGATGACGCGGAACGGATCGACATGCACCGTGCCCGCGCGCGCGACGCGGCCCAGGTCGTTGCGCGCCAGGTCGACCAGCATCACGTGTTCGGCATTTTCCTTGGCGTCGGCCAGCAGGTCTGTTTCATGCTGCGCGTCGGCGGCCGGATCGTCGGCGCGCGGCCGTGTGCCGGCGATGGGCCGCAGCTGCGCTTCGCCGCGGGCATTGACCTTGACCAGCGCCTCGGGAGAGGAACCGACCACGGTGACGTCGCCGAGCTTGCAGTAATACATGTAGGGAGACGGGTTGATGAGCCGCAGCGCGCGGTACGCCTCGAACGGGTCGAGCGAATGCCGGCCCGAGAAGCGCGACGACAACACCAGTTGATAGACGTCGCCGGCGGCGATGTATTCCTGCGTGCGCTTCACGCCCGCCATGTATTCATCGCGCGACAGTGAACCCACGGCCGGCGAGTAACGCTCGGCGGAGCCCGCACCCGGGATGGTGTAGTTGGGGATGCCGCCGCGCAGCGCGCGGATCACTTCGAGCCGCAACGCCTGGCGCTGCGCCTCGCTCCCGGCATGCAGCAACGCGATGCCGCGCGTCAGGTGATCGAACACCAGCATGGATTCGGGCGCGACGTAATGCAGGTCGGGCACCGGGTGGTCGGCGCGCGCGTTCGCCGGCAGCCGTTCGAAGTAACGCACCACGTCGTACGAGGAATACCCGACCAGGCCGCCGGCCAGCGGCACGCCGGCCATTTCGGGCAGCGGCCGCGGCGCCGCACTGAGCGCCTTGCGCAGGGCATCTAACAACTCGGCCTTCGAAGCCGGCCGCGGCAGTTTCGCGGCGCCGACCTGCAATCCGGACGCATCGAGTTTGACCTCGAGGCCGCTGCCCAGGCCGATGAACGAATAACGCGCGAGGCGCTCGCCGCCCTCCACGCTTTCCAGCAGGAAGCGTGGATTGAAGGCGCCGAGTTTGGCGAAGGCCGACACCGGGGTGTCGAGATCGCCGGCGATGTCAAAGGGCGGTTTCACCGCTTTTTCTCCATTTCTTTTCGTACAGGCAACAAAAAACCCATCTCAGGCAGTACCGGAGATGGGTTCTTTTGAAAGACGTTCTGATCAGGTCAGAGGCGTAAACAAGCGGGCCCACTCCTTATTGGAGGCGCCACCACCAGACATTGCTGAGATTGTTCACGTTCATCGGGCGGCGAGTATCGCCGTGCGTTCGACGCGGCGTCAAGGCTTGGCCGCCCGTCCTTCGTCTCACTGCCGGGACTTCGAACACTTCTGTCCGATTTCTTCGACCATGTCGCGGCCGAATTGCAGGGCGGCGGGCGATTCAGTCATCTGTTTGCCGGCGATTTTCCGCCCCAGGTCGGAGCTCGCGAACGCGGAAATCGCGTCCCGCTCGTCCGCCGATATGTCCTCAACGCCCGCGATCTTCGGCAGGCCGGACTCCTCCCCCAACGAGGCGCGCAGGCGCCGGAACGTACCCTCGACGTATTTCACGCCCGCCGAGGATTGGTAGAACGTGAGCGCGGTTTCGATCTCCGACGGCGTCAGGACCTGGTCGACCACGCGCGAAAACCGCGTCGTGAAATTCCTGTAGTCCACGCGTTTGAGGCAACCGGCGTTCGCATCCGTGTAACCCTCGACGGCGCCACTGGCAAAGGCCCGTTTGGCGGCGCTCACGGCGAGTTCGTCCGAACGCATGGCGCGCACCAGCGTCTCGGCCCGGGACGGCGGCTCCGTCGGCGCGGCGTCCGCGATCGCGGTGAGGGACAACATCAGCAACAAATACACAGTGGTTTTCATACGGCGATGCGGCATTGGAACCGTGGCAGACTCCGGGGTCGAAATATTACGCGAGGAGCGATGATGGCGCGCCGATTGATCTCATCAGGGTCGACTTTCGAACAGAGCATCGGTTATTCGAGGGCCGTGGTCGACGGCGAATGGATCTTCGTCTCCGGCACCACCGGCTTCGACTACTCGAACATGACGATCAAGGACGATGCCGTGGCGCAGTGCGAGCAGGCGCTCCGGAACATCGAGGCCGCGCTCAAACAGGCCGATTCCGGTTTCGCCGACGTCGTGCGCGTGCACTATCTGCTGACGGACGCCGCGGATTTCGAAAAATGCTGGCCCGCGATGGGAAAGGCTTTCGGCGAGGTACGGCCGGCCGCGACGATGATGGTGGTAGGCCTCGCGGATCCGCGGATGAAGATCGAAATTGAAGTGACGGCGCTGCGGCGCAAGGCGGCACCGCGCAAGAAAAAGGCGAAGGCCGCGCGCCGCAAGAAGTGAGCGCTCACGCGAGCCGCTCGGCAACCCAGTGACTGATCGCCATCCAAGTGTCGGTCTCGCGCAATAGTTGCCGGTAACGCAACGCGATCAACAACAGGGCGCCCCAGGCGTAGACGGGGTGCACCATCCGGTGCCGCACGCCGTCGTAGAGCATCGCTATCCACAAGGGCGAGAGCCAGATGAGCAGGAAGGGCATCACATCGCCGGGCGCGACCGACGATGTGCCACCCGATGCACGGCCCACCGCAGCGACCAGCAGGGTGTTGGTGGCAAGCAGGATGAAACGCCGATGCGATTCGGGCCGCTTGCGCGTATGCCATGCCCCAATCAGAAAAATGCTGAATGTCAGCATGTCGGTCAGCGGAACGAGAAACCCGCCCTTCACACCATCCACGCCGACCGCCGCGACGCGGCGCGAAAACATGATCGTTGCAAAGGCGAGCCCGGAGGCGACCAATACGGCCCCATACATCATGCCGATCCGCCCTACCGTCACGTGCAGTGCCGTCCGGCCACTGATGGCCAGGTACGACTGCAGGATCACGAGGCCTATCCAGCCCATGAAGATCGCGGCGTGCACGTGAATCAGCCACTCCGCTTGCGAGTGTCCCGCGAACAAGGCGCCGAAATAGGTCCGCCAGAAGCCGATTACCGCGATAGCGGCCATCAGGATGGCGACGGGGATGACGATGGAGGGACGAATGCGGAGGCTGGACAGGGATGCAATCATTGGTTTCACTTCGTGGGTAGACGGACGGTTCGCGGCGAGACTGTCCCGGCGGCGCGGCCTCGTCTTTGAAACGCGAATGAATCCTTCTGAAACCATCTGAAACCTCGAGTTCATGGACACCGCCGACCCGACGCAGGCTTATGAAACAGGCGGTTTTCGCGTTGACCCCATGCAACGGGTGTTGTGCGCGGCCGATGGAACGCGCATCCCGCTGCCTTCGCGCGCGTTCACGTTGCTGCTCTATTTCGTCCGGCATCCAGGCGAGCTGATCGACAAGAACCGGCTCATGGCGGCGGTGTGGCCCAACACCGTGGTCGAAGAGAACAATCTCAACCAGTGCATCGGCGCGCTGCGCAAGGCATTGGCCGAAGGCAAGGGAGACCATCGTTTTCTGGTCACCGAACCGGGCCGCGGATACCGGTTCGTCGCGCCGGTGCGCGAAATCACCGCGGCCCCTGCCGCTGCGCCGCCGCCTGCCAGTGCCCCGCCACTCGCGGCGTCGACGCGACGCCGCTCGCCCTGGCTACTCGCGCTGCTCCCCGTGTTATTGGCAGCGGCGGCCTGGTTCTGGTGGCCGCACGCGCAACGCCCCACGGATCGTTCCATCGCGGTGCTGCCCTTCGAGAACCGCAGCGAGGCGCGCGCCGATGACTACCTGGCCCTCGGCATCCAGGACGAAGTCCTCACCCTGCTGACCCGCGTCGCGGACCTGCGCGTGTTGTCGCGTACCTCGACGGCACGTTACGCCCGCGTCACCGTCGCGGCGCCGGAAGCGGGCCGCAGCCTCGGCGTGTCCTATCTACTCGGCGGCAGCGTGCAACGCGCCGGCGACACGGTGCGTGTCAATGTCACGCTGATCGACGCGGCGGCCGACCGGCAGCTCTGGGCGCAGACCTACGAGCGCAGCGCAGCCGACGTATTCGCCATCGAAAGCGAGGTCGCGCAATCGGTGGCGCGGGCGCTCGAAGCCCGCCTCACGGCGCACGAGCGCAACGAGATCATGAGGCCTCCCACGGCGAATCCGGCGGCGTACGAGTACTACCTGCGTGCGCGTGCATTGGCCGAGCGCACCACGCGCACGGAAGCCGAGGTTCGCGCCGCCATCGCCAACTACGAGGAAGCGGTGCGGCTCGATCCGGGATTCGCCATTGCCTGGGCGCAGCTGTCGCGGCGCCACGCCAACTTCTTCTCGTTGAGTTATGACCGTTCTGACAGCCGGCGCTTGGCCGCGCGGCGTGCGCTCGCGGAGGCGGAGCGGCTGGCACCCGACCTCATCGACACGCGGGCGGCCCGCAACTACTACCTGTTCGTGGTGGAAGGGGATCTCGCCGTCGCCGAGCGCTCGATGCGCGAGTTCGAGGCGCGTGCGCCGCAGAGCGCGGATGCCGCGGCGGGACTCGCGCAGGTGACGCGCGAGCTCGGCCAGATGGATCGCAGCAACGACTATGCGCGCCGCGTGCTGGCGCTCGATCCGCTGAATCCCTATCGCCACTCGATCATCTGCCTGGACTATCTCACCGCGCGGGAGCTGGACCTTGCATTGCAGACCTGCGAACGCGCGAACGAGTTGCTGCCTGGCGACGCCGGCATCCTCACGCTCGAAGCCACGATCCATCAGGCGCGCGGCGAACTCGAGCGATCGCGCGCATTGTTGCAATCGCTCACACCCGCGCCCGATGACTGGCGCACGTTGCGCGCGCTGAGCCAGCAATACCTGCTCGACCGGCAGCCGGTTGCGGCGGTCACCCTGCTTGGGAAATACCTCGGGCACGCGGATGCGCTCGGTACGCGTCGCGGCGTCGTGCGGCGCTGGCTCGCGGACGCGCAGCGGCTCTCGGGCGACGCGAAAGGGGCACACGCAAGTTATTCGACGGCGCGCATCGAACTCCAGGCGGAGCTCGCGCATCAGGATACGAATCCGGTCCTGACGGGCGAACTCGCGATCGTCCAGGCGCGGCTCGGCGCGTACGACTCCGCCGGCGCGCTCCTCGAGCGCTGCGCGCGACTCGCGGAAAGCCCCCGCCGCAATTTGTTGATCGCGGATTGCCGACGCGCGCGGGTCGACCTCGCGCTGGCGGCGGGGGATGCGGCGGGTGCGGTGCGCCAGTTGAAGGAGCTTTCCGCCATGCGCGGGCTGTTGCCACCGCTCACTTCAGCGCTGCTGCGCATCGATCCCGAGTTCGACGCCCTGCGCGGCGCTGAGGATTTTCAGACGCTCCTGTGAGTGCGCGCGCGTCGTGGCAGTATCGGCACCAATCCTCAAGGTGACGAGGCCTGCAAAAAGGCCCGTTTACACACATGAAAACCGACTACGAAAAGTTGGGCGCGTTCTACCTCGGCCGAGAGTTCGACGCGGCCGGTGGCGCGCTCAAGGACGAGTTCGTCCTCTATGACTCGAAGGACCTGACGACCCACGCGGTGTGTGTCGGCATGACGGGCTCGGGCAAGACCGGCTTGTGCCTGTCGTTGCTCGAGGAAGCCGCGATCGATGGTGTGCCGGCGATCTGCATCGATCCGAAAGGCGACCTCGGCAACCTGATGCTCACGTTCCCGAATCTCGCCGCGTCCGATTTCGAGCCGTGGGTGGATGCGGGCGATGCGGCGCGCAAGGGCCAGAGCGTGACCGACTACGCCGCCGCGACGGCCGCGGCGTGGAAGCAAGGACTCGCCGAATGGGACCAGGCGCCCGAGCGCATCGGAAAATTACGCAACGCCGCCGAGGTGTCCATCTACACGCCCGGCGCCGAGACGGGATTGCCATTGTCGGTGCTGCGTTCGTTCGCGCCGCCGGCTGCCGCGTTGCTGGCGGACGCGGGCGCGTTACGCGATCGCGTCGGCTCGGTCGTCTCGGGACTCTTGAGTCTGTTGGGGATCGAAGCCGACCCGATCGCCTCGCGCGAACACATCCTGCTGTCGAACATTCTCGAGGGCGCGTGGCGCGCAGGCCTTTCGCTCGAC
>Ga0193752_1002522_pt1 | contig 13610 bp, 10 predicted proteins | sample H1c1metaG_FD_144924 | JGI IMG/M metagenome (GOLD analysis project Ga0193752, IMG submission 144924) | Soil microbial communities from a riparian zone of the East river system, Colorado, United States - H1c1 | ecosystem: Environmental > Terrestrial > Soil > Riparian zone | place: USA: East River... | reverse complement strand
GCGATTGAAACCACCACTACGAACCGCCACCCAGGTGAGCTTGGCTGCACGCGTCGCAGCATAGGCTGCGAGAGGGGCGGCGTCACCGAGAAGACACTTCGGCTTTGCGGCTGACGGCGGCTGAGAAGCCGACGGCGTCAACGCGTCTGCGAGGCAGCCGCAAACGCGTGGACGCCCGCACGGGCCTTTCCGCAGAGGGCGCCGGCGCGGCGGCTTCTGACACGCCGCACGGACGTCGCAGGAGCTCGTCCGCAGAGTCACGAACCGCGCAGCGCGGCTCGTTGTTTGTGCCGCACAGCGCGGCGCGAGGTAAGGTACGCAGCATGTGGCCGACCATCCGCCGGATCGCGCGCCGATCCGCGCCCTGGATTTTGATGATCGTCGGCATCTACTGGATCGCCGTCCCAGGCGGCCCCCCAGCCGAGTTTCCGCTCGGGAAGACGCTACCTCGGCTCACAGTCGACGTCTCCGATGGCTCGCGCCTGGTGCTACCCGACCCTCGCGCAGCCCAGCCCTCGAACCCGCGCGTGCTCGTCCTCAACTTCTGGGCGACGTATTGCGCGCCGTGCCGCGTCGAAGCGCCGATCTTCACGTCACTCCACGAGCGATCCAAAGACGTCCGCGTCATCGGCCTGGGCATCGAAGGCTTCCCCAAAGCCGAAATGCTCCGCGCCGCCCTGCAACTCGGCATGCGCTATCCGATGGTCACCGCCGATGGCGATCTCCTTCGCAAGCTCCGCGTTCGCGCCATCCCCACGACCTACGTGATCGCAACCGACGGCGTGATCACGCTGTCGCGCGTCGGGGCGGTGACGCAAAGCGAGCTCGAAGCCGCGATCGCGTCAGCCAAACGACGCTCGTAAGCACGGCACTGAAACGCCTCACGTCACCATCACCGTGTGTCAAACAAACTGCGGGCGCCCGTCGAGCCTCATGTCCATACATTGACACTCGCGGTGGTGCATGTTCAAAAGCAGAGCTTCGGAGGCTCCGCTCAGGATGCGCCAAGTGATCTTCGCGAATCTCGTCACGCTCGGCGCGACCAGCGCGAGCGGTAAGGCGCTCGACCCGATCGAGCTGATCAGCAACGCCTCGCCGGTCGTCATGCTGGTGCTGCTCGTGCTCGCGACGATGTCGGTCGTGTGCTGGTTCATCATCGGCGCAAAGCTGGTGCGCCTCTCCCAAGCTTCTCGCGGCAGCGAACGCTTCCTCGATCAGTTCTGGGATCCACAGCAGGGCAATGTGTGGAGCGTCCAGCGCATGGAGCGCTTGTACGCAAGTCTGCCGCGCGATCGCAGCTCACCCGTTGCGAGCGTCTTCCACGCCGGCTACGTCGAGCTCGCACGCGTGCTCGGCGGCTCGGACGAGAGCGCCCGCAGCCAACGCCACTACGGCGGCGACATCGAGAACGTCGCTCGCGCACTCCGCCGCGCCCAAGCGAACGAGGTCACCACGCTCGAGAGCATGGTCCCGTTCCTCGCGACCACCGGGTCGACCGCGCCGTTCGTCGGCCTCTTCGGCACGGTCTGGGGCATCATGAATTCGTTCATCAACATCGGCGCGCAAAAGAACGCGAGCCTGGATGTCGTCGCACCGGGTATCGCGGAAGCTTTGATCGCGACGGCGATCGGCCTCGCAGCGGCGATCCCGGCCGTCATGGCCTACAACTACTTCTTGCGCCGCATCAACGTGCTGTCCTCCGAGATGGAGAACTTCTCGAGCGACTATCTCAACATCGTGCGGCGTCACTTCCTCGCGGGCTGAGCGGCTGACATGACTGGCGAGGTGCGCTGCCCGCGCGCCTCGAGATGGAGCGAAACGCGATGGGCATGACTGGCGGGGGCAAAGGCCCCGTGAGCGAAATCAACGTGACGCCGCTCGTCGACGTCATGCTGGTGCTTCTGATCATTTTCATGGTCAGCGCGCCCATGATGACGACCGGTATCGAGATCGATTTGCCGAAGACCCACGCGGCCCAGATGGACATCGAAGAGCAAAAGCTCCTCATGACCATCACCAAAGACCAGAAGGTGTTTTTGGGAGAAACCGAGGTCCCGTACGACAAGCTGGAGGAGGCGCTCACCACAAACGCCCGCCTTCAAAAAGAGCATGAGCTTTACCTACAAGCGGATGAAGCTGTGCCCTACGGCTTCGTCGCAAAGGTCATGGCTCTCATCCGCAAGGGCGGGATCGACAAGCTCGGCCTCGTCACGGACCCGACTGGATCGGAGTAACGGCTCGTGCGTCACAGCGTCATGGTGCAAATACGTGCCGAAGACCTGCGGCCTCCGACGCTGCTCGGCCGGCGTGTGCTCACGGGCAAGATGGCGGTCGGCGGCTTGCTGTTCGCGCTCGGCGCCCACTTGCTCGTACCCGCCACGATCGCGCTGATGCTGGCGATCATCGCGGCGACCGGTGTCGGTGCGACGCCGACGAAGGTCATCCCCGAGGACAAGATCGTCGAAGCGCGCTTCGTGAAGCTCGGCCAAAAGCTCGACCCGAAGAAGCTGCCGAACCGCAAAGTGCCGGTGAAGACCACTGCGCCACAGCCGGGCGTCGCAGTCTCGAAAGAGATGGACCCGCCGAAGCCGAAGGACCCGAAGCCGCCGCCCCCGCAACACGCCGAAGAAAATCCGCTACTGCATTTGGGTGATCGCGCCCAGCAGTTCGCGGAGCTCCAGCAGAAGCAGGAGCAAGAAGGCGATCCGAAGGGGATCGAAGAAGGCACTGAGACGCAGGCCAAAGCAGGTGATCTCTACCGCGGCCAGCTCGTCTCGTTCTTCAAGCGCGGCTGGACGATTCCCTCGACCCTGGGCGACACCAGTCGACTCACGACGCGAGCCAGCGTAGAAATCACGGCCGATCGGCACGTCGGCGAGCACACGATCGTGAAGCCGAGTGGCGAACCGCTGTTCGACCAGAGCGTGGAGGACCGGTTCAACGAGCTCCGTAGCTTGGGCACGACCTTGCCCGAGCCACCTCCGGAGGTCGCCGAACAGTTCTCCGGACCCTGGACGCTCGACGTGAACTTCATCGGCAAGAAACTTTGAATCGTCCGCAGCGCGTGCGGACTTGCATCGGACCGAGGGTAAAAATGAAACGAGAGCGCTCGCGTAGACTCGCTGGCTTAGCGACCTTTGTCGGCACCGCCGCGTGGCTTTTGGCTTGGGGTTGGGCTGGTCGCGGTGCGTCGCAGCAGGGCGAAGAGCAGCCGCTTCCCGGTCGCGTCGTCATCGACGTCGATGCGCCGGAGCGCGCGCTCTACCGGATCGCGATCCCGAACTTGCTCGGCGGCGGCAACCTCGGCAGCCAGGGCTCGGACGTGATTCGAAACGACTTGATGTTGAGCTCCCTGTTCCAGGTGCTCGACTCGCGCTCATTTCTCGCGAACCTCGAACAAGAGGGGCTCACGATCAGCAAGACCGCGTGGTCGAGCGTGGGTGCGCAAGGCATCGTCAAGGGCCAAATCACGCAGAGCGGGCAGACCATCGCGGTCGAGATGCGCCTGTTCGAGCTCGCGCGCGGTGAGACGCCGATCCTCAGTAAGAGTTATCGCGGCGAGGTCGCCCAGTTGCGCGGCTTCATGCACGACTTCGCAAACGAAATCTTGCGCATCCTCACGGGGCAGGCCGGCGCGTTCGGTACGAAACTCACGTTTGCGCGGAAGATCGGGCCCGGCCGCAAAGACATCTACGTCTCAGACTTCGACGGCAACAACATGTTTCGCGCGTCGAGCGGCAAGGGCAACGCGATGCTGCCGTCGTTCGGACAGACCGGCGGCGTCTGGTACACGATGGTGACGCCGAGCGGTTCGTTCATCACGAACACGAAGAATCGCGAGAAGCCGGTGATCTCGGGATCGGGCTTGAACGTCGGCCCGATGATCTGCAACGGGCGCGTGTACTTCTCGTCCTCGCGCGACGGAAACAGCGAGATCTATAGCGCGAACATCGATGGTGGCGGGCCGACGCGGTTGACGCGCGATCCCGGCATCGACGTGAGCCCGTCCTGCGGTCCGGGAGGCAAGATCGCGTTCGTGTCGAGCCGCCACGGTGGCCCGCAAATCTTCACGATGAACGGCGACGGCAGCAACGTGCAGCGCGTCACGTACAAGGGCAGCTACAACCAGACGCCCGCGTTCTGCTCCGACCCGAACAACCCGGTCATCGCGTTCACGGCGCGAGATGGCGCCGGCTTCGACATCGTTACGATCAACTTGAAGAGCGGTGAATACAAGCGCCTCACGCAAGGCCAAGGGACGAACCAAGATCCCGCGTTTTCACCGGATTGCCGCATGGTCGCGTTTGCTTCGTCCCGCGGCGGGATCTTCATTTCGAACCCCGAGGGCTTGAACCAAAACAAGGTCGTCTCGGGCGCGATTTCGACAGTTCGTTGGAGCCGCTAGCGGCAGCCGTCACCACGACCTCACCCGAAACAAAGCGGGGTTATTGTCGCGCCATCTCGAATCGCAGGAGGCGCGTATGAGTGGTCTTGGTGGTTTGAACAAAACTCCGAATGGTGTGGTGGTGGGTCTCGTGCAGCTGCAGCTGCCGACGGTCAGCACGACGCTCGAGCTCGAGTCGCAGTGTCATCGCATCTGTCAGCTCGTCGCGAAGGCGCGGCGAAACATGCCGACGATGGATCTAGTCGTGTTCCCCGAGTACGCGCTGCACGGGCTCTCGATGGACACGAACCCTGCGATCATGTGCGACTTCGATGGACCTGAAGTGAACGCGTTTCGCGCGGCCTGTCGTTCACAAAGGATTTGGGGTTGCTTCTCGATCATGGAGCGGAACCCGAACGGGAATCCGTACAACACTGGGTTGATCATCGATGACGCCGGCGAGGTGAAGCTGAAGTATCGCAAGCTGCATCCGTGGGTGCCGGTCGAGCCTTGGGAGCCGGGGGATCTCGGCGTTCCCGTGTGTGATGGACCGAACGGGAGCAAGCTCGCGTTGATCATCTGTCACGACGGCATGTTCCCGGAGATGGCCCGCGAGTGCGCTTATCTCGGGGCGGAGATCATGATCAGGACGGCGGGGTACACCGCGCCGATTCGGCATGCTTGGCAGATCACGAATCAGGCGAACGCGTTTTGCAACTTGATGTACACGGCGTCGGTTTGCATGTGCGGGAGTGATGGGACGTTCGATTCGATGGGCGAAGGGATGTTCGTCGGGTTCGATGGAACGCCCATGGCGATGGGGAGCCATCGCGCGGATGAGATCGTTACCTGCGAGTTGAGACCCGACCTTGTGCGGGAGGCGAGGCGGGTTTGGGGGGTGGAGAACAACATCTACCAGTTCGGGCACCGCGGGTATGTCGCGGTGCAGGGCGGGGCGAAGGACTGTCCGTATACGTATATGCGGGACCTCGTGGCGGGGGAGTATCGGGTGCCCTGGGAGGATGAGGTCGTGGTGAAGGACGGGACGAGCTGCGGGTTTGAGGCGCCGACTCGGGGTTATGGGGAGGGCGCGGCCGTGCCGGCTGCGCAACCGCGGGTCGCGCGGGCTTAGTACAAGCAGCCGCAGCTTCGGCTGCTGCAAATGCGCGGGCGAAAAATACCCGCAGCTGTGGCGCCACGATCTCGTGATTGACATGACCGCATGTGGCAACCAATACTCCGCCGGCTTTTTTGGCCGCGGAATTTAGAGCAGGCCGACGTAGCTCAGTTGGTTAGAGCGGGCGTTTCATACGCGCTAGGTCAGAGGTTCAGCTCCTCTCGTCGGCACCATATAAGCAGCCGCCGCTTTGGGCGGCTGCTAAGCGGATGGGGGAGCAACTCGCAGCTCTATCCCCGCGACCGGTAGCAACTGACGCGTTGATGAGAGCAGCGCCGTCGAATCCTCGCGATCGAAACGATAGTGGGCAGTACCGTTCTCGGCCCAACCGCTCTCTGTTCCAGATCGCGGGGATGCGGCTGCGGGTCGCCCCCCTCCTCGCCTTAGCAGTCGCCCAAAGCGGCGGCTGCTTGTGAGCTGGACGCGGCCGCGGCAAACCCGCATACCAAACACGTCGATGCGGGACTCCGAGACATCGAGGGCGACCACCCTCCTCCGATTCGCACTCGCCGCCCTCCTCGGGCTGTGCACGGCGAGCTGCATCGGACCCGGACTCGAACCACCCGGCACGAACGATCAAGCTCGCAGCTCCGTCGCTGGCAGCGGCGCAACCGCCGGCATTCCGACCATGGCGGGCACCCCGTCCGGCATGAACCCGACGCAAGCCCCGGCCACTCCAACCACCACCACTCCCCCAGCCAACAGCCCGCAATCTACTGCCGGCTCGCCGGGAGCTCTGACCCCCGTCGGAGCTGCAGGATCGAGCGCTCCCGGAGGCGCAGCCGCCGCCGGGTCAGGCGCAGCCTCGGGCGATGAAGACGCCGGCGTAGAGTGAACCTCTGCCTCTAGTTTGACGCGCGCCGATCGGAAAGATCTCGCGCCCAGGAACGACTGTTCAAAGGGGATGAAGAAGCTCTCAGCCGCAGTCCTGCTCGTAGCGCTTGGGTTTGGCAGCAGTTGCGGCCCGGGCCTCGAGCCGCCGAAAGCTTCTTCGGGCGGCAGCGTCGACCGACCTGGCTTTCAACCGCCCGGCGTCGGCGTGGGCGCTGCCGGCGCCAGCGCGGGCGGTGCCGGCACCGCCGCCCTCGCGGGCTCCGGATCCACGGCAAACAGTCAGGGCGGTTCTGGCGGCGGACACACAGCCGGAGCTAGCGGCGCTGCTGGACACGCTGCGAACGACGGCGGCGTCGAGGACGACGCCGGGAACTAGACCCTCAGCCCCGCGACCCACACTGAATGTGCGAGCCGCCGGGTTTTTGCCGAAGAGGTGATCCCAAAAGTTGCACGGTCTAGAATGGATTGCGACGCATCGACGTACGTTGTTATTGACGCACGGAGGAACGCAATCATGGCTGCACGGACCGTTCGATTCGCTTGGGTGGCTCTGATCTCGGCGGTGTGTGGTTCAGCCGCCCTCGCAGAAGACGTTGCAATGCCGACCTTCACCGGGAAGGGAAGCATTACGCAGGCAATAAATACCGATACCGGAGCCCTCTTCGACTTGGGCACCGGCATCACGATGACGTTTCCGAAAGGCCTGCCAGTCGGGCGTTCACGCTTGGTCACGCTGAAAAAGGCGACGAAAAAGATCGCCCCAGCCCAAGTGCAAAAAGGCTTCGTGCCACTCGCGACGCCACTCGACTTCAGCACGCCGATCAGCGCAGGCGGCGGCAACCCGATGGAAGTTGCGATCGCGGTGAAAAATGATCCACGCAAAGGCGGCTCCAAACTCGTGCTCGCGATGGAGATCGGCACGCTCTGCAACGACACGAACAAGAGCACCAAAATGAAGAACGGCCTGTGCTCGGGCTGGGAGTTCGTCGACGCGGACTACGACGGCACCGGACGTCGCCTCGTCGCGAAACTGACTTCGACCGGCGGAGCACGCATGACGTTCGGCTTGTTGCCTGAAGGCTGAGCCCTCTCGTCGCTCACGGATTCGCTCGCTCAGAAGGGCGCATTCGCGCCCGCATTACACCCAATCCCGCGACCCGCTTTATGGACGTTCTCGTCCAAAGCGGGTCGTGCCGTTTAAGCGCCCTACCCCCACATGTCGTGCCCTCCGCCCCGAATGGCGGCTGATTAGCCCAAGGAGCCGATCTTCGCCGCAACCGAAGATGAAACTTGCTTTTGCCACCCCGAGCTCTAAAGATCGCTAGACGTGTCATGTCACGGATTGTCATTTCAAGCAGTGCAAGATCCGCGACCCAGTGCGACACGAGCGCGTGGTCGGCCCGGTTCGATCCAAGGCCCACGATCGAGGGTGCGTTCGGCTGCGGGAGCTCCACAGAGGCTTCCGAGCGGCCTCCGGGCTCCTGAATTCCCGCGCTTCTAGGTCCGCCGCTTTTTTGTTGACGCGGTGCGGACCGGAGCCTTATCTAGCTTCTCGACCACAACTTATGGTGTCTCTAGTACGCAGCCTTCACTACATCTTGTGGAAAGGCTGTTACGAAGCGGTTGGTTAGTCGTGGATGAGCTGGGGACAAACAGTGAGTTTCGCGGTGCCGTAGACGGAGTCGTGGAGCGGTTGGAACTGAATTTCCGGGGTCGCACTGTGGGAGGTGCCAAGTGAGCGTAGATACGAGAGCAGCAGGTGTCGGACCGAGCATGCGCGCTGTATCATCCAGTAAACCGAAAACTTCGGAAAAGCCGAGGGGACTAGAATTTGCGTACCACTACACTCGACCAGGGGTGAACCCGCTCGAGACAGTGGCGTATGAGCAACGCAACAGCGTGATCACGAACCCCGATGGTTCGGTGGTCTTCGAGCTACGCGGCGCCGAGATCCCGAAGGAGTGGTCGCAGCTCGCGACCGACATCGCGGTCTCCAAGTACTTCCGCAAGGCCGGCATCAACGGCGATCCAAAGCGCGGTGAGCGCAGCGCCCGAGAGCTCGTCTACCGCGTAGCGCACACGATCCGCGAAGCGGGCGAGCGCCTCGGCGGGTACTTCGGCAGCGCCACCGACGCCGAAGCGTTCGAATCCGAGCTGAGCTACCTCCTCATCCACCAGCACGCCGCTTTCAACTCCCCGGTGTGGTTCAACTGCGGCCTCTTCCAGCGCTACGGCATCACCGGCAGCGGTGGCAACTTCGCCTGGTCGCCTGACACGAACACGATCGTCGAGACCTCGAACGCCTATCAACAGCCGCAGTGCTCGGCCTGCTTCATTCAAAAGGTCGATGACGACCTGATGAAGATCTACGACCTCGTGAAAAACGAGGCGCGGCTCTTCAAGTACGGCTCCGGCACCGGCAGCAACTTCTCGGCGATCCGCGGTCATCAAGAAAAGCTCTCCGGCGGCGGTACCTCCTCCGGCTTGATGAGCTTCCTCGAAGTGCTCGATCGCGCAGCGGGCGCCACGAAGTCCGGCGGCACGACGCGTCGTGCGGCCAAGATGGTCTGCCTCGACATGGACCACCCGGAGATCGTCGACTTCATCCAGTGGAAGGTGAAGGAAGAGCGCAAAGCCGGCGCGCTGATCGCGGCGGGCTACAGCTCCGACTTCAACGGCGACGCCTATCACACGATCGCGGGTCAGAACTCGAACAACTCGGTTCGCGTGACCGACGCGTACATGCGCGCGATCGAGGGCGACGGCGAGTGGCGCACCTATTTCCGCACCACCGGCCAAGCCGCAAACACGTACAAAGCGCGCGACTTGTGGAAGATGCTCGCGGAGAGCGCGTGGGCGTGCGCCGATCCCGGCGTGCAGTACGACTCGACGATCAACGACTGGCACACCTGCCCGAACACCGAGCGCATCAACGCGAGCAACCCGTGCTCCGAGTACATGTTCTTGGATGACTCGGCGTGCAATCTGTCGTCGATCAACCTGACGAAGTACTTGGACGACGAAGGTCGCTTCGACATCGATGCCTACCGCCACACCGTGCGCTTGTTGATCCTGGCGCAGGAGATCTTGGTCGATTACTCGAGCTATCCGACTGCGACCATCGCGCAGAACAGCCACGACTATCGTCCGCTCGGTCTCGGTTACGCGAACCTCGGCACGCTGCTCATGCGCCAAGGCGTCGCGTACGACAGTGCGGCCGGCCGCGCGTGGTGCGGTGCGCTCACCTCGATCATGACCGGTGAAGCGTATCGAGCTTCGGCGGAGATCGCGGCGACGAAGGGCTCGTTCCCGGGCTTCGAGAAGAATCGCCAGCCGATGCTGCGCGTGATGAACATGCATCGCGATGCCGTAAACGAGATCGGCCGTCGCGCCGGTTACGCGAGCGAAGACGAACTCGAGATCGCCCCCGAGTTGCTCGCCGCGGCGCGCACCTGCTGGGACGAGGCGATCGAGCTCGGCGAGCGCAATGGTTACCGCAACGCGCAAGCGACCGTGCTCGCGCCGACCGGGACGATCGGCTTGCTGATGGACTGCGACACGACCGGCATCGAGCCGGACTTCGCCCTCGTGAAGTTCAAGAAGCTCGCCGGCGGCGGGTACTTCAAGATCGTCAATCAAAGTGTGCCCGGTGCACTTCGCAAGCTGGGTTACGGCGAACGCGAGGTCAGCGAGATCGTCGCGTACGTGAGCGGCACCAACACGTTCACCGGTGCACCCCACGCCTCGCGGCAGTGGCTGCTCGCCAAGGGCTTGAACGAAACCGAGATCGGCAAAGCGGAAACGGCGCTGCCGGGCGTGTTCCACGTCTCGCAAGCACTCGCTCCGTGGGTCATCGGTGCAGAGGCGTTCAAGCGCCTCGGCATCCCGCCCGAGGAGTACAAGGCGATCGGGTTCAACGTGCTGTCGAAGCTCGGGCTCACCAGCCAGCAAATCGACGAGCTGAACGACCAGGTCATCGGTCGGATGACCGTCGAGGGTGCGCCGCACCTGAAGGCGGAACACCTGCCGGTATTCGACTGCGCGAACCGCTGCGGAGCGATCGGCCAGCGCTTCTTGCCGGCGATGTCGCACGTTCGCATGATGGGCGCGGCGCAGCCGTTTCTGTCGGGCGCGATCTCGAAGACCGTCAACTTGCCGAACGAGGCGACGGTCGAAGACATCGAGAACGTCTACTTCGAAGGCTGGAAGCTCGGGCTCAAGGCCGTGGCGCTCTACCGCGACGGCTGCAAGTCGAGCCAGCCGCTGTCGACGAGCGACCGCAAGAAGGAAGACAAGGACAAGAAGGTGGCGAAGTCCGCACCGGTTGCAGAGCCAGTGCTCACAACCAAGACCTCGCCATCGCAACCCGCGCCGTTCGTGGACGAGGGCGCTACGCCACCGTCGTCGATTCGCCATCGCCTACCCAAGAAGCGTCGCGGGTTCACGCAAGAAGCCCGCGTGGGCGGCCACAAGGTGTTCTTGCGCACCGGCGAATACAACGATGGCTCGCTCGGCGAGATCTTCATCGACATGCACAAAGAGGGCGCAGCGTTCCGTTCGCTGATGAACTGCTTTGCGATCAGCGTGTCGATGGGTCTGCAGCACGGGGTGCCGCTCGAGAGCCTCGTCGACCAGTTCACGTTCACGCGCTTCGAGCCGGCCGGTACGGTCGAGGGCCATCCGAACGTGAAGTTCTCGACGTCGATGATCGACTACGTGTTCCGCGTGCTCGGCGTGGAGTACATGAAGCGCTACGACCTCGCACACGTCCCGCCGCAAGAGGTGCGTGAAGAGCTGTCGAACCCGACGGACGCGAGCGCGGGTAACCAGGCGGAGCAAGCGGCGCGCGCGTTGCCACCACCGGTGATGCAGCCGGACGACAAACGCCAGGTGGGCTTGTTCGAGCAGGTGGCTGCAGTCCACAAGGCGCATACGATCGACGAGCAGCTCGGCGAGATGATGGGCGACGCCCCAATGTGCGACACCTGCGGGCACATCACCGTACGTAACGGCGCTTGCTATAAGTGCTTGAACTGCGGTTCCAGCATGGGCTGCAGCTAACGCCGCTTTCGCCGCCCGTTGAGTCGCGTCCGCCGAAAAGCGTCCGCCGAGTCGCCATCATGGGGCTCGGCGGACCAACTCGGCGCCGCCCTGGGCGGCGGACACGGATTGAGGGCAGACGAGCCGCGCTGCGGCCTACATCTGCTATGCTGCCGCGGCGATGCCTTGTCTCAAGTGGATGGTGCCGAACGGTAAGCCGAAGATCTTTCCGATCTACAAAAAGATCACCTCGGTTGGCCGGGCGAAGGGTAACGACGTGGCTGTGGACCACGAGAGCCTCTCGGACTACCACGCACAAGTAATCTTCGACGGCCGCGAGTTCAACTTCTCGGAAGTGGACGCGCGCGGCGAGATGCTTCTGAACGGAAAGAAGAAGCGCCGTGGAAAGTTGGTCCACGGCGACCGACTGACCCTCGGGAACATCGATCTCGCCTTTTCGCTGTACGACGAAGTCACGGCTGCCGAGCAGCAAGAAACTTCGACGGAGCTATCCGGCTTGCGCAAGCTCTACGACTTCAGCCAGCGCCTGATGGAGTTGCGGTCGGTGCCCGACCTGCTCTCCGCGCTGCTCGACGCCGTGATCGAGGTGACGAACGCCGACAAGGGCTTCGTGATCTTGGTCGAAGCCGACGGCCCGCGCGTCGCGGTCGCGCGCAACTTGAAGCACGAGAACCTGATCGACAGCGTGCGGCAGCTCTCGGACAGCATCATCAAGCGCGTCATCGAGAGTCGGAAGCCGCTGATCGTGAGCGACGCGCTTCACGACGAGCAGTGGAAGACGAGCGAGAGCGTGATGAACCTCAAGCTCTGCTCGGTGATGTGCGCGCCGCTGATGGCGCAGGGCGAGCTGCTCGGGATTTTGTACGTCGGCAACGACAACATCGTGAACTTGTTCGAGGAAGGTTCGCTCGATGTGCTGGCGATCTTCGCCGGGCAAGCGTCGCTGATCCTGCAGAACGCGCTGTTGCTCGACAGCTTGAAGAGCGACTTCGACAACCTGAAGCAGAAGTTCGAGATGAGTCGGTTCGGCGACATCATCGGCTCCTGCCCGACGATGCTCGAAGTGTTCCGCACGGTCGAAAAGGTTGCGAACACCGACATCAGCGTGTTGATCACGGGCGAGACCGGCACCGGCAAAGAGCTGATCGCGCGCGCACTGCACGACCGCAGTGATCGCGCCGAGAAGCCGTTCATCGTCGTGAACTGCGGCGCGATTCCCGAGAACTTGATCGAGAGCGAGCTCTTCGGTCACGTGCGCGGCGCGTTTACGGGTGCCGTCGCGACCCGTCCGGGCAAGTTTCAGCTCGCGGATACCGGCACGTTGTTCCTCGACGAGGTCGGCGAGCTGCCGCTGCCGCTTCAAGTGAAGCTCTTGCGCGCGCTGCAAGAGAAGACAGTGATCAAGGTCGGCGACACGAAGCCGGAGCGCGTCGACATTCGCGTGGTCGCGGCGACCAATCGCGAGCTCGAGAACGAGATGCGCGCCGGCAACTTCCGCGAAGACCTGTTTTACCGGCTGAACGTGATCAACATTCACTTGCCGGCGCTGCGTGACCGCGGCGACGACATCCTCGTGCTCGCGAAGTACTTGTTGCAAAAGTACGCCGGCGAGCTCGGTGGGAAAGTCAAAGGCTACACGCCGAACGCGCTGATCGCCGTGCGCAAGTACGACTGGCCCGGCAACATTCGGCAGCTCGAGAACCGCATCAAGAAGGCGATCGTGATGTGCGACAAGACGCTGATCGGCGTCGAGGACCTCGACATGCTTCCCGAAGCAGTCAATCCGATCAAAACGCTCACGCAGGCGCGCGAAGACTTTCAGCGCCGCTACATCCTCGAGGTGCTGGAGCGCAACAACGGCAACCGCACGAAGACCGCCCGCGACCTCGGTGTCGATCCGCGCACGATTTTCCGGTATCTCGAGCGCGAACCCGACGCCAAAGAGCCGAATCCGACCTTCTAAACCCTGCGCATCCTGCGTGAGAGCTGACAGCGATGTCACGGCGCACGAAACCTAGCGTTGCCCAAGTCGTGAGAATCCCGCGGTTTTTCTCGAACCAAGCGGCTGGCGTGAGCTTTGCTTATAAGCTGTCCAGATGTTTGGTCGCAGCCTGGAACTGCGTGCTTGTGGGTGGCTGTGTCGTGACCAGCGCA
>Ga0193752_1002521_pt1 | contig 13612 bp, 12 predicted proteins | sample H1c1metaG_FD_144924 | JGI IMG/M metagenome (GOLD analysis project Ga0193752, IMG submission 144924) | Soil microbial communities from a riparian zone of the East river system, Colorado, United States - H1c1 | ecosystem: Environmental > Terrestrial > Soil > Riparian zone | place: USA: East River... | reverse complement strand
CCCTTGCGTTGGGCCAGCAACCGAGCGAAGGCGCGGTGGCTGTCGAACCCGAAGACTTTACTGGGGTTTCGGAAACTACAATTCTCGATGAAGTATTGGTGACCGGCGAACACCCGGGGCCGAAATTGTGGAAAGTGAGTAAGGACGGTCATGCCCTCTGGATTTTGGGCACGTACGGCCCGCTACCTAAGAAGATGACGTGGCGCTCGCAGGAGGTGGCATCGATCATCTCCGAATCGCAGCGGGTGATCGGGTGGGTCAACATCGACACGGACATCGATGTCGGTTTCTTCGCGGGGCTTGCCGCGCTCCCTTCGCTTATCAACGTCGGCAACAATCCGGATGGCGCCAAGTTAAAAGAGGTCGTCCCGCCGGACTTGTATGCCAAGTGGTTGCCGCTGAAAGAAAAGCACTTCGGCCGCGACAAGGATATCGAAGAGCTGCGCCCATCCTTCGCGGCGCTCAGGCTCCGCTACAAGGCTCAAGAGGATGAAGGATTTTCGAACGAATCGATCGTATGGCCCGCCGTCAAGAAATTGGCACGCAAGCACCGCGTCAAAATCGTCGAGCCCGAAGTGAAAATGGAGATCAAGATCGACAAGCCTCGCGCCGTGATCAAGAAGTTCCGTAAGACGCAGCTGGCGGACGTCGAATGCTTCGGCGAAACCCTGTCGCGATTGGAAAGCGACATCGATACGCTGGTCAGCCGGTCCAATGCATGGGCCACCGGGAATCTCGAAGCGTTGCGACGAACGACACCCGATCCTAACGCCGACTGTGTGCAGATGCTGACGGACGCCGTGGTCAAAGGTCAGCTCGCCGAAGAAGTCGGCGCGAAAGACATGCGGGATCGGGCGATAAAAGAGCTGGAACGCATCGTCACTCAGCAACGTGAAGTGTGGCTGCAGACCGTCGAAGAAACGATTCAGAAGCACGCTTCCTCGTTTGCGATCGTGCCGATCGACGTATTGTTGGATGCTAAAACACCGCTTGCCACATTGCGCGAGCGAGGCTACGAAATCGACGAACCCTAATCAGGACATCTGCGCAAAAGCGCAAACGTAGAATTTCGAATTAGTAAAAGACCTAAGTTAAGAACCAAGATAAGAACCGAGGAGTTCCCATGTCGAAGGCAATCGAGTTACGCAACATCGTCAAGACCTATACGCGCGGCAATCAGAAAGTCGAAGTGCTGCACGGCCTCGACCTGGAAGTCGACACGGGCGAGTTCGTTGCCCTCATGGGCCCTTCGGGTTCCGGTAAGACGACACTGCTCAATCTCATTGCAGGTCTCGATAACCCCACCAAGGGCGAATTGAAAGTCGCGGGCGAGAACATCGAAAAACTCTCGGGCGCGGCGCTAGCTAAATGGCGCTCGCGCAACATCGGTTTCGTCTTCCAGTTTTACAACTTGTTGCCGGTATTGACCGCGGAACGAAACGTCGAGGTGCCGCTCCTGCTTACCAACCTTTCTAGCGCGCAACGCAAGAAGAATGTCGCAGCGGCATTGCAGCTGGTCGGTCTTGCCGATCGTGCACATCACAAGCCAAGCGAATTGTCCGGCGGTCAACAGCAACGCGTCTCGATTGCGCGCGCGATCGTGGCCGATCCGACGATTCTGGTTTGCGACGAACCGACCGGTGATTTGGATCGCGAGAACGCGGAAGAAATTCTGGGACTGCTGCAGACATTGAATCGCTCGCACGGCAAAACCATCGTGATGGTGACCCACGACCCGCTCGCGGCGAATCACGCAAGCCGCCAGATTCATATGGACAAGGGTCGCCTGGTTGATGGCTCGAGGACCGCCGCGTGAAGTATTTCATGCTCATTTGGGCGGGTATCTGGCGCAAACCCGTCCGCACAATTCTGACGATGCTGTCGATCGTCGTCGCGTTTTTGCTGTTCGGCATGCTGCAAGGCGTTAATCAGGGGATCAATTCCCAGCTCGCGAACAACAACGGCAATCGATTGTGGACGATCAGCCGCATGAGCCAGGTGCAAGCGATTCCGATCGGCCACATGTCACGCATCAAGACGGTAGCCGGCGTGCGCGAAGTAGCCCACCTGAGCTTCTTCGGCGGCTACTTTCAGGATTCGCGTAACTCAATCGGAGCGTTCGCGACCAACATCGACGCGTTCGCCAACGTCTATCCAGAACTGCGCATCACACCGGAGATGGTGCAAGCCATGCAAACCACCCGCACGGGCGCCGTGATCGGCAAACCGTTGGCCGAGAAGTTCAAATGGAAGGTGGGCGATCAGATTCCGATCGGCATGCCGACGATGTCGAACAAGGCGGGCAGCAACACGTACATGTTCGACATCGTCGGCATCTTCGACCCTACGCCTGAGATCGCGAACTCTCCGCTCGGCACCGGCTTCTGGTTCAACTACGACTATTTCACCGAAGCGCGGGCCTTCGGCGCCGGCAGCGTGCACCAGTACATCACTACAATCACCGATGCGCGCAAAGCAGGCGAGATCTCATCGGCCATCGACAAGTTGTTCGCCAATTCTCCCGATGAGACGCGCACACAAACCGAAGCCGCTTCGCTGCAAGCGCAGCTCAAGCAACTCGCCGACATCAATTTCATCGTGAACGCAATCGTCGGCGCCGTACTCTTCACGCTGCTATTCCTGACCGCCAACACGATGATGCAATCCGTTCGTGAACGCATTCCAGAGTTGGCTGTGTTACGAACGCTGGGCTTCTCGAGCACGTCGATGCTCGTACTGGTGTTGTCCGAGTCATTTTTGTTGTGCGCGTTTGCCGCGATGCTCGGACTGGGTCTTGGCGCCATCGGCTTGCGCGGCCTCGGCACCATGATTGGGATCACCGCAATTCCGACCATCGTGGTCGTCATGGGCATTGGTATCGCGGCCCTGCTGGCGTTGGCCAGCGGGTTACCACCCGCCCTACGCGCACAACGTTTGAACATCGTCGACGCCCTAGCTGGTCGTTAACGACTGATCGATATAGTCAGGAACCACCCATGAATACATACACACAAATCACCGCGGTCACCGGCATGAACATCCGGTCGCTACCGCAACGATTGGGCACATCGTCGGTCATCGTCATTGGCATCGCCGGCGTTGTTGCTGTCTTCGTTTCCGTACTCGCGATGTCGACAGGCATCGTCAAGACACTCTCGAATTCGGGACGAGACGATCGCGCAATCGTCGTGCGGACAGGTTCCAGCTCCGAGCTGACCAGCAATTTGCAACAGGCGGCGGGATTGACGATCGCCGACGCCGCCGGCGTGCGTCGCGGCGCAGACGGCAAACCGTTGGCATCGGCTGAAGGCGTCCGCATCGTCAACTTGGTGCGAACAGATGGACTCGAAGCCAATGCACCCATTCGCGGTATCACCTCGCAGGGTTTGGCAATGCGGTCAGAATTCAAACTGATCGAAGGGCGAATGTTCACACCCGGCGTCAATGAACTGGTGATCGGACGCGCGGCGCAACGCATCTATCGCGACTCGAAGGTGGGCCAGGTGCTCGACGTGAACGATGCAACTTGGACGATCGTCGGAGTGTTCGAAAGCGGCGGCGATTCGCACGAATCGGAATTATTGACCGACGCCGATACATCGAATTCAGCCTTCCGCCGCGGCAATAGCTTTCAAAGCATGACTGTCCAGCTCGACTCGCCCGAAGCGTACGAGACATTTCGCAATGCGATCACCACCAATCCGTCTCTGCAAGTCGAAGTCAAACGCGAGCGAGAGTTCTATCAGGCGCAGACAAAGACGATCAGCAACATTTTGTCGATCGTGGCGTACGTCGTGGGCGGGATCATGGCGGTTGGCGCGTTGTTCGGAGCGTTGAACGCCCTGTACTCAGCGGTCAGCACGCGAGCACGCGAGATTGCAACGTTGCGCGCGATCGGGTTTGGTTCCACCGCCGTTGTGGTATCGGTATTCGTCGAAGCGCTAGTCCTTGCGCTTCTAGGCGGCCTCATCGGCGCCGCACTCGCCTGGCTCGTGTTCAACGGCCACGCCGTCAATACGAGCGGCGGCGGCCTAGGCGGACAGCTGGTGTTCGATTTGACCGTAACGCCCAAACTCATCGCCATCGGCGTGGTCGGCGCTTGTTCACTCGGTCTGCTTGGCGGTCTGTTGCCTGCGATTCGCGCGGCGCGCCTGCCGATCGCAACAGCCTTACGCGCGGTGTAACACGATGCCCGCGCCCGATGCGGCGCTGCCGAGCGTCAGCGCCGCACTGCCTGAAAGCGACGACACGACGCGTGTGTATTGGCTTTGCCAACTTGGCGGCTGGGGCGCGTTCTGCGGCTTCCAAGCTTGGTCCGCGATTCAGGTGCTTGGCATTCCCGTCAATATCGCGATCGGCGATTACGCGCTCTACATGGTTCTGCTCATCTCCGCGACCCATCTACTGCGCGGCTATAGCAAGCGTCATCGATGGGCGCATCTCCCCACCGCGGCGCTGGTGCGACAGGTCCTCATTGCCAATATCGTTTTGTCGGCAGCCATCGTCATCGCCATCTTTCTGCTCGTGACGTTCTTGAGTTTCCTCGGCATCCAGCTGATCTTCGCTCCCAATCAAACTCGCCCTTTTGCGATGGGGCTCGCGTTTCTGAATACGCAAGTGTTCCTCCTGTTTTGGATGACCTCCTATTTCGGTTTCTCCGTGTTGCGGCAACGACAGTCCGCGCGCGCCGAAGAAGCGCGGCTGCGCGCAGCATTACGCACCGCCGAACTGAGTTTGCTCAAGTCGCAACTCAATCCTCACTTCCTGTTCAATGCATTGAACACAGTCCGCGCCCTGATCGCGGAAAGCCCACAACGGGCCGAACTTGCCGTGACGCAACTCGCGCGCACGCTCCGCTACTCGTTGAATTCCTCGCGCGATGAATTGGTCACGCTGGAGCACGAAATGGATATCGTGAAAGACTATTTGGGGATCGAGACACTGCGCTTGGCGGAGCGACTGACCATCGTGCAAGAAGTGAGCGCCGCCGCGCTGAAGGCTCGCATGCCGATCATGCTGCTGCAGACGTTGGTGGAAAACGCGGTCAAGCACGGCATCTCGCAACTCGCAGCCGGCGGCACGCTAGACATTAAAGCGCGAATGGATGGCTCGATACTGGTCATCGAAGTGTGCAACGACCGGCCCACAATCAAGAACAACAGTATTCCATCGGACAAGGTGGGCCTGACGAACGCCAACGACCGCTTGCGCTTGATGATCGGTTCCAACGCATCGTTAGCCCTTGATCTCAATCATCCGCAACGCGCGAAAGCGACGGTTCGTATCCCGCAGTCGGAGGCCAAGTGACATGCGCGCAGTGATCATCGAAGACGAACCTCTCGCACGACGTGAATTGCGGCGGCTGCTAGCGCCCCATCCGACGGTGGAAATCATCGGCGAAGCCGCCAACGTCGAAGACGCCAAGAAGCTGATCGAGTCCACATCACCCGATCTCTTGTTTTTGGACATCCATATGCCCGGCGGCACAGGCTTCGACCTGCTCGAACAGTTGGAGCAAGTGCCCGCGGTCATCTTCACGACTGCATACGACGAGCATGCAGTGCGCGCATTCGAAGTGGACGCCATCGACTACCTACTGAAACCTATCGAAGCCGATCGACTGGCTGCTGCCATTGGCCGCATGGAAGCCGCGGCTGCGAAGAAAGCGAGCGCAACGACATCGCCACAAGACATTCTCGAACAGATCTTCGTGCGCGACGGTGAGCGCTGCTGGTTCGTGCCGCTGCATGAAGTGCATTTGATCGCCTCGGAAGGCAATTACGTGCGGCTGCACTGGAAAGACGTGAAGCCGCTGCTCGGCAAGTCGCTCGTAAATCTCGAGCTGCGGCTCGACCCGAAGCGCTTCTTTCGCGCAAACCGTCAGCAGGTCATCAATATCGACTTCGTCGACGGCGTCGAGATGGGTGTGGGTGGGCGTCTGCACATTCAGCTGAAAGGCGGGCCGGAGATCGAAGTCTCGCGGCGGCAGGCGCGGCTCTTTATCGAGCGTGCCGGCGGCTAGCATTCACTATTCGGCCTATAAATGAGAGTGTTTGCCCGCCGCTATGAACTCTCGTGTACAACGAAAGCGTTATAGCTGAAAACATACAACGTTTCGGGGCCGGGGATCAGTCGCTCCGGTGCGTAAGTCAAGATTTGTACACGGCCTTCTACGCATTTAAGCCCGTGTTGCTCCCACATCCCTAAGGTGGAAGAATCCGCTACTTCCGCAGGGCTTGTAGGGGGATTCATTCATGTTGCGCTTAAATGTTAACGGGAAAGATGTGCAGGTCGACGACGCCGCCGACGACACGCCACTGTTGTGGGTGCTGCGCGATCATCTCAACTTAGTGGGCACAAAATATGGCTGTGGCGTCGCTCAATGCGGTGCATGCACAGTTCATGTAAATGGCGCCCCGACTCGTTCCTGCCAGGTGCCAGCAAGCGCCGTTCAGGACAAAAAGATCACGACGATCGAAGGTCTCGCTCAACCCGATGGCACGCTGCACGCGCTGCAAAAAGCGTGGATCGATCATGACGTCGCACAATGCGGCTACTGCCAAGCCGGTCAGCTGATGAGCGCCGCCGCGCTCCTCAAGAACAAGCCGAAGCCCACCGATGCGGACATCGATGCAGCCATGGCGGGCAACCTTTGCCGTTGCGCCACCTACATTCGCATTCGCAAGGCGATCCACTCTGCAGCCGGCACCCTCCCAGGAGGTGCGGCATGAGCACTCCTAATCCTGTAGTGAGCTCCGAGTCGTATCTCGACGAGATCATGGCGATTGTTGAAGGCAAGCAAGCGCTTCGCCAAGCCGTGTCCAAATCGATGGATCGACGCTCGTTCTTGAAGATGTCCGGCATGGCCGGCGGCGGCTTGGTCCTGGCGTTTCATGTCGGCGGCGACAATGTCGCGCAGGCCTACGATACGGACGTGATCGGCAAGTTCTCGCCGAACGCGTACGTGCGCATCGGCCGCGACGGCATCGCAACGCTGTACGCGAAGAATCCTGAAATCGGCCAAGGCGTGAAGACGTCGCTGCCGATGATCATCGCGGAAGAACTCGACGCAGATTGGAACATGGTTCGCGTCGAACAATCGGCTGTCGGCCCGCAGTACGGCAATCAAAGCGCCGGCGGTTCGCGTTCGATTCCGAGCAACTGGGACACGTTGCGTAAAGCAGGTGCCGCCGCCCGTCAGATGTTGGTGGCTGCTGCCGCCAAGAAGTGGAAAGTCCCGGCAACGGAACTCACCACCGACAAGAGCTTCGTCATTCACGCCGCGAGCAATCGCCGCGCGAGCTACGGCGAACTCTCGGATCTGGCCGCCACGATGCAAGTTCCCGCCGATGCCGCGTTGACGCTCAAGACCCGCGACCAATTCAAGTTGCTGGGTCAACGCATCACCGGCGTCGACAACGACGAAATCGTCACCGGCAAACCGTTGTTCGGCATCGACCAACAGCTTCCCGGCATGTCGTACGCAGCGTTCGAGCGTTGCCCGGCTCCAGGCGGCAAGGTGAAGAGCGCCAACTACGACTACATCAAGACGTTGCCAGGCGTGAAAGATTGCTTCGCGATCGAAGGCACGAACCAAGCCACCAGCGGTTACCCGGGCGTTGCGATCATCGCGACCTCAACGTGGGCCGCGTTCAAAGCAAAGCGCGCTCTGAAGGTGGAATGGGATGAGTCGACTGCCGCGAAGGACAGCTGGACTGGTCACGCCGCGAAGGCGAAAGAACTCTCGACGCAGCAAGGCGAAGATAAAGTGAAGGACGTCGGTAAAGTCGACGAAGCCTTCGCCGGCGCCAAGAAGACGGTCGAAGGCTACTATACCTATCCATTCGTCTCGCACTCGCCGCTCGAACCAATGAACTGCACTGCCGAATACAAAGACGGCGGGCTCGAGTTCTGGGCGCCCACGCAGATGCCGACACCGGCCATTCGTTTGATCGCCACCACCTGCGGCGTGCCCCCTGAGAAAGTGAAGATCAACCAGACGCGCGTCGGTGGCGGCTTTGGTCGTCGCTTGATCAACGACTACATGTGCGAAGTCGGTCAAATCGCCAAGCAAGTCAAGGGCCCCGTGAAATTGACGCATACCCGCGAAGACGACACGATGCACGACTTGCTCCGACCGGGCGGCTTCCACTCACTCAAGGGTGCTGTCGATGCCAACGGCAAAATCTCCGCCATTCAGAACCACTTCATCACGTTCGCTGCGGGCGATCGCCCGGCCAGCGGCGGCGCGCTGAACGGCAACGAAATGCCTGGTCCGTTCATCCCGAACTACCGGGTCACGCAAACCAAGTTGCAGTTGGGGATGCCCACCGCTCCCTGGCGCGCGCCCGGTTCGAATTCGTTCGCTTGGGTTCTGCAATCCTTCCTGGATGAGCTCGCTGTCGCTGCCGGCCGCGACCATAAGGAAGTGTTGCTCGAATTGCTCGGCGAACCGCGTCAGCTGGATCCGAAAGAAGGTGGCATGCACACGGGTCGAGCCGCTGCCGTCATCAACCTCGTCACCGAGAAAGCCGGCTGGGGTCGCAAGATGCCGGCGGGTCGTGGCTTAGGCCTCGCGTTCTACTACTGCCATGCCGGTCACTTTGCAGAAGTGGCGGAAGTGAGCGTAGACAAGAACAAGAAGGTCACCGTGCACAAGGTGTGGGTGGCAGGCGATGTCGGCCAGATCGTCAACATGAGCGGCTCCGAGAACCAAGCGGAAGGCTGCGTGATCGACGCGATCAGCACGATGGCAGGTTTGGAGATCGGCTTCGAGAACGGCCGCATTCAGCAAACCAACTTCCACCAATACCCGATCCTGCGCATCAGCAAGGTGCCAGTGGTCGAGTCGCACTACATCCAGAGCGACTTCCCACCGACCGGTATTGGCGAACCTGCGTTCCCGCCAGCGATCCCGGCGATTACGAACGCGATCTTCGCTGCCACCGGCCATCGCGTGCGGACGCTGCCGCTGACCCGTGAAGGATTTACGGTTTAACCGCCAGCCTTGATGTCCCTACAAACCCTCCTCCGCTATGCGGGGGAGGGTTTTTTCGTTTGAGTGACCGGCGGAAGACAGAACTTCACGTCAACGCTAGACTCCAAAAGGCGTGATCAGGAGTACCACATGGAACGAATCTGGACAGTCTCGCTAGTCGCCGCAGCAGTCGTGATGAGCGGTTGCGCGACATCGAACGAGCGCATCGTCACCCGCATGGCCGCGCGGCAAACGGCGTGCGATCGATCCAATATCGAAATTCGCGAACTCGATTCGCACTACGCCGGCGTCAGTCGTTACGAAAGCAGCGGCTGCGACAGCACCAACGTGTACGAGTGCAGAAAATGGGACAACGTACTATTTGCCAGCCTTGGTTGGATCAGTCTCGATCCCAGGCCATGCATACGCGGTAGACGCTAGGCGTCTGCCATGAGTTCTGTTCCTCCTCCGATACGCCGCATCGTGACCGGTCACGACGCAGAGGGTCGTTCCCGCATCGAAAGCGATGGCCCCTCACCGGCCATCAAACTCGTGCCGGAGCGTCCCTGTTATCGCGTCACCAATCTCTGGCGCACCGTCGGCGGGACGACGAATATCGACGCCTCGGACAGCATTACCGAACATCAAGGCGTAGCGCCGCCGCCGGGCGGCACTGTCATTCGCATCATCGATATTCCGCCCGAAGCGAGTAATCCGGAAGAGCGCAAACGCCAAGCCGCAGCAACCTTCGGCAAATTATTCGCCGACGCGGATCATCGACTCGATGACCGACGTCATCCGGGCATGCACGTAACAGAGAGCGTCGACTATGCGGTCATGCTCGAAGGCGAACTCACTGCAATTCTCGACAACGACGAAACCGTCATGCGCGCCGGCGATGTCTTGATTCAACGCGGCACCAATCACGCCTGGGCAAATCGTTCGGGCAAACCAGCGAGAGTATTGTTTGTTTTGGTTGCGGGTAAGCGGTAGGAAGGAAGTCGCTAGCCGTTAGTCGCTAGTGGTTAGCCAGACGCGAAACAAAATCCTGAAGAGCGCGGACTTCCTCCGCTCGGCTGGCTCCTGGCAATTGTGATGCGGATAGTCTTGCGGGTCGTTCCGAGTCAGGGTCCACTTCTGGCTAGTGACTAGTGACTAGCAGCTTCCAATTTTTACCCATGTCAGATTGCGCCGACTTCGAACGCAGGCTCAAACACCGATAATCTCGTAGCGTCTTAAATTCTCAGCATGGTCTTATGCGGAGCGCCCATGCCTCGAAATAATTCCATGCTTCTGCTGCAAACGCGAATGGCCGGGCTTGCCTTGGTTGCTGCGATGCTCGGCGCCTGCTCGCCAGACGGAAACCCTCCTCCGGATTCATCGTTCGGGCCATCGCCCACCTTGCCCGAACCTACCAAGCGTCTGTTGCCGGTCATATACGTTGCGCCAGCGAAAGGTTGGGCAGAAGGCCAAGCTCCGACGGTGGTGCCGGGTCTCGAGGTCAGCGCATTCGCGACCGGTCTCGATCATCCACGCTGGGTGTACGTGCTCCCGAATGGCGACGTGCTCGTTGCCGAAACCAATGCACCCAAACGACCTGAAGACGAAAAAGGCATTCTCGGTTGGATAACGAAGAAAGTCATGCAGCGTGCCGGCGCGGGCGTACCGAGTGCCGATCGCATCACGCTACTTCGCGACGCAGATGCTGACGGCGTTGCAGAAACAAAATCCGTCTTCTTGACAGGATTGTATTCGCCGTTCGGCATGGCGCTGGTCGGCGATACGCTCTACGTCGCCAACACGGATGCATTGCTAAAATTTCGGTACGCAGCAGGTGCGACCTCGATTTCGGCAGCCGGTGTCAAAGTTGCAGACCTTCCGGGCGGCCCACTGAATCATCATTGGACGAAGAATGTCATCGCCAACAGCGATGGCTCACGCTTGTTCGTCACCGTAGGATCCAATAGCAATGTTGCGGAGAACGGCATCGACAAAGAGGAACGCCGCGCGGTTATTCTAGAGATCGATCCTGCGGCGGGTTCATCGCGCGTCTTTGCGTCGGGTCTGCGGAACCCGAATGGACTTGCATGGCATCCCGACTCGCGAGCGCTGTGGACTGTTGTAAACGAACGCGACGAACTCGGCAACGATCTCGTCCCCGACTATCTCACGTCGGTGCGCGAAGGCGGTTTTTATGGCTGGCCGTATAGCTACTACGGGCAGCACGTCGATGAGCGCGTGAAAACACAACGACCGGACCTAGTGTCCACCGCAATCGTCCCCGACTACGCACTCGGTGCGCATACCGCTTCTCTCGGCTTGGCGTTTTATAGCGGTGAGCACTTGCCGGAGCGTTATCGCCAAGGCGCATTCATTGGCCAGCACGGATCTTGGAATCGCTCACCGCTCGCCGGCTACAAAGTGATCTTCGTACCGTTTGCCAACGGCCTGCCTGCCGGTCCGCCGGAAGATGTACTCACCGGTTTCATCGATGAGCAGGACGATGCACGAGGTCGTCCTGTCGGCGTCGCCGTCGATACTCGCGGCTCGGTGCTAGTTGCAGACGATGTCGGCAACGTGATCTGGCGCATCGCTGCGGCGAGATAGCGCAAGCGCGACCAAGCGTCGATCATGGCGACAAGGCAAAAACCTGGCGGCGTCAAACATCGGCACAAATTGTGGTTCGGCGTCGTCGGCGCGTCGGCGCTAGTGTTGGCGGGCGTTGCGGCAGGATTTGTAATCCTCCTATCCGGCGGTTTCAGTACCGCGGCGACGACGCAGCATTTTTGGATCACGCATCGTCTGCTCGATATCGGCTTAAGTGTCTCGGTCAACGCTGCGGCCAGCCACATCAAGGTGCCCGCTCTCACTGATCCGACGATGATTGCCCAAGGAATGGCGTGCTATCGCATGCATTGCATTGACTGCCATGGCGCGCCAGGCGAAGCACCGGCAGCCGCAGGTCGTGGGATGCTTCCAGTGCCCGCGCCCCTATCGCAAGCAACTCGAGATTGGTCGACCGCCGCCCTCTACTACATCACCAAGAAAGGCGTGCGCATGACCGGCATGCCTGCCTGGGAATTCAGAATGTCCGAGCACAGTCTTTGGTCGACAGTAGCGCTGCTAGCCGCGATGCCGCAGCTATCGATCTCTCAGTTCGACGATCTCAAAGCGCGGTCGCAATCTTCAACGTGCCCCGTAAACACTGTCTCGCCGCAAACCCCGTATCCAGATCGAGGCGAGATGCTGCTGCGTCAATACGCCTGTCATAGCTGCCATCGCATCGAAGGCGTCACCGGACCGAAGACTTATGCGGGCCCCGAACTCAATCGCTGGTCAGAACGGAAATACATCGCCGGCGTGCTGCCTAACACGAGACAAAATCTGACGCAGTGGATCCACAATCCTCAGTCCGTCAATCCGCTCACGATGATGCCGAATCTCGCCGTGCCTGAATCGCACGCGGAGGAAATCGCTCGGTATCTCTTGGCGCCGCGATGACGCGTCTCACCTTCGGTGCTGCAATTCTCTTGGCATCCACCCTGTCAGCTTGCGCTCGAGCGCCGACTTATGAGCCGCAGATCGAAAACGGCAACGCCGCAAGCGGCAAGCTCGCGATGCGTCGTCTGCAATGCAATGTCTGCCACACCATTCCGGGCATCGGCGGCACTCAGGGAATGGTCGGCCCTCCGCTGCGGCAGTATCGGCGTAATGTTTACGTTGCCGGGAAGTTCCCGAATACCGCCAATTATCTCGTGCAATGGATCGCCAATCCCCCTGCACTCTCACCTGATACGGCAATGCCCGCGCTCGGCGTCAGTCGCGACGATGCGCGCGACATAGCCGCGTACCTCTACTCCTTGGACTAACCGAGCCATGGGAGACTCGATCAATTCCTCGACGCTGCGCGCGGCTGCGGATTCAAGCGCCGCGGTCATCGGCGAACTCGGCATCGTGCTGTATGTGGGCGGCACAGTGATCTTCTGCGCGGTCCTCGCGTTGGCGGTCTACGGTGTCTGGACCAAGCCTCGTGCGATCAACGCGAAGTACTGGATTGTGGGTGCGGGTCTTGCATTTCCGATCGTGACGGTGTCGGCTTTGCTCGCGTACTCGATCGTCATTGGCAACGCGCTGCACATTCACGCGCCCGATCACCCACTGCGCATTCATGTCCAAGCCAAGCAGTGGTGGTGGCAAGTCGACTACGAAGTTGGCAGTGGACAACGTGTGACACTCGCCAATGAGTTGCATATTCCCACCGACACATCCGTCGAACTCATCCTCACCACCAGCGATGTGATCCACAGCTTTTGGGTACCCGCGTTGGCGGGCAAGGTGGACATGATTCCCGGACACACGAATCGATTGATCCTCCGCACGAGCCAGGCCGGCGTGTATCGCGGGCAATGCGCGGAGTTCTGCGGATTGCAGCACGCCCTCATGGCGCTATTCGTCGTTGCGAAACCTAAGGCTCAGTTCGATGCGTGGCTGACGGAGCAGTCGGAGTCTGTGAAACTTAGCGACGCTGCATCGCAAACTGCCTTCGCGCTATTCGAACGCGGCGGTTGCGCAGCGTGCCATACCATTCGCGGCACAGCCGCGGCAGGAACGCTCGGCCCCGATCTGACTCATGTT
>Ga0193752_1002520_pt1 | contig 13615 bp, 11 predicted proteins | sample H1c1metaG_FD_144924 | JGI IMG/M metagenome (GOLD analysis project Ga0193752, IMG submission 144924) | Soil microbial communities from a riparian zone of the East river system, Colorado, United States - H1c1 | ecosystem: Environmental > Terrestrial > Soil > Riparian zone | place: USA: East River... | reverse complement strand
CGCCGAGGGAAGCCGCGATCTTCGCGTCCTCGGGCTCGAGAATTCCCTTCACGATCAGCTTGCCGCCCCAGAGCTTCTTCACCCACTCGACGTCCTTCCAGGACAGCGTCGGGTCGAACTGGCCGGCGATCCACTGCGACAGCGTGGTGAGGCTGTTCGCGTCCGGGATGCGCCCGGCGAGGTTGCCGAAGGATTTTCTTTTCCCTCGCAGCACGTTGAAGGCCCACGATGGTTTAGTAGCAATATCTAAAAAAGTACCCAAAGTCAGTCTGGGTGGCACCGCCAGCCCGTTCTTCAGATCCTGATGGCGCTGGCCCTGGATTTGCAGGTCGAGAGTGAGCACCAGCGCGGAGCACTTGGCGGCCCTGGCGCGCTCGATGAGCGAGGCGGCGAAGCCGCGGTCGCGCATGACGTAGAGCTGGAACCAGAACGGCTTGGAGACGCCGCCGTAGACGTCCTCGATCGAGCAGATCGACATGGTCGAGAGCGTGTAGGGCACGCCGAAGCTCTCGGCGGCGCGCGCCGCGAGGATCTCGCCGTCGGCCCAGTTGAGGCCGGTCAGGCCCACCGGCGCCAGCGCCACCGGCATGGCGACCTCGTGGCCGGCCATGGTGGTGCGCGTCGAGCGCTTGTCGACGTCGATGCCGACGCGCTGGCGCAGCGCGATCGTTTCCAGGTCGGCGCGGTTGGCGCGCAGCGTGGCTTCCGAGTACGAGCCGCGGTCGACGTAGTCGAAGATCGCCTTCGCCACGCGCTTCTTGGAGAGCGTCCTCAAATCATCTATGCAGGTCACCACGGGCATCGCGGCGCATTCTACAATGTTGCACAGCAATGACTGCCGCCAAAGACGCGCCGCGCACCGATCCCAAAGGTCCGATCCAGGTGATCGATCGGATGACGCGGCTGCTCGAGGTGCTGGCGCAGCACCCCGAGCCGCTCGGGCTGAAGCAGATCGCCCAGTACACCGGCCTGCATCCCTCGACCGCGCACCGCATCCTCGCCGCGATGAGCGCGGACCGCATGGTCGACCGCGTCGAGCCGGGCAGCTACCGCCTGGGCATGCGCCTGCTCGAGCTGGGCAACCTGGTGAAGACGCGCATCAGCGTGCGCGAGCTGGCGCTGCCGGTGATGCGCGAGCTGCACGCGCAAACGGGTGAAACAGCGAATCTGTCGGTGCGACATGACGACGAGATCGTCTACGTCGAGCGCACCTCCTCCGGGCGCTCGGCGATGCGCGTGGTGCACGTCATCGGCGCGCGCGCGCCGCTGCACGTCACCGCGGCCGGCAAGCTGTTCCTGCTGGAGGAGGGCTTAGCGCGCCTGCGCGACTACGCCAAGCGCACCAACCTCGCGCCGCAGACCAGGAACACCCTGTCGAGCGCGGTGGCGCTCGAGCGCGAGCTGGAGCGCATCCGGCGCCAGGGCTGGGCCACCGACAACGAGGAGGCCGAGCTCGGCGTGCGCTGCGTCGCCGCCGGCATCCGCGACGACGCCGGCAGCCTGGTGGCCGCCCTCTCGCTTTCCACCCCCGCCGACCGCATGAAGGTGCAATGGGGGCCGCTGGTCAAGGAAACCGCCGACCGCATCTCGAGCTCGATCGGCCACCGGCCGATGGCGCGCATCGGCGCCGCGTAAATTCGGGGACGGAGCCCTAACTCCGGCGACGCGCAGCTTTCGGAGTTAGGGCTCCGTCCCCGAATTCAGTCTGCGATCAAGCCGTGAAGGCTGAATAGCCCGCGCCGGTCGGTCCAGACCTTGGCGCCGCGGAAGCCTGCCTGCGCGGCGAGCGCCTGGAACTCGGCGATCGAGTACTTGTAGGAGTTCTCGGTGTGGATCGATTCGCCGGCGCCGAAGGCGAAGCGGTGGTCGCCCACGTTCACCGTCCGCGCGGCGAGCGACACCAGGTGCATCTCGATGCGGCCCAGCGGCGCGTTGTAGAACGCATAGTGCGAGAAGCGCCGCAGGTCGAGGTCGCCGCCGAGCTCGCGGTTGATGCGCTTGAGCAGGTTCAGGTTGAAGGCCGCGGTGACGCCGCGCGAATCGTTGTAGGCCGCATGCAGCACGTTGGCGTCTTTCTTGAGGTCGACGCCGACCAGCATGGCGCCGCGCGGGCCGACCTGGCCGCGCGTCATCCTGAGAAAGGCCTGCGCCTCCTGCGGCGTGAGGTTGCCGATGGTCGAGCCGGGGAAATAGACGACGCGCCGGTCGCGGCCGCGGAAGCGCGGCAGGTCGAGCGGGCGCGAGAAGTCCCCCGCCACCGGCGCGATGCGCAGGCGGGGGAACTCGCGTTTGAGCTTGACCACTGCGAGGCGCAGCGCGTCCTCGGAGATGTCCACCGGCATGTACACCGAGGGCTGCATGGCGCGGATGAGCAGCCGCGTCTTCAGGCTCTCGCCGCTGCCGTACTCCAGCAGCACGCCGCCCCTGCCGGCAAAGCGCGCGATCGCGGCGATATGCGCGCGCGTCAGCGAAAGCTCGGCACGCGTCGGGTAGTACTCGGGAAGGCGGCAGATGCGCTCGAACAGGCGGCTGCCGGCCGCGTCGTAGAAGTGCTTCGGGGGCAGCGTCTTCTGCGGCAGCGACAGCCCCGCGATGACGTCCTGCCGGAAACTACTCAGCCCTGAATTCCCGCGGCTGCGGTGGTCTCGACCCACTTACGGATGCGCTGCGCGTCGCCGACCCGCGAGTGCTTGCCCCAGGAATCGAGCAGCACCACGATCAGGTCCTTCGAGGCGAGCCGCACCTGCATCACGAGGCAGCGCCCCGCTTCGCTGATGTAGCCGGTCTTGGAGAGGTCGATCTCCCAGCGCGCGTTGCGCACCAGGCCGTTGGTGTTGCGGTAATTCATCTTCTGCTTGCCGGAGAGCAGCACGGTGGCCTTGTCGCGCGTCGAGTACTCGCGGATCGTCGGGTAGCCGTGCGCGGCGCGCACCAGCTTGGCCAGGTCGTGCGCGCTCGAGACATTGCGCGGCGACAGGCCGGTCGGGTCGACGAAGCGCGTGTCGCTCATGCCGAGCTCCGCTGCCATCTCGTTCATCGCCGAGACGAAAGCCGGCGTGCCGCCCGGGTAGGAGCGGCCGAGCGCGGCGGCGGCGCGATTCTCGGAGGCCATCAGCGCGATCAGCAGCAGCTCGTCGCGCGTCAGCGAGGCGCCGGTGCGCAGCCGCGAGCGCGAGCCCTTCTTGAGGTCGACGTCGTCGCGCGTCAGCGCGACGGGCGTTTGCATGTCGAGGCCGCTCTCGAGGATCACGATGGCGGTCATCAGCTTGGTGATCGAGGCGATCGGCGTCACCGCGTCGCCGTTCTTGTCCATCACCACTTCGCCGGTGGCGGCATCGATGACCAGGGCCGCGTTGGAGCGCAGCACCACTTTCTTGGCGATTTCGCCCGCCTGGGCGAAGCCGATGGTGAGCGCCAGGACGAAGACGAGGGCGAAGCCGGCGACGATTCCCTCGAGCGGATGGAGCTTTCTTTGCATTGCGGCAGTTTCCCTGAGCGAGCTTCTTTTCGGTGTGTCGCCTCCATGCACTGGTTGGAGCAGGGAGGAGGAGTAGCAGTCTAGACTACGCCACGAAAAAAGTACAAGGAAAATAACGGTCTACAGCCGCTTTCACGAAACAACGTGAATTAATTCGCTGTCGGGCGGCGGCTACGCCTGCCGGCGCACTTTATGTCTGAATTACCTCTTCCAGCACCGCCTTGGCCTGCGCCTGCTGCTGCTGCAGCGCCCACATCCTCGAATATTCTCCTTTCAGTTCAAGGAGTTGCTGGTGTGATCCGCGCTCGACTATGCGGCCATGGCTGAGCACCAGGATCTGATCGGCGTCCATCACCGTGGAGAGACGGTGAGCGATCACTAGCGTCGTGCGTCCCTGCGCGATTCGCTCGAGCTCCGCCTGGATCGCCTTCTCCGAGCGCGAGTCCAGCGCCGAGGTGGCCTCGTCGAAGATCAGGATGCGCGGGTTCTTCAGCAGCGCGCGCGCTATGGCCACGCGCTGCTTCTCCCCGCCGGAGAGCTTCAGGCCGCGCTCGCCGACCTGGGTCTCGTATTTCCTCGGCAGCGACTCGATGAAGTCGTGGATGTGCGCGGCGCGCGCCGCCTCATAGACCTCCGCGTCGCTCGCCTCGGGGCGGCCATAGCGGATGTTGTAGAGCACGCTGTCGTTGAACAACACCGTGTCCTGCGGGACGATGCCGATCGCCGCGCGCAGGCTGCCCTGCCTTGTGTTCCTGATGTCGGTGCCGTTGATTTCTATTTTTCCGCTCGACACGTCATAGAAACGGAACAGCAGCCGCGACAGCGTCGACTTGCCGGAACCCGAGTGGCCGACCACCGCTACGCGATGGCCGGCAGGTATGGTGAAGGAGACGTCGAACAGGATCTGCCTGGCCTTCTCATAGCTGAACTCCACGTTCGAAAACGCCACCTCCAGGCGCCCGGAGGGCAGCGGCACGGCACCAGGCCTGTCCTCCACCTCCCTGTGCTCCGACAGAAGGCGGAACATCTTGTCCATGTCGAGCAGCGACTGCTTGATCTCGCGGTACACCATGCCGAGGAAGTTGAGCGGGATGTAGAGCTGGATCAGCAGGCCGTTCACCAGCACCAGGTCGCCCAGGGTGAAGGCGCCCGACACCACGCCCTCGGCGGCGAGCAGCATCAGGCCGGTAAGCGCGGCGGCGATGATCAGGCTCTGCCCGATGTTGAGCAGGCCGAGCGAGGCTTCGCTGGTGGTCGCCGCGTCCTCGTACTTCTTCAGGTTCTCGTCGTAGCGGCGCGCCTCGAATTCCTCGTTGCCGAAGTACTTCACCGTCTCGTAGTTGAGCAGGCTGTCGATGGCGCGCGTGTTGGCGCGCGAGTCGAGCTCGTTGGCGCGGCGGCGGATCTCCATGCGCCACTCGGTGATCGCGATGGTGAACAAGATGTAGACGGCGACCGCGCCGAAGGTGATGGCGGCGAAGCGCCAGTCGAACTTGCCGAGCAGCACCGCCGCCACGAGGACGAACTCGAGGATCACCGGAATGATCGAAAACAGCAGGTAGGACAGCAAAGTCGAAATGCCCCGCGTGCCGCGCTCGATGTCGCGCGTCATGCCGCCGGTCTGCCGGTCGAGGTGGAAGCGCAGGGAGAGGCTGTGCAGGTGGCGGAACACGCCGAGCGCCACGCGCCTGATCGCCCGCTGCGCGACGCGCACGAACACCACGTCGCGCAGCTCGGCGAACAGCGTCGACGAGAAGCGCAGCGCACCGTAGATCGCCAGCAGCGCTACCGGCACCGCAAGCGCCTGCAGGCGCGGGTCGAGGCCGTCGATCACCTCCTTCATGATCAGCGGCACGCCGACGTTGGCGAGCTTCGCCACCACCAGGAAGGCGAGCGCGATGCCCACCCGCCACTTGTATTCGAGGAGGTAGGGCAGGAGCGTGCCGAGCGCACGCCATTCGTTGCCTCTCAGCCGCCCGGTGGGCGCTGCATGGTGGTGCTCGGCCATGCCCGATTATCTCAGTACGGCGGCAGCAGCCTGCGAAAGCCGTGGGCGAGGACGACCCCGAGGAAGACGAGGCTCCTGCCGAGCAGCTTGAGCGGCGAGACGTAGAGCTGCGCGCGCGGGATGCGGGTATCGGCGGCGGCGAGCGCGTTGCGCGCCGCTTCCTCGATCCACTTGGCGCCGCGCGGCCAGTCCCACAGGCGCGCGAGGTGCGACTCGGGGATGCCGCGCCGCCCTACACCGGCGCCGACGATGCCACCGGTGATCGCGGCGACCGTATCGGTGTCGCCGCCGCAGGCGACGACCGATTCGATCGCCGTCTCGAGGTTGCCGGCGTTGCTCAGCCAGGCGTGCAGCGCCACCGGCACGCTGTGGTAGATGTAGCCGCTCACCCCGCGCTCGCAGCCGATCGCGGCGGCGAACGAAGCGGTCGTTTCGCCCGCCGCGCTGCTCGCCGCCGCGCGCTGCGCGAGATCGACCAGCTCCCTGCCCGCCTCGCCGAACGGCGCGGCGAAACGCTCGAGGTGGAACAGGTATTCCTCGGTGATCTCGCCGCGCATCGCGGAGCGCGCGGCAAGCGCCACTGCCAGCGCGCCGAACTGCGCGCGCGGATCGCTGTGCGTGATCGCCGAGCAGGCCGAGACGTGCATCACCAGCAGCGGGTCGCTCTCGGAGAACGCCACGCCGAGGAGCGCGCTTCTCATCGCCGGCCCGTTGCCGGCCGAGCGCACGCCGGAGAATTGCGGCGGGATGAACAGCCAGAGCTTGAGGATCGCGAGCAGCGTGCCCAGGCCGATGCCGGCGGGCAGGCCGAGCAGCCAGAAGCGCAGCCGCCAGGCGAGGCTCGAGCCGAAGCGCCGCGGGCTGCCCGCCGACACGGCGATCGCCTGCGCCACCATGCAGGCGTGGTCGGTATCGTCCGAGCACATGTTGCGGCCCATCGCGAGCTCGGCATCGCCGACGAAGCCGCGCATGCGCTTCTGCCGGCGCCGCGACATGCCCTCCCAGGGCAGGCCGCGCGCATCGCCCACCGCCGCGCCTAGCAGGCAGCCGGCGGCGGCCTCAGTCCGCTCTGTCATTTTTTGTCGTTCTCAGTTTTGTTCCTTCTCAGGAGAAGGATCCAGCCCAGACAATACACATCCAGGAACAGGGGCAGCAGGATCCACAGCCACGGCCAGGGCACCTCGACGCCGTAGGGCGCGAGGGCCGGAATGGTAAAAAATGCAGCGAGCGAGCCGGCCACGCCTGGAATAAATGGGATGCCGGAGGGAACCCGCTCTCCTGCCTTCGCCCGCATCGCGATGCGCAGGACTGAGAAATTCGTCACGGCGCCGCCGGCGAAAAACAGCCAGGCCATGGAGAGCAGAATCAGTCCCACCAGGGTGCCGCCGGTCATGGCGGATCAGTGTAAGCTCATCCGGTGGGCGGCGACTCACGTATAAGCATCACAAGACAAGGGACGGCAAGGGGAAATCATGGGACTGCGACTGAAATTCAACCTGGTGCTGCTGACCGTTTTCGTGGTCGGTCTGGGCGTCACCGGATACATCTCTTACGAGCTTCTGCACCGTAACGCGCGCGACGAAGTGCTGCGCAACGCCGGCGTGATGATGGAGGCCTCGCTTTCCATGCGCAGCTATACCGTCGGCCAGGTGCGTCCCAACCTCGTAGCCGATCCGGACAAGTTCCTGCCGCAGAGCGTGCCGGCGTTCGGCGCCACCGAGATCATGACGCTGCTGCGCAAGAAGTATCCCGACTACGCCTACAAGGAAGCGGCGCTCAATCCCAGCAACCCGCGCAACCGCGCGGTCGAGTGGGAGACCGACGTCGTCAACGCCTTCCGCGCCGACCCGGCGCGCCCGGAGATCTCCGGCATGCGCGAGACGCCCACCGGGCGCTCGCTCTATCTCGCGCGCCCGCTCCAGATCAAGGACCCGGCGTGCCTGTCGTGCCACACCACGCCCGAGATGGCGCCGGCCTCGATGGTCAAGATCTACGGCACCGCCAACGGCTACGGCTGGCAGCTGAACGAGGTGATCGGCGCGCAGATCGTGTCGGTGCCGATGGACCTGCCGATCCGCAACGCCAACCGCGCCTTCGTCACCTTCATGAGCTCGCTCGCGGTGGTGTTCGCGGTGCTGTTCGTGATCCTCAACATGATGCTGAGCGCGCTGATCGTGCAGCCGATCACGCGCCTGTCCGCCGCCGCCGACCAGATCTCGAAGGGCCGCCTGGATGCCGCCGAGTTCCCCGACACCGGCAAGGACGAGGTGTCCCAGCTCGGCCAGGCGTTCAACCGCATGCGCCGCAGCCTGGAGAAGGCGATCAGCCTGATCGACAAGGCGTAAATGTCGGCGAACGCCCTGCCTGCCGGCTCTGCGGTGCAGGAATACCGCGTCGAGAAGCTGCTCGGCGTCGGCGGCTTCGGCCTGACCTACCTCGCCACCGACGCGAACCTCAACCTCAAGGTCGCGCTCAAGGAGTACCTGCCGGGCGAGATCGCGCTGCGCGGCCCGGGCCAGACGATCGGCCCGCGCTCGTCCGACACGGCGGAGACTTTCGGCTGGGGCAAGCAGCGCTTCCTCGACGAGTCGCGCACCCTCGCCTCGTTCCGCCACCCGAACATCGTGCGCGTAATGCGCTTCTTCGAGGCGAACGGCTCGGCCTACATGGTGATGGAGTTCGTCGAGGGCGCCTCGCTCGGCGACTGGATCAAGACGCGCCGCCCGCTCGGCGAGGCGCAGGCCGCGGCGATCGCCGCGCCGCTGCTCGACGGGCTCGAGGTGGTGCACGAAGCGGGCTTCCTGCACCGCGACATCAAGCCCGGCAACATCTATGTGCGCGACGACGGCAGCCCGGTGCTGCTCGACTTCGGCTCGGCGCGCCAGCGCTCGGCCGAGCTGACCGCGGTAGTGACGCCCGGCTACGCGCCGTTCGAGCAGTACCACACGCAGGGCAACCAGGGCCCGTGGAGCGACCTCTACGCGCTCGCCGGCGTCCTCTACTGGATGGCGACCGGCAATCCGCCGACCGAGGCCGCCGCGCGCGTGCGCGAGGACAAGATGCCGGGCGCGCTGACAGTCGGCGACCACAGCCGGTTTCGCCCGGAATTCCTCAACGCAATCGACTGGGCGCTCGCGCCTCACGAGGACAAGCGGCCGCAGTCGGTCGCCGAATGGCGGGCGAAGCTTCTGGACAGCAGGCCGTCAAAGGCAGAGCCCAAGACCGAGAAGCTTCCGGCGCAGCCCAAGTCCGTCCTGGCATTCGACCCGGCGCTGCTCAGGCGACTGGAGAGCGCACTCGCGCAGCACGCCGGCCCGATCGCGCCGGTGGTGGTGAAGAACGCGGCGAAGCGCGCGAAAGGGCAGCCCGAGCTGATCTCGCTCGTGGCGGCCGAGATCGGCGAACCGGCGACGCGCGCCGCGTTCGAGAAAGCCTTCCTGGAAGACTCGCGCCCGGCCTCGCAGCCGCTGAGCGGCCCGAAAACCACGCGCGAGCCGGCAACCGCGGCCGTCGCCAGCCGTTTTGCGCCCGCAGTCCTCGAGCGCGTCGAGCGGCGGCTGGCCGAGCACATCGGCGGCATCGCGCGGGTGCTGGTCAAGCGCGCCGCCATGAAGGCGCGCACCGAGGCGGAGCTCTACCTGCTGCTCGCCGACGAGATCGCCGACAAGGAGCAGAAGAAGGCGTTCATCCGCAAGGCAGTGTCGGCTTCCGGCAAGTCCTAGCTAGCGCGCGACCAGCAGCGTTGCCGCGCCGAGTAATGCGAAGAGGGCGGCCGCCAGCAGCCGGATGAGCCTCATCGGCAGCCTCGCCGCCAGGCTGCCGCCGATGAATACGGCCGGCACGTCCGCGATCAGCATGCCGAGCGTCGTGCCGATGACGACCAGCAGCGGCGCCGCGTAGTGCGCGGCCAGGACCACCGTGGCGATCTGCGTCTTGTCGCCCATCTCGGCCAGGAAAAAGGCGATCAAGGTCACGCCGAAGACGCCAAAGCGCGTCGTCAGCCCGGGCTCCTGCTCGATGCGGTCGGGGATCAGCGTCCAGACGGCCACCGCCAGGAACGACAGCCCCAGCACCCAGCGCAGGACGTCGGGGCTGAGCACGCCCATGATCCAGCCGCCCAGGGCGCCGGCAAGCCCGTGATTCACCAGCGTCGCGGCCAGGATGCCGGCGATGATCGGCAGCGGCTTCCTGAAGCGCGCGGCGAGGAGGAAGGCGAGGAGCTGGGTCTTGTCGCCGATTTCTGCCAGGGCGACGATGCCGGTCGATGCGAGGAAGGCTTGCAGCAAGGCCGCGCATTCTAGAAGAGAACGCTTGACGCCCCGGAGTTTGCGCGACTAACATTCAAACGTTCGTTTGAACTCCCTGGATCCTGCCATGTCCCTCCGCGCAGTCAAACCGCCGCACGAAACCCGCACCCGCATCCTCGACGCCGCCGAGGAGCTGTTCATGCAGCACGGCTTCGAAGGCACCTCGATGCGTCTGCTCACCACGCGCGCCGAGGTCAACCTCGCCGCCGTCAACTACCACTTCGGGTCGAAAGACGCGCTGATCGAAGCCGTCTTCCGGCGGCGGCTCGATCCCATGAATGCCGCGCGCATCGCCGCGCTGGAGAAGCTCGAGACCGAGGCGCCCGGCAAACCGCTGGCGCCCGAGACCATCATCCGCGCCTTCGTCGGCGAGAGCCTGCGCATGATCGAGGACGCCAAAGGCGGCGGCCGCAACTTCATCCGCCTGCTCGGGCGCACCTACACCGAGCCGGCGAAGGCGATCCGCGCCCTCATCGGCCAGATGTACGCGCCCACCATGGAGCGCTACAAGGCGGCGCTCGAGCGCGCGCTGCCGCAGATGCCGCGCGAGGAGCTGGTGTGGCGCATGCACTTCATGTTCGGCACGCTGTCCTACACCCTCGCCGCGACCGACGCGGTGCAGCTCATCGCCGGCTGCAAGCCGGAAGACCGCCACGACGCGCGGCTGCTCGAGGACCGGCTCACCGCCTTCCTCGCCGCCGGCCTGGGCGCACCGCTGAAAACCGCCGTCAGAAAAGCAGCCTAGGAGATCGTCATGGCCGGACTCGGACTCGCAGTCGGCGCATTCGCCGTCTTTATTCTGTTTGCGTACTTCCAGATGCCGCTCATCTGGTGGACCGTCGCGGCCGGCCTGCTCGGCTGGTGCGCAAGCGTGATCGGCGATTTTTCTTTTGTTGCGAATGTCGTCCTGGCAACGGCGTTCGTGATCGTCGCGGCCGTTCTCAACCTCCCGCTGCTCAGAAGAAAAGTCCTTACCGACCACGTCCTCGCGGTGTACCGCCGCATCCTGCCGGACATGTCGCAGACCGAGAAGGAAGCGATCGACGCCGGCACGGTGTGGTGGGACGGCGATCTCTTCTCCGGCAAGCCCGACTGGGACAAGCTGCTCGCGACGCCCGCGCCGCGCCTCTCCGCCGAGGAGCAGGCCTTCCTCGACGGCCCGGTCGAGGAGCTGTGCGCGATGTGCAACGACTGGGAGATCACCCACGAGCGCCAGGACCTGCCGCCGCAGGTGTGGCAGTTCATCAAGGACAAAGGCTTCCTGGGCATGATCATCCCCAGGAAATTCGGCGGCCTGGGATTCAGCGCGCTGGCCCATTCGGCGGTAGTGATGAAGCTCTCCACCCGCTCGGCCACCGCGGCGATCACGGTAATGGTGCCGAACTCGCTCGGGCCGGGCGAGCTGCTGCTGCACTACGGCACCGACGAGCAGAAGAACCACTACCTGCCGCGGCTCGCGAAGGGCCTCGAGGTGCCCTGCTTCGCGCTGACCAATCCCGAAGCGGGATCGGATGCGGCGGCGATTCCCGACCGCGCCGTGGTGTGCAAAGGCACCTGGCAGGGCAAGGAAGTGCTCGGCATGCGCGTCACCTGGGACAAGCGCTACATCACGCTCGGGCCGGTGGCGACGCTCCTGGGTCTTGCTTTCCGCCTGTACGACCCGGAGCACCTGATCGGTGAAAAAGAGGACCTGGGAATTACCTGCGCCCTCGTGCCGACCAACACGCCGGGCGTGAACATCGGCCGCCGCCACCTGCCGCTGCACGCCGCGTTCCAGAACGGTCCGAACTGGGGCAAGGATGTCTTCATGCCGCTCGACTGGATCATCGGCGGCCGCGACTACGCCGGCAAGGGCTGGATGATGCTGATGGGCTGCCTCGCCGCGGGCCGCGCCATCTCGCTGCCGACCTCCTCGGTGGGCGGAGTGAAGGCGCTGACGCGCTTCACCGGCGCGTACGCGCGGGTGCGCTCGCAGTTCAAGACGCCGATCGGCCGGCTGGAAGGCGTGGAGGAAGCGCTCGGCCGCATTGCCGCGCACTGCTACATGATGGACGCGACGCGCGTCATGACCGCCGGCGCGGTGGACCTGGGCGAGAAGCCCGCGGTCCTCTCGGCGATCGCCAAGTACCACATGACGGAGCGCGCACGCACCTGCGTCAACGACGGGATGGACATCCACGGCGGCAAGGGCATCTGCCTGGGGCCGAACAACTGGATCGGCCGCGGCTACGAGATCGCGCCGGTCGCGATCACGGTCGAGGGCGCGAACATCCTGACGCGCACGCTGATCATCTTCGGCCAGGGCGCGATCCGCTGCCATCCGTACGTGCTGCGCGAGATGCGCGCGGCGAAGGAGCTGCACGGCGCCGAAGCCTCGCGCGAGTTCGACGACGCGTTCACCTCGCACGCCGGCCACGTCCTCTCCAATGGCGTCAGGACGCTCGTCTATGGCTTGACGAGATCGAGTTTTGCCCCGATACCCCGCGATGCTTCTCCCGAGACGAGGCACTACTACCGCCACGTCTCGCGCCTGTCGGCGGCCTTCGCCTTCCTCGCCGACGTCTCGATGCTGGCGATGGGCGGCGCGCTCAAGCGCAAGGAGAAGATTTCCGGCCGCCTGGGCGACGTGCTGTCGATGATGTACCTGGTGTCGGCGACGCTGAAGCGCTACGAGGACATGGGACGCATCAAGGCCGACCTGCCGCTGGTGCGCTGGTCGGTGCGCGACGCCCTGTACGACGCACAGCAGGCCTTCGACGGCATCTTCTCCAACTTCCCGGTGAAGTCCCTCGCCACGCTGCTGCGCTGGACCATCTTCCCGCTCGGCATGCCGTTCCGCCCGCCGCTCGACTCGCGCAACCGCGAGTGCGCGCAGATCGCGCTGGAGCCGGGCGCCGCGCGCGATCGCCTCACCGCCGGCATGTACATCCCCAAGGGCGAGGACGCGACCGGGATCCTCGAGGCGGCCTTCCTCGCCGCCATCGCCGGCGAGCCGATCGACCGCAAGCTGCGCGAGGCGCGCAAGCAGGGCAACGACGACCCGCACTCCGTCCTCACCCCCGAAGAGCTCACGCAATGGCAGCGCAAGGAAGCGCTGCGCAAGCAGGTGATCAAGGTCGACGACTTCCCGCAGGACTTCGGCCGCGCGGAGGCCGTCCAGCGCCTTTCTTCTGAAAAGAATATCTCCGTAAAAGCTGCGTAGCCATGTACAAGCAACCCATCTACATCGTGGACGGTGCGCGCTCGCCGTTCCTGAAATCGAAGAACCGCCCCGGCCCGTTTGCCGCGAGCGACCTCGCCACGCAGGCAGGGCGCGCCCTGCTTGCCCGTCAACGCTTTGCGCCCGACGAGCTGGACGAAGTCATCCTGGGCTGCGCCGCGCCCTCGGTCGACGAGGTCAACATCGGCCGCGTCGCCGCGCTGCGCATGGGCTGCGGCCAGAAGGTCCCCGGCTGGACGGTGATGCGCAACTGCGCTTCCGGCATGCAGGCGGTCGATTCGGGCATTAACAACATCCTCGCCGGACGTTCCAATCTTGTTCTCGCGGGTGGCGTCGACGCGCTTTCGCGCGCGCCGCTCCTCTATTCGGAAAAGATGGTTTTGTGGTTCTCGGCATTGGCGGCTACTCGAACTACAGGGCAAAGAATCGCAGCGTTTGGAAAGATCCCCGTCAGGGCGCTGCTCGATCCCGTGATTGGGATCATGAAAGGCCTCACCGACCCGATGGTCGGCCTGCTGATGGGCCAGACCGCCGAGAACCTGGCGCAGCGCTTCGGCATCACGCGCGAGCAGCAGGACGCTTTTGCGGTCCGCTCGCACCAG
>Ga0193752_1002519_pt1 | contig 13617 bp, 7 predicted proteins | sample H1c1metaG_FD_144924 | JGI IMG/M metagenome (GOLD analysis project Ga0193752, IMG submission 144924) | Soil microbial communities from a riparian zone of the East river system, Colorado, United States - H1c1 | ecosystem: Environmental > Terrestrial > Soil > Riparian zone | place: USA: East River... | reverse complement strand
GGGACTCAAGGCCGACGTCATCGTCTTCGACCCGATCACGATCGTCGACAACGCGACGTTCGACAAGCCGCATCAGCTCTCCACTGGAGTGCGTGACATGTTCGTGAACGGCGTCGCCGTTCTGCGGAACGGCACGCACACAGGAGCGAAGCCAGGGGTGGTCGTGCGTGGGCCTGGCTATCAACGGTGAGTGAGAGAGCAGCCATGATCCTCGTACACGTTCTCGTCCACGTGAAATCACGTATGAGCTAGCGCCACCGCGTCAGCACCCGCCGGGAATCGCAGTTGTCCCGTCGCATCGTTCGCTGCGCGCCAAACCGCTTCGGCCACATCCGATTCGCTCGTCACTTCGGTGGGCTGTCCAATTGAGGCGAAGATGCGCTGCGCGAACGTCGCATACGCCTCGGGGATCAGTCCCTCCATGCGCCCTCCCGTGTTGCTCGTGAAGCGCGTCGTGGGAGCGTAACCTGGTTCGACAAGCTTCACGTGCACGTCGAAGGACTCGAGTTCGTGCGCGACCGACGCGGTGAAGCCTTCAATCGCCATCTTGCTTGCTGTGTAGACGGCGACGAGCGGCATTGGCGCCAGCGTCGCACTCGAGGTGACGTTCACGACAACCCCCGATCTCCGCGCACGCATCTGGGGCAGCACCGCCTGGGTCATCGCCATGACCCCGAAAGTATTCGTCTCGAAGACCTCTCGCGTCGTGGCCATGGGCGTTGCCTCGAAGGCGCCCATGAGCCCGATGCCGGCGTTGTTGACGAGTACGTCGATGGGCCCGCTCGCCGCGAGTGCAGCCGTGATGCTGTCCGGCTTCGTCACGTCGAGCGCGAGGACGTGGATACGCGCGGAGCGTGGCAGAACATCTTCACGTGGCGCTCGCATCGTGGCGACCACGTTCCAGCCCTGCGCGTGAAAGTAGCGTGCGGTCTCGAGGCCGTAGCCGGAAGAGCAACCGGTAATGAGCACGGTCTTCATGGAGTCTCCTTGTCGAAGTTTTGCATGATCCTCTGACCGAACATTGACGAAGGCGATTCGGACTTGCTACCATGTAGAGTCCATACTTCGTTTGCGAGCGTCCAGACTTGAGCGATCCACTCTCCGAAGTCATCGCGCTGCTGCAGCCACGCACCGTGTTCGCGAAGCGCATCAGTGGGGCTGGCCGCTGGGGCGTTCGCTACTCGGCGTTCGGGCAGCCGAGCTTTTGCGCCGTGCTCGAAGGCAGCTGTCTTCTTGCCGTCGACGGCCATCGTGAGCTTACGCTGGAGGCCGGCGACTTCGTGCTCCTCCCGGCGACGCCGGCCTTCACGATGTCTGGCTTCGAGCCGGTGACGCCCACCGGCATCGATCCCAAGGTGACGCCCGCGCCAACGGGCGAAGTGCGTCACGGCACGCGCGGTGGACGTCCTGACGTGCGGTTGCTCGGTGGCTACTTCGTCTTTGATTCGCCGGATGAGGCAGTGCTGGTGTCCTTGCTGCCAGGCCTGGTGCACGTCCGCGGCGTTGAGCGCCTGTCTACGCTGGTGCGACTCGTCGGAGAAGAGTCCAACGAACGGAGAACGGGCCGAGACCTGGTGCTCACACGTCTCGTGGAGTTGCTGCTGATCGAGGCGTTGCGGTCGACGTCGAGTGAGGACGCGCCTCCGGGACTGTTGCGCGGCTTGGCCGATACGCGACTCGCGCCGGCGATCCGACAGATGCACGCGCAGCTCGCGCGCTCGTGGACGGTTCCGCAGCTCGCGAAGACGGCCGCGCTATCTCGTTCGGCGTTCTTCGAGCGATTTACGCGCACCGTGGGCCTGCCACCGATGGAGTATCTGCTTGCGTGGCGTATGGCCGTCGCAAAGGACCTGCTTCGGCGCCATGACTACGGGATGACGGAAGTTGCCGGTCGCGTCGGCTATGGGTCGGCTAGCACCTTCAGCACGGCATTCAGTCGGCACGTTGGCCAACCCCCGAGCCACTACGCGCGCGCTATGCAGGTCTAGACACAATGCTGTTCAGTTAGTGTGAGCGGACAGAAATGGATGTCATCCCGCACGAGTGAGCGCAGCGAGTGAGTGTCGGGACCTACTTTCATCACCTCGTGGCTGGCTCGAGTGCAAGGAAAGTAGGTCCCGACACTCGCTTCGCTCCTGCGGGATGACAACCCCCTAACTGAACCGTATTAGGTCTAGACATGCTCGGCTCACTCTGCCCCAGTCAACGATCCGGGCTCGTGCGGATGTCACACAGGTCAGGGATTGCGCCGAGCGCGCCGTGATGAGATCATACCAAGAATTCTAGGCATACCACGAAGTCTGGGTATGACCCTCGCGACCCGAGATGACGATGCGCGAAATCATCAGACCCTCCGTGAACAAGCGGGTGCAGCGCGAGCTGGAATTCCACATCGAGATGCGGACGCGGGAGCTCATCGAGGGTGGGATGACACCTGAGGATGCGAGGCGCGAGGCTCTTCGCCGTTTCGGCGATCTCCAAGAGGTGTCTTCCGCCCTCACGACAATCGGTGGACAGACAGAGCGCATCATGCGTCGCGTACGATTCATCCGTGAAGCGACGCACGACACAGGTGCCGCGCTCAAGCTCCTCACGCGCCGACGTGGGTTCGCCTCGCTCGCCGTCGGAACGCTCGCGCTGGGCATCGGAGCGGCGACGGCGATCTACAGTGTCGTGGACGGCGTGCTGCTTCGCCCACTGCCCTTCTCGGAACCCGAGCGCATCGCTGCCGTCTGGATCACTCAGCCGCGCGCCGCGAAGGATCCGACGCTCTCGCGCTACGCAACGGCCACACCTCTTGGCAATCGTGAGTACCAGACACTCGAGCGCGAGGCGAGATCATTTCAGGAACTCGCGCTGTACAGCAGTGGATCCATCACGCTCACGACGGACACGGGTACCGAGCGGGTCGAGTCACTGACGGCGACGTCTTCACTGTTGCCGGTACTTCGAACGCACCCGGTGCTTGGTCGCGCCTTTGCGCGTACGGACGACGTGCTGAACGGACCCAACGTCGCTCTCGTGAGCTGGGAGTCGTGGCAGACACGCTATGGTGGAGACACCGCGATACTCGGCCGCAGGGTCACGCTGAACGAGAAGCCGTACGAGATCATTGGCGTCCTTCCGCCAGCTCTGCGCGTGGATCGAACCGTACAGACGCCGGAATTCTGGCTTCCCGCGCTGCGCGATTCGGTCGATCTGCCAGAGCGCAGGAATCGCCGGTACGGGGCACTGGCGCGTCTTGCTCCTACGGCCACCTATGCCGCGGCGACGTCGGAAGCAACGCAACTCCTGCACGGCATGGGCGACACGACCGTCGGCGCGCGGGTGGAAGCCTGGCAAGCCGACCAAACAAGCGCGGCGCGTGGACCGTTGCTCGTGCTCCTCGGCGCCGTTGCGCTGCTTCTGCTCATTGCCTGCGTGAACGTGGCCATCCTCCAGCTCGGGGAGGCGTCGGCGCGGGCCCGAGAGATGGCGACGCGTGCGGCGATGGGCGCCGGCGCAGCGCGGCTCGTTCGGCAGTTGCTCGTCGAGAGCATGGCGCTGTCGATCGTCAGTGCGGTGATCGGCACCGGCCTCGCGTGGCTGATGATTCGTGGGTTGGTGGCTATCGCTCCGGAGCGACTGCCGGGAATGGACACCGTGTCGCTCAATGGGCGCGTGCTCCTGTTCACGATGGCCATCGCGATTATTACCGGTCTCTTCTTCGGTGTCGTTCCGGCGATCATCGCCGGGCGCTCGGCCGCCGGAGGACTCGTGCGCTCGGGTGAAGGTTCGAGCGGACGAGGCACGCGAACCGTTCAGCGCTCGCTGATTGCGCTGCAGCTCGGGCTGTCGATGGTGCTGCTCGTGCAGGCGGCACTTCTGTCCCGCAGCCTGCGCAACCTGAGTGAGGTGAATCCTGGCTTCCGTCCGGCACGACTGACAGCGGTGCGCATTGCATTGCCTCGCCGATACGAGGACGCCCGTGTGCGATTGCTGACGTCAACTGTATTGCAGCGACTGGCAAGTTATCCGGGAGTGGAGCGAGCCAGCGCGTCGACGCACGTTCCATTCGTGAGTGGCGGCAACAGCGCGCCGGTGCAGCTCGATGCAGCCGGCGAGCTGCCTCCTCCGGAGGCCCGCAACACGCAGCAGCGGTACGTGGTTCCTGGATTCTTCGAGACGATGGGGATGCAGCTCGTCGCGGGGCGCTTCTTCGACGCCGACGATCGCGAGGGCAGCGAACGAGTCGCCGTGGTGAGCGCATCCGAAGTCGCCAGGGACTTTGCCGGACAATCGCCACTCGGCCGACGCGTGAAGCATCAGGGCGAATGGCGACGGATTGTCGGCGTCGTGGCCGACGTGAAATACCGCGAGCTCGGCGGGGAGGACGAATCGACCATCTACGTTCCCTTCGACCAGTATCAGGACGATGCGCCCGTGTTCCTTGTGCGAGGCGACGTGGGACCGAATTTCAAGCGCGCACTCGCTGGATTCCTGCGCGACGCGGAACCCCGCGCCGCGGTGACTACAGTGTCCACGCTTTCCGTAGCGATCGCGAAATCCTATGCGGCCGAACGATATCGCACGGTGCTGGTGGCGGCGTTCGGGCTGATGGCTGCGTTACTCGCCACGATTGGTCTCTACGGCGTCAGCGTTCGCTCCGCTCGACGACGGACGCGAGAAATCGGTATTCGATTGGCCGTCGGTGCAACGAGCACGATGGTGCAGCGGCTTCTCGTGTCCGACGCAATGAAGGGCGTGGCGCTTGGACTGGTGATCGGCACTCCCGTCGCGCTCGTGGCCGGCCGCGTCGTCGCACCATACCTCTACGGAATCGCGCCGAATGATCCGCTTGTATTCGTCGGCGTCGGACTGTCACTCATGATCGTCACGGCTGTCGCGAGCGCGATACCGGCATGGAGTGCGGCACGGCTCAATCCTTCTGTCGTGCTTCGGTCGGACTGACTAAGGATGCGGACGCACCCTCGAGTCGCCGGTCAACATGATGAGTCGTGAAACCACCAGCGCGATGTACATGATGCCCGCGAACGACTCCAGCATCACGAGCGCGCGCGCCATCGGCGTCACCGGCATGATGTCGCTGAGTCCGACGCCTGACAGCACTACGACGCTGCAATAGAGCAGCTCGGTCCAGCTGCGCGCCGTTTCTCCAGCACCATGACCAAAGCTTCCCGCCTGCAGCCCCTGACACACCACGAAAGTGTACGCAAATGCCCACGCCAACAGCGTGAACGTGGCACCGGCGGCAAAGAGCTCATCGGCCGCCACTTTGCGATCCTGAAGCATGTATGCGATCAAGCTGCCGGCTGCATAGAAGTAGAACACGCTCTCGAGAGCGGCGGCGGCGATCATCAGCTCGGGTCGCGGAGCGACGACCATGACCATCGACAGCGCGACCACCGGCAGTGCCAGTGTCACACCGAGCCAGGTGAGCCATGGGCTACGGCGCACGACCCACAGCGCAATACCAAGAACGAGCGCCGCACCGGCGCCCCTCGCGCTGGACCCGCAGCTGGCGAAGGCGCTCCAGGGCTTCACGCCCCAAGAAATCCGGACTGCGCTCGAGAACCTGACCCGCGCCACGCCCGCCCCCGCCCGATCCCTCGCGGACCCAGCGGCGGACCCAACGGAAAACCGCCCAAACCACGAAGCGGATTTGGGCGGCGTAAGTCCTTCCTGTTCAACGACTTAGCTTAGAGCGGGCGACCGGACTCGAACCGGCGACGTCCAGCTTGGGAAGCCGAGCGAGAACAACGTGGTCGATACGTAAGTCGCTAAGCTTCAACGGTGTATGGCCTGCTTGGTTTCGTACGCGCCAACGATTTGGCCGCAGAATCAAGTCTCAACGGTGACCAATGGTGACCACACCTTCTCATGACAGCACAGGGCCTTCTTGGTCGTGGAGTGGCCGCGATCAGCTCGACTGATGGAAGGACGCTATCAGTTATGACTCGCGCCTGGCCCGCCGCGAAACGATCGTGCACATGTGCATTCGAAGACTCCGAGCGCCAGCCGATCATCCAACACGTACGCGCGCGATAGGCTAAGTCGCCGTCGCCTGACGCTCTACACTTGCGTCAGATACACGAATAATTGTCAGAGCCATCAGATTGGAATCCGTGTACGCTTATGCTCGCCGGATCGGCGTGCGACGTTCACGGCTCCGACTGCCCGTTCATTGCCAACCGGAGGCTCGCTGACGCAGGCGATCCTTTCACTCAAAACCTCCCTACTACTCGCGAACGATGCTCAGCTTGCGCCAAGTGCCTGGAGCGGGTCGACGCCGGCGGCGCGCCGCGCTGGGACCACGACGGCGACGACGGCCACCCCAATAACCACGAGCAGGCCACCGAGGATGAGGGTCGGACTACGCGGCGTGATGCCGTAGACCAACGCCGCGAGAAATTGAGCAAGCCCCAAAAAGACGATGACCCCGGCGACCGCACCGATCATCACGATGGTCATGCCGTCGCGGAACACCATGCGCAGGATGGCGCCCGGCGTCGCGCCCAACGCGATGCGGATGCCGATCTCCGGAGTTCGTTGCGCCGTGACGTAGCTGACGACCCCGTAAATGCCCATGGACGATAGGAAGAGCGTGAGGATGCCGAAGAATCCGAGAACCGCGGACGCGAGCCTCCGCGCCTCGACGGAACGATCGATGACCTCCGTCATCGGCACGACGTCGAACAGCGCGAGTCGTGAATCCACGTTCGCAACGCTTCGCCGCAACAGCTCGGCGGAGGGCCCGAGTGGAAGCCGACTGCGCACGATGATCGTCATCTGGTCGAGGAATGGGACGGTCGGTAGGTAGATTGTTCCGGAATGGTCGACATCCATGGCCAGATCGGACTGTCGCATCGGACGAACGACTCCCACGACCGTGAAGCCCGGTGCCGCAGGGCCAATAATACGCCCGATGGGGCTCTGATTCGGAAACAGCCGGTTGGCCAGCAGCTCATCGATGACGACAGGAAGCGCCGCGGTCTGATAGTCGTTCAAACGCTGTGCGATCTCGGCGTCGGAGAACGGCTGACCGGCGGTGAACGCGATGTTCATCGTCTTGAAAAAGCTTCCATCGACGTTCCAGGCGTTTGCCGGCACGACGTCGCCCGACGCGGCCAAGCCGATCTGCGAGGTGACGGCTCGGCGGTGGGTCGCCGCCGCGATCTCATTGCTGAACCCGAACGGCAATCCGTCGGCGGTGGTCGCGGAGACAAAGCCCTCCACGGATCGCAGTTGGTCGAGCAATTCCGAATGGAAAGCCAGCCGGCGTTGGAGAGCGGCGATGTTGAGCTTGGCGTATCGGCTCCTCGGGAGCGTGATTCGAGCAGTGATCAGTCCTTCGGGCTGAAACCCGGGATCGACGTTCAGCACGTTGCGAAGACTGAGCACGGCCGCCTCAGCCGACAGCATGAGTGCCACGGCGAGCGAAACTTGGGCGACGACCGTACCGCGTAAGAAGGCGCTCCGCGACATGCCCACGGTCGACGTCCTCGACGCCGTTGCGCGGAGCACATCTCCCGCGGTGACGCGAAACGCGCGCAACGCGGGCACACACCCGAAGACGAGCGCCGAAAGCGTCATGAGTCCACCGGCGGCGACAAGCACGGCCACGTTCAAGCGAAGGGCCTGTAAGTCGGCGAGCTGCGCGGCTGCGACATGCCGTGCAGCCAAAATCAATAGGTATCCAATACCTATGCCGACCACGCCCCCGGCCGCGGCAAGCAGCAGACTCTCGATCGCCTGATACCGAAGCAGCGTCCCGGGCGTCGAGCCCAGCGCTGCGTGCAGCGCCATCTCGCGCATCTTCCCGGTCGTTCGCACCAACTGCAGGCTCGCGACGTTCGTGCATGCGGTCAGCAGCACCATGGCGACGGCACCGCTGAGGAGGAGCACGATGGGCCGCAGCGGTCCGGCGAGGAGATCGATGGCGGAGCGCACGGTGACGGACGGATCGCCGACAACGGCGAAGAATGACGGAAACTGTCTCTTCCATTCGGCACTCGCCATGGAGAGCTGGCGGTCAGTCACCTCGCGGGTGGTCGACGATTGCAAGCGTGCGACGGTCGGCAGCAACAAGCCGGCGCGCGGTCCGTCCGCCGCTAGCCGAGGATCGAGCAATGGGTCGAACGGCTTTGGCGTCCAGACATCGGCGCCGGCGGGAAAGCGAAAGCTGCGAGGCAGCACGCCGATGACGGTATAGGTCGAGTCGTCGATGACGACGTGGCTTCCGACGATGTCTCTCGCCGAGCCCATCGATGTTCGCCAGAAGTTGAAACCGAGGAGTACAACGTTCCGAGATCCGTGATTCACCTCGACGGTGTCATATACGCGTCCCAGAACCGGCTTGACGTCGAAGACGTTGAAGAACTCGCCGGTCGTCGAGGCGATCGAGATCGGCGTTGTCGAGCTGCCATCGCTGCGATTCGCGCTGACGACACGATAGCCGGCAACTCCGGCGAAAAGATCCTTTCGCCGTTCGAGTTGAAACACGCTCCAGGGATCCAGACCCAGATGATGGAGGCGTTCTTTCGCGTTGCTGCTTTCGATCGAAACGACGCGACTCAGGTCCACGCCCGGCATCGGGTCCAAGAGGACGGTGGCAATGACGCTGACGATTGCCGTGGCCAACCCCATCGCCAGGCCGAGCGTGGCGACGACGGAGATCGTGAACGTCGGCGATCGCCGCAGCGAGCGTAGTGCAAACCGGATCTCCCGCCCCATGAGCTCGAATCGAAATTGACGCGCAGTCGTACCGACAACGTCAGACATGGCTGGTGGTCCGTTGGGGAATCTGCATGGATGAACTCTCTACCGCGCGAGGGTCAACGGTCGCGACAGGTCTCGGGAATAGCGAGTCAAGAATGAGCAACGATTCTGGAATGATACGGTGAGCACATTGCCCATTCTAGGGTCGTACTCTGGTCATACTCTGAGCAAGGTGCTTATGAAACGAGAGTCCGCCGCGATCTCCTTCGGATTAGACCGGATTGAGCTGACTCAACTGCGTCCTGACGTCGTCGAGGTCCATCGCATCGATGCGTGCGAAGAGCTCGGCAGTCGTTTCTATGCGACGACGCTCGTCCGGCGTGGTGTCGAGAATCTGCGCGCTCAGGCCCGCGACCGTCGCGTCGCCAAACAGTACGCGCACCGACAAGTCCGTCGCAAAGGTCGAACGGATGCGGGCGATCACCTGGGTGGCGAGCAGCGAATGGCCTCCGCAGGTGCATCTGAAGAGCAGGCCGAATACGCCGAAGAGCGTCCGCCCGCGTGCCGACGACTCCATCAGCGGATAGAGGACGATGCCTACAAGCTGGACGAGCAGCAGCCCAGCGGACGGATTGCGACGCAGCAAGGCGATGTATTGCACGACTGTTAGTACAACGGCCCGCAGCGGAGCTTCGTCTACCCATCCCGAGGCCGTTGATACGTCCGCCCCGGTTACGCGCCACCTGTCGCGCGGCCATGATTAACTGGCGGCCAGTCTCGCCATTCGCTGACCGCCGACAGGTGTCCCCACCACACTGCGACGGAGCTTCACCAAGATGAAGAATCGATTCGCCTGTTCGTCGTATATGATGCACCGCCAGTTTGCGACGCTCGCGCTGTGCGGCGCCGCGCTCGCCGGCGGATGCAGATCAACGGCACCATCCACGGCACCATCGCCGGTAACGTCAACGACGCCGAGGCTCGTTCCAGCGCCCGCGTCGATGAGCATGAGCGGCGGCGACCCGTTCACCATCGCCGCCACCACGACCATCGTGGTCGACGGCGGCAACACCGAGGCCGCCGCTACGGCCGAACTACTAGCCGCAGTGCTTCGTCCGTCGACCGGCTTTCCCATCGCGATGTCGTCGACGCCAGCAGCAGGCAGCATCATCCTCCGCATCGCTGGCGATCGCACCACACTCGGCGACGAAGGCTACGAGCTCACGGTGACGCGCGATTCCGTGCGCGTCGTCGCGTATCGGCCGGCCGGACTCTTTCGCGCCGCGCAGACGATTCGCCAACTGCTGCCGCCCGCGATCGAGTCGGACATGAAGATCGGCGGCACGCGGTGGAGCATCCCCGCCCTCTCGATCAGCGACCAGCCACGCTTTGCCTGGCGCGGCGCGATGCTCGACGTCGCGCGCCACTTCTTTACGGTCGACGAAGTGAAGCAGTACATCGACCTGCTCGCGCTGTACAAGCTGAATGTCCTGCACCTTCACCTCTCCGACGACCAGGGTTGGCGCATCGAGATCAAGTCGCGCCCCGAGCTCACGGCGGTGGGTAGCAAGACGCAGGTGGGCGGCGGGCCCGGCGGCTTCTACACGCAGGCCGACTACGGCGACATCGTTCGCTACGCGCAGGCGCGATACATCATGATCGTCCCGGAGATCGACATGCCGGGTCACACGAACGCCGCGCTTTCCGCTTTCCCCGCGCTGGCTTGCAGCAAGCGCCCCTCGGTGCTCTATACGGGCACGGACGTCGGATGGAGCACGTTCTGTGTGGACAACGAGGGCTCGTACGCGCTCATCGACGACATCGTGCGCGAGATCGCCGCGATGACGCCCGCGCCGTACTTCCACATGGGCGGTGATGAAGTCGAAGCACTCACACCGGCGCAATACGCGCTGTTCGTCGAGCGGGTGCAGGACATCGTGACCAAGCACGGCAAGCAGTTGATCGGGTGGGAGGAGATTCTCCACTCGCGGTTGAAGAGCAGCACCGTTCTCCAGCAGTGGCGCAACGACTCGCTCTCCGCGCCATTGCACTCAGGTGGCAAGGTCATCGTCTCTGGCGCGCGGAAGACGTACCTCGACATGAAGTACACGAAGGACACCGAGCTCGGCCTGACCTGGGCGGCGATCATCGAGGTGCGCGACGCCTATGATTTCAATCCGGGTGCCTACGTGAAGCGCGTCAACGAGAGCGACATCCTCGGTGTCGAAGCGCCGATGTGGAGTGAAACCGTTCGCAACATCGGGGCAGTACAGTATCTCGCCGTGCCGCGGCTTCAAGCGATTGCCGAAGTCGGCTGGACGCCGCAGTCGATACGCAGCTGGGAGAGCTTCCGCGAACGCATCGCCGCGCACGCACCGCGGTGGCACTTCCTTGGCGTGAACTATTACCGTTCGCCACAGATCGCGTGGTGAACTGATGATGCGCAGTTCGCGGATTGCGTTCCTCGTCGCCGCGGTCGCCATTGGCGCCGCGGCGACTGCCGTTTGGCTCTTTCCGCGCGCGTTGCCGATCGTCGCGCTCGACCAATCACTCACGCGCGACGCAGCACTCTCCCGCGCCGACTCGTTCTTCCGCGCCCACCAGATCGCACCGGCAGGTGCTCGCACCGCCGTGCGCTTTCACGGCAACGACTCGCTCCGCACGTTCGTCGAGCTCGCGGGTGGCGGACATGATTCGCTCAACGCTCTCGTTCGCGGTCGCGACGTCGCACCGTTTTTCTGGACGGTTCGCGCCTTTGCACCGAGCGATCCGCGCGAGGCGCGCGTCGACTTCGCGCCCGACGGCCGGATCATCGGTTTCGATCACCGACTGGCTGAGTCGGACAAACGGCCCGCCATCAGTGCCGACTCAGGGCGACGGCTCGCCGAAGACGCACTCGGCAATTGGATCAACGACCGCGCCGACCGATGGAGGCTCGTCACGTCGTCGTACGAGACGAAGAAGACGAGCGGTCGAGTCGATCGGAGCTACACGTTCGAGCGAGTCGCTCGCAAGGTTGGCGGCGCACCGATCCGTACCGACGTCGTGATCGGCGGAGACGCTCCGATCAAGGTGCGGTCGTACGTCGAGATTCCGGAGTCGTTCCGCCGCACCTACGGCGAGATGCGTTCGGCCAACGAGTTGCTCTCGCTCATCGCGAGCCTCGGCATACTCGTCGTCGCGATCGGCGGAGTGGTCTTCCTGACGCGAGGCGCGAAGGACAGGCGCGTTCGCTGGCGCGCACCGTTGTTCGTTGGAACGGTCATCGGCGCGCTCGCACTTGCGTCGGGGCTCAACGAGATGCCGGGAAGCTGGTTCGGCTACGACACCGCGATGTCGCCGCTGGCATTTCAGTCGCTCATCGCACTCGCGGCGATGGCCACGGCGGCGCTCACGGCGCTGCTCGCCGGCTTCACGCTCGCGGCGGCAGAAGTCGCGACGCGCCAGGCATTCCCCGGGCATCTCGACTGGTGGAAGCTGTGGAAGTATCGCGGCACGAAGGAGGTGGCCGCGCGCGTAGCTGGCGGATATGCCGCATCCTGCATCGCGTTCGCCTACGTCGCCGTGTTCTATCTCGTCACGCGCACGCTGCTCGGATGGTGGGTGCCGAGCGAGTTGCTCGACGACCCGAATCAGATCGCGTCGCCGCTTCCATGGATCTCGGGCATCGCGGTGTCGTTGAACGCCGGTGTGTGGGAAGAGGCGCTGTTTCGCGCGTTACCGCTGTCGCTCGTGTCACTCTGGGTCGGCCAGCGCGCCAACCGTCGTTGGTGGATGACCGCCGGCGTCATCCTCTCGGCGCTGATCTTCGGGTTCGCGCATTCGGACTATGCGTCGTGGCCGCCGTACTCGCGCGGTGTGGAGATCTTTCTCGACGCGTGCTTCTGGGGTGTGCTGTTTCTCAGCTTCGGCATCCTCGTTACGGTCGTCGCGCACTTCGTGTACGATCTCGTGCTGTTCGGTCTCTTCGCCGCCTCCGGCTCGGCGACGGAGTATCGCATCTCTGCTGCGATCATCGCGCTGGCGCTGTTGTCGCCGGCGCTGGCGGTGCTCTGGAAGGCGATACGACAGCGCGGCCTCACAACGGCCCCCGACGACGCACGCTTCTCGGCGTGGACGCCGGATGAATACGAGGAGACGACATCAGACGTCGCCGTTGTCACGTCGCACACGCTCACGACGCGTGCTCGCCAGTTCGCGATGGCGGCTGTCGTCCTCGGCATCGTGGTTGCGGTGGCGCGCCCGCCGAAGCCGACGCTCGGTCCGCAATTCACCGTCGATCGTGCGCGAGTGGTGAGTGTCACGGACTCGGTGCTCAGGTCGCGCGGCGGTGATCCGGCGAGTTGGAAGAAGCTGACCAACGTGGCGACGGACACGCTTGCCGCGTGGTCGAGGTTCCTCCGCGAGAACGACATTGTTTCAGAAGCGCAGCACATCGCGACGACATATCATCCGCCGGCATGGTGGGTCGTGCGCTACGTGCACACCACGGGCACGGCGGCAGATCGGGCGGAAGAATGGCGCATTCGTCTGTGGCCCGATGGTCGTCCGCTCGACGCGCGTCACATCATTCCCGACTCGGCGGCGCGCGGCGTCGCGGATTCAGCGGCGTTGCGGCGCATCGCACTCGACGCGCTGACGAAGGCGGGAGTGAACGTCGCGACGCTGCGTGAGGCCGAGGTGAAGACGACGGCGCGGCCGGCACGTGTCGATGCGACGGTCACGTACACGGATACGTCGGCGAAACTGCCTGGCGGTGCCGTCGCGCGAGCGTGGGTCCAGGTCGCGGGCGACGAGCCACTCGTCGCGCGACGTGGTGTGGAGTTGCCGGAGTCGTTCCTTCGCGCCGACCGCGAGAAGCAGACGAATCGCACGCTGATCGCCGGTTTGGCTGGGCTG
>Ga0193752_1002518_pt1 | contig 13618 bp, 15 predicted proteins | sample H1c1metaG_FD_144924 | JGI IMG/M metagenome (GOLD analysis project Ga0193752, IMG submission 144924) | Soil microbial communities from a riparian zone of the East river system, Colorado, United States - H1c1 | ecosystem: Environmental > Terrestrial > Soil > Riparian zone | place: USA: East River... | reverse complement strand
CTAAATTTGCAGGACCTTAGGGGGAGAGAGGTTAATTATCCGCTGCCGCGCCCGCGATTATTGTCCCGCTTCCGTTCACGCAAATTTAGGCATGTTGGCGCCCTTCTAAGGGGGCATTTTAAGCCACGCGGGAAGGCCCTTCATGTTTCAAGTGGGACAATTGGTTGGAGGAACCAGCTCCTTTGTGAACGCACGCGACGCCGTGGTCGCGCGCGTCGAGCAAACCGCACAAAGCGCGGAGACCCTGAAAGCCCGGCGGCAATCGAACAAGCTTCTGCTGCGCGCGCTGAAAGCGTGGAAGCGCGGCGAGACGGTCCCCGCGGCTCAGCTTGCCCTTGACGCCACTGATGCCGACGACACCAACGCGCAGGCGTTTCATCTGCTCGCCATCACGCTCGAAAAACTCGGCCACCTGCACAAGGCGCTGGTCACGTATGAGAAAGCCTATGCGCTCGATCCCAACGATCCCGATCTTGTGCTCAATCTCGGTTTGACCGCGTGGAATACCGGCAGCCCCTCAGCCGCCGAACGCCTGTTCCGGCTCTACATCGAGACGCGCCCCGACAAGCCCGAGGGCTACAACAACCTTGCCAGCGTTTTGCGCGACAAGGGCGAAATCGACCAGGCCATTGAAGTCATCCGTGGCGCGATCTACCGAATCCCGGATCAGCCGATGCTGTGGAACACGCTGGCAACGGTGTTGTCGGAAGACGGAAAGGTCGAAGAAGGCCTTGTCTTCTATGAGGAGGCCTTGAGGCTCGATCCGAACCTCGCCCGCGTCTGGCACAATCTCGGCTACAGCTATGTGCATCTCGGTCGCTGCGAGGAATCGCTTGCGGCCTACAATTCCGCGCTCGCGCTCTCGACCAACCACCATGAGCGCATCGAAGCCCTGCATTCGCGCAGCATCTGCATGATGGCGATGGGCAAGCTGGACGAAGGCTTCCGCGAATACGAGGTGCGCAACCACCGCGAATTCCGCGCGTTCGTCCTCCACCACACGAAAGCGCCGCGCTGGAACGGCGAGCCGCTCGAGGGAAAGCGATTGCTCATGGTCGGCGAACAGGGTCTCGGCGACGAAGTGATGTTCGCCAATGTGCTTCCCGATCTGGCCCGCCAGATCGGCGAGAAGGGCAAGCTTCATATTGCCGTGGATTCACGCCTCATCCCGATTTTCAAGCGCTCGTTTCCCTTGGCCGATGTCGGACGATACGAGCACCGCAAAGTGGACGGGCTGGAGGTGCGGATCTGCCCCTGGGCGCTGACGGATGGAGGCCCCGACCACTACGCGTCCTTTGGCACGCCGCTCCACATCCTGCGCAAAACACCTTCCGACTTCCCGAAACAGAAATATCTTGACGCCGACGCGGCCAGAACCGCGGAGTTCCGCAGCCGGCTGGCGACACTCGGCCCCGGTCCCTATGTCGGGATCTGCTGGCGCTCGATGGTGCTCGGCGCCAAGCGCCGCAAATATTTCAGCGCGATCGAAGGCTGGGGGCCGATTCTGTCTACGCCCGGCGTCACGTTCGTCAATCTGCAATATGGCGAGGTCGCTGCGGAACTGAAGATCGCGCAGGAAAATTTCGGCGTCACGATTCACAATTTCGCCGACCTCAATCTCAAGGACGACCTCGACGGCGCGGCGGCGCTGACATCGGCCTGCGATCTCGTGCTCTCGGCGCCGACGGCGACCGCGGCAATGGCGGGCGCGCTGGGCAAGGAGGTCTGGTTCCTGGTCGCGGCCCCGGTATGGCCGCAGCTCGGAACGGATCATTATCCCTGGTACGCGAAGTCGCGCGTCATCTCCTGCGAGAAATTCGCCGACTGGGACACGCTGATGCCGAAGGTGCGCGGCGAGTTGGAGCGGTTCGCAGCGAGCTGATCAGCGGCCCTGCGCCGGAACCGGGCCGGTGCGCGGCGCGCGGCCGGAAAACGCATCGGCGAGGAACCGCCCGGCCAGCGCGAGACTTGTCGGATCGATACCGTGCCCTAGTCCCTTGGACAAATGCCACTGCACCGGCACGCCGAGAGCGGCGAGCGCATTGGCCGACATGAACAGCGCCTGGGGCGGGATCACCTGATCTTCGTCGCCGTGGGTCAGCAGTACCGGCGGCGCCTTGTCGAATCGTGACAGCAATTCACCGCCCACGAGCAGACCGGAGAAGCCGACGATGGCGGCCGGCTGCGGGTTGCGCCGGAGCCCGACATGCAGCGACATCATGGTGCCCTGGCTGAACCCGACAAGGGCGAGGCGGTCCCCCGGCAGGTTGAGCCTAGCGAGCTCGGCGTCCAGAAACGCGTTGAGCTTGGGCGCCGCGGCCTCGGCGCCCTGGAGCGTCTCGTTCGGATCGAGCCGCGCCAGCGGAAACCATTGATAGCCTGTCGGCGACTGCGAGCAGCGCTCCGGCGCATTGGGCGACGCGAACGCCGCGCCGGGCAGCAGAGCGCGCCAGTGCGGGGCGAGCCCGATCAAGTCGTTGCCGTCGGAGCCATAGCCATGGCACAGCACGACAAGATGGGTGGCGGGCTCGCGGCCCGGTTTGAGGCGCGGACCGTCGAGAGTCATGACGCAACCTTTCGCAGATCAATGTTGGCCGAACCATGATTGTCACCCGCTTCGCCCCAAGTCCAACCGGATTTCTGCATCTGGGCCACGCCTTTGCGGCACTGACCGCACAGCGTGCGGCGGAACGGAACCGGGGCCGGTTCCTGTTGCGGATCGAGGACATCGACGCGACGCGTTGCCGCCCCGAATACGAGCAAGCGATCAAGGATGATCTCCGCTGGCTCGGGCTTCCGTTCGAGGAGCCGGTGCGCCGGCAGTCCGAGCATTTCGCGGACTACGGTACGGCGCTGAAGACGCTCGACGAGCGCGGCCTGCTCTATCCCTGCTTCTGCACGCGCAAGGAGATTGCCGATGAAATCGCGCGCGCGTCTGCGGCGCCCCATGGTCCGGACGGACCGCTTTATCCCGGCATATGCCGGCGGCTGTCGACGGAGATCCGAAGGGTGCGCATGGCGGCGGGCGATTCATATGCGCTGCGATTGGATGTCGAGAAAGCGATGGCGCTGGCCGGCGAGACGCTGAAATTCGTCGAACAAGGTGCGGGGCCGGCCGGCGAAACGGGCGAGCAGATCGCGCACCCTGCCCTGTTCGGCGATGTCGTTCTCGCACGCAAGGAATTGCCCGCGAGCTATCACCTGGCGGTGGTCGTGGACGATGCGCTGCAGGGTGTGACGCTGGTGACGCGGGGGAACGATCTGTTTCCGGCGACGCATATCCATCGCCTGCTTCAGGCGTGCCTCGGATACGAGCCTCCCGCTTATGCGCATCATCAGCTGTTACTGGATTCGTCGGGCAAGAAGTTCTCCAAGCGCGACCGCGCCGTGACGCTCGACCATCTGGGCCGCAACGGAACGAGCGCCCAATCCATAAGGACAAACCTGGGCTTCTAGCCGGGATTACAAATATTTCACCGCGAGCGTGCCAAGGGGCCGTATGCTGACGGGATGCGGATTGTCCGAAACGCCGTCATCATCGGGTTCCTCACGTTCCTCCCCGCTGCGGGCTATGGCGCGGATTCGAGTGCCGCCCTCGATCAGCTTCTGAAGGGCTACCGCAACTCCGAGGCACGGCTCGATTCGTCGTCGTCGATGGAGCTGAGCGACCAGCGCTATCTCGAGCGCTACGAAGACGATCTCCTGCCCGCTTATGTCGAGGCCAAGCGCAAGATCAATGCCGAGACGCGCGCGAAGCTCGATGCGATCGACCGCACGAGCCTCAAGGGCCAGGACCAGCTGAGCTACGATATTTTCAGCTGGTCGCTGTCCGACGATGCGGACGGGCTCAAGCCCGGTGTGGCGGACCGCTTCCAGTTGCTGCCGCGATGGGCCGCGCGCGCGACTATGACGCCACCATCCGCCGCATGCTCGGCTTCACGCGTTGGCTCGATCAGGCGATCCTGAACATGCGCGAGGGCATCAAGCAGGGTGTCACGCAGCCGCGCCCGGTGATCGAGCGGATGATCTCGCAGGTCGACTCAATCGCGGGTGGCGATCCGGACGCGAGCCTCTTCATGCTGCCGCTCAAGACCATACCGGACGGAATCGTGGAGCCCGAGCGCAGCCGCATCGCAAATTCATATCGCGCGGCCGTGATGGGCGAGCTGATCCCCGCCTATCGCCGACTGGGAGTCTTCCTGAAAACCGAGTATCTGCCGAATGCGCGCAAAGGTGCCGGGCTTGCGGGGATCCCCGGCGGCAAGGATGTGTATCTCCATCTGGTCAGAAGCAACACCACGACCAATTTTTCGCCGGATGAGATTCTGGATATCGGTCTTTCGGAGCTCAAACGCGTCGACGGCGAGATGGAGAAGACGAGAAAGGATTCGGGGTTCTCAGGCTCGCTCAAGGCTTATCGCGAATTCCTCAAGACCGACGCCCGCTTCAAGTTCAAGGACGAGGCCGCGATGCGGGCGGAGTTCACGCGCGTGCGCGATGTCGTGCTGCAACAGCTCGACAAGGCATTCTCTGCGCGGCCGAAGGCGCAGCTGAATTTCCGCTTCCATGAGCCATTCGTTGCGCCCGACCGGCCGGCGGCGGAGTACGCGCCGGGCTCGGGCGATGGACGACGGCCGGGAACGGTGTTTCTGAACTCGTTCGACCTCCCGTCGCGACCGACCTACACCAGCGAGGTGCTGCAATTGCACGAGGGCGTGCCCGGCCATCATCTGCAGACCCAATACGCCGCATCCAACCGGACGCTGCCGCGGTTTCGCCGTTTCGGGCACGAGACCGCGTACACCGAAGGCTGGGCTCTCTATGCGGAAAGCCTGGGCGCGGAGTTTGAGCTCTACAGCGATCCCTACCAGAAATTCGGCGCGCTCAGTTTCGACGCGTGGCGGGCCAGCCGGCTGGTCGTTGACATCGGATTGCATTGGCTGAACTGGCCGCGCGAAACTGCGATCGACTTCCTGATGAGGCACACGACACTGTCGCGCGGCGAGGCCGAAGAAGAAGTCGACCGCTACATCGCGATACCCGGCCAGGCGCTCGCGTACAAGATCGGCGAGCGCAGCATCCTGGATCTGAAGGCGCGGGCGAAAAGCGCGCTCGGCGAAAAGTTCGACTTGAAGCGCTTTCACGACGCGATCCTCAAGGACGGCGCGATGCCGCTCTCGATCCTGGACGCGAAGGTCGAGCGCTGGATTGCGGACGAGAAAAACAGCATGCTGTAGATGGAACATTTGCGGCGGCCGTCATGACCACTCACCCGATCGATCGATTGTTTGCGGCGATTGAAGCGCGCAAGGGCGCCGATCCGATGCAGTCCTACACGGCGAAGCTCTTGAGCCAAGGCCGGGAGAAATGCGCCAAGAAATTCGGCGAGGAAGCGATCGAAACCTGCATCGCAGCCGTCGGCCAAGACCGCGCGGCGCTAACCGCGGAATCCGCTGATCTCCTCTACCACCTGCTGGTGGTGTGGGCGGCAAGCGGCATCAAGCCCGACGACGTGTATGGCGAGCTGGCCGCGCGCGAGGGCCAGTCGGGCCTCGCGGAAAAGGCTGCACGAAAGCGCTGAGCAGCGCCTTTTAGGGCACCGCTCAGCGTTCGCCTGGCCGGATCAGTCTTTCGCGTCGTCCAATCCATTCACGTCCGCGAGCGAGCGAACGAGATCCAGAATGCGCCGGCGCACTTTCAGATCCTTGATGCGCATGAAAGCGAGGCTCAGTTGCAGCCCCTCACCGCTCGCAAGGAACTCCATCACCGGCGGCGGTTCGCCGGCGTCGGAGAATCCGCTCGCCGCGCCGCTGGCAGCAGCATCCTCATAGAAGAAGCTGATCGGCACGCCGAGAATCCCCGCCACCTCGAACAGGCGGCCGGCACCAATCCGATTGATTCCCTTCTCGTATTTCTGGACCTGCTGAAATGTGAGACCCAACAACTCGCCCAATCGTTCCTGACTCATTCCGATAAGCATACGGCGCAGTCTGACACGATGCCCGACATGCGCATCTACCGGGTTAGCCTGTTTTTTCGGCACCGCCCATTTTACCTTTCTGTACTGCTCAGTTCTTAATGGAGCGAAGATAAAGCGTCGCGCACACGTTGCGTCAAGCCTAGCGCGCGCGTTGCGGCCAAAGCGCCGCAACCCCACACACAAAAAGAAATGTCAGCAGGATTACATTCCCGTAACGAACGAACGGCGTGGGTGAAAGAGCAACCGGGAGGTCCGAATCGAGCGCATCGCGCAACCCAAGGGCGAGGCGCGCACGAATGCGGCCATGTGCATCGATGACTGCCGATATGCCGCTGTTCGCAGCGCGCACGATCGGCAAGCCTTCCTCGATCGCGCGCACGCGGGCGATCAAGAGGTGCTGCATCGGACCCGTGTCGGGGCCGAACCACGAATCATCGGTCAGATTGACGAGCCAAGCGGGGCGCGGGGAGGCCGTCACTTCGCGCGGGAAGATGATCTCGTAGCAGATCAGCGGGCCGACGGGCGGAGCGCCGGGCACCGTCATGGTGCGGGGTCCCGGTCCTGACGAAAAGCCCGTGCTGGCGGCGATTTCCGTGATGCCGAGCGTTCGGAGGATGGGTCCGACGGGAAGGTATTCGCCAAACGGGACGAGATGAAATTTGTCGTATGTGCCCAGCAAAGCGCCCTGAGCACCGAAGATCGCGAACGAATTGTACGAGTTGCGCCTGCCGCTTTCTTCGGCAACGCGCACCTGACCGGTCATCAGCACGCGCGAGTCGCCGGTGAGCGCGGCGATATCCGCCTGCACTTCCGGAATTCCGTCCAGGAGGAAGGGTGGCGCCGCCTCGGGCCAGACGATGTGCGTGGGCTGCTGAGCGGCGGGCAACAACGACAGGTCGATGAGCCGCCGCCAATTGCGCACGCGATTTTCCGGCGCGTATTTCTCAGGCTGCGGCGTGCTGGGCTGCACGATGCGCAAGCGAACGCCGGGCACGGTCGCATCGGTGGCATTGGCGAGGCGAACCTCGCCCAAGGCAAAGAAGGCGAGGAACAATGCCGCAAGTGAAGCGGGAACGATCTTGGCGCGACCGGCCAGCAGCGCGAGCGACGCGCCGAACAGAAGCGTGAGCAGCGAGAGTCCGTAGACGCCCAATACCGACGTGCTCTGCAGTACGGCCGTGGATGCGCTCCAGCCATAGCCTGGAAGATTCCACGGGAAGCCCGTCAGGATATGACCGCGCAGCCACTCGGCGATGGTGAAGATAACCGCGAACAGGAACACGCGGCTCGCACCGGGACGCCACGCGGTCATGCAAAGCGCGGCGGCGGCGGCAAAGAACAATGCGAGACCCGCAGGCAACAGCACCATCGCGAACGGCATCAGCCAGGCGTTCGTCTCGGCATCGACGAGAAAGGCGTAGCCGATCCAATAATGGGCGACGAAGAAGAAGCCGAACCCGAAGCCCCAGCCGGTCAGCGCGGCCTCGCGCACGCGACGCGAGCCCGCGTGGGCGCCATCAAGTAGAAACACGAGCGCCGCGTAGGAAAGGAGCAGAAGGGGAAAGAGCCGGAACGGTTCGAACGCAAGCGCACCGGCGGCGCCAAGGCCTGCGGCAATCGCGATCCGGCGAAACCCGCGAACGCTTTGCAGGGCGAGGGTGGGCCGGTTCGAAACTTCACGCGCGGCGCGCAAAGCCCTAGCGCGCCGTCCCGGCCGGCGCCGGCTGCCGCGCGTAGATGCGCAGGCGCTTCACGCGCCGGGGATCGGCCTCGAGAATCGCGAACTCGAAATTGGCATGCGAGACGATCTCACCGCGACCGGGGACCCGGCCGACGGCGGCGACCACGACGCCGCCAAGCGTGTCGACATCCTCGCCGATATCCTCGAACGCGAGATCGATGCCTGTGCGCTCCTTGAAGTCCTCAAGGCTGATGCGCGCGTCGGCGACGATGGCGCCGTCGCTCTGCCGCGTGATCTCGAGGTCCTCCTCGACGTCGTATTCATCCTCGATGTCGCCGACGATCTCCTCGACGAGGTCTTCGATCGACACCAGTCCGTCGGTGCCGCCATATTCGTCGACCACGAGGGCGAGGTGGATGCGCGTCGATTGCATGCGCATCAGAAGATCCAACGCCGGCATCGACGCGGGCACAAAAAGAACATCGCGCTTGAGCTTGGAAATACTGACCTGGGCCCAGCGCATCTGACCGTCCACGCCGGTCTCGACGAGCGCGAGCACATCCTTGACGTGGACCATGCCCAAGGGATCGTCGAGCGTTTCGCGATAGAGCGGCAGGCGCGAATGCTGCGCTTCACGAAACAGGGCGACGAGGTCGGCGAACGACGTCTTCTCTTCAACCGCCACAATGTCGGCGCGCGGCACCATGACGTCGGCGACCGAGATATCCCCGAAGCGCAGCAGGTTGCCGAGCATGAGACGCTCTTGCGAGCTCAGCTCCTGGGTCTCGCGGTCGCTCTCCTCGATTACCTCCTCGAGACTTTCGTGGATCGCGGATTCCCGGCGGAAGCCCTTGACCGCGCTTGCCAACCGCGCGGCGAGGTCGCTCAGCAGCGGACGGGGCGCGGTCGCGGCAGCGGGGCGGCCGTCCGCGATTTCCGTTTCGGTCAAGGCGTGGGAACCTGAAGCGGGCCCGGTCTTCGCGTCTGAATCGGCAGACATGGTCTCAGTTTACCGCTTTTGCGGTTCTCGTATAGGGACGGGGCGCATAAGGATCGGGCAGGCCAAGCCTCGATAATATATCGGTTTCCGCGGCTTCCATCGCGACCTGTTCCGAATCTTTGGCATGGTCGTAGCCCTTCAGATGCAGGATTCCGTGCACGGCGAGATGGGCAGCGTGGGCCGGCACCGTCTTGCGCTGGACGCGCGCCTCGCGCGCGACCACGCCAAAGGCGATCGCGACATCGCCCCAATAGCGCGGATCGCTGGAGGCGAAGGAGAGGACATTGGTCGGCTTGTCCTTAGCCCGGAACCGCCGGTTCAATTCCCGCAAGCGGCGGTTGTCCGCGAGGAGGATGGTCAGCGTTCGCGCGCCGGCCGGCGGATGGCTCAGCGCAAGCCGCGCTGCACGGCGGATCAGTTTAAGGGTCGCGGGGTCCGTCCGCCATCGCTCGTCTTCGACGACGAAGGCGATGGCGGGCGCTTTGCGCGCTGGCGTTCGCGCCGGCTTGCGCGCCCGCTTCGTCTTCACTCGCGGTCTTTCGGACGGCCCGGCTTGCCGCGCTTCGCCGCGGCCTCGTGAGCCTGATAGGCGGAAACGATCCGTGTCACGAGCGCGTGGCGGACGACATCGGCCTCGGAGAAACGCGCGACGCCCACGCCCTCGATGCCTTCGAGGAAAGAGACGGCTTCGCTCAGACCCACAGGCCCCGCCGGCAAATCGCTCTGCGAGGGATCGCCGGTCACCACCATGCGTGATTCTTCGCCCAACCGCGTCAAGCACATCTTCATCTGCGCGGGCGTGCAGTTCTGCGCTTCATCGAGAATGACGAAGGCATGGCTCAGCGTGCGGCCGCGCATGAAGGCCAGGGGCGCAACCTCGATGATGCCGGTCTCCATCAGCTTCGTGCACTTGTCGCCAATGACGTCGAACAGCGCGTCATAGAGCGGGCGGAGATAAGGATCGATCTTCTCGCGGATGTCGCCGGGAAGGAAGCCGAGACGCTCGCCGGCTTCGAGCGCCGGGCGCGCGAGAATGAGACGCTCGACGCGCCGCTCGAACAGGAGATGCGCCCCGTAAGCGGCAGCCAGATACGTCTTGCCCGTGCCGGCAGGACCGATCCCGAAGACGAGATCGTGGGATCGCATCAATTCGATATAGGCGGCCTGTGCGGCGGTACGCGCGCGCGTGACTTTGCTGGTGCTGGTGCGCAGCGCCGTCGATGACGTCTTGCGCGAGGCGTCGGATGTTTCCTGAAGGGCGAAGGTCACCTCCGCATCGACATCGGCGAGAGCCAAATCCTCGCCGGACTCCAGACGTTCATAGAGCGCGCGCAAGACCGAGGCCGCGCGCTCGCGCGCCTCGGCTGCGCCTTCGATGGCGATGAGATTGCCGCGCATCGCGATCTTCACGCCCAGGCGCTGCTCCAATTGCACAAGATGACGGCTATGGCTTCCCGCCAGACCGGGAAGCAGCGCATTGCGCTTGAATTCAAGCGTCAGCTGTTCGCCGGGAGAAGATTTGCCGTGGCGCGGTGTCAAGTCGCGAACGCCCTCTCACGACGGGGTGCGGTCTCGTCTGCCAGGACGCCGCGCAAGCTGTTCGGCAATACGGCGGCGATCCTGACCGGATGGATCTCGCCCATGAGGCGCGCAGCGCCATCGACATGCACGGGCTGAAGATAGGGGCTGCGGCCGACCGCCTGATCCTGTTTGCGGCCGGGCTTTTCGAACAGCACGGGAAAGACGCGGTCCGTGCAGTCGCGGTTGAACGCGCGGGTCTGCTCGATCAGCAGCGTCTGCAGGATCTGCAGCCGCTCGGACTTCACATCCTCCGCAACCTGACCCGGCGCGGCGGAGGCCGGCGTTCCGGGGCGCGCGCTGTATTTGAACGAGAAGGCTTGCGCAAAATCCACCGTGCGCACGAGTTCCAGCGTTGCCTCGAAATCGGTGTCGGTTTCGCCAGGAAATCCGACGATGAAATCCGACGACAGCGCGATGTCGGGCCGGCTCGTGCGGATGCGTTCGACGATTCGGAGATAGTCGTCGCGCGTGTGTCCGCGATTCATCGCGCGCAGCAAGCGGTCCGATCCCGACTGCACCGGCAAATGGAGGAACGGCATCAGCTCTTCGACTTCGCGATGGGCGGCGATGAGATCGTCGCTCATATCGAGCGGATGGCTGGTCGTATAGCGCAGACGCTCGACGCCCGTGACGCGCGCGAGATGCCGGATCAACTTCGCCAGGCTCCAGCGCGATCCGTCGGGACCTTCGCCGTGATAGGCATTCACGTTCTGGCCGAGCAGCGTGATCTCGCGCGTGCCCGAATCAAGCAGCCGCCGCGCTTCGCCCGCGATCTGTTCCACGGGCCGCGAGAACTCCGCGCCGCGTGTATAGGGCACGACGCAGAACGTACAGAATTTGTCGCAGCCTTCCTGCACGGTCAGGAACGCCGCGGGTCCGCGCGGCGCGTGCTCTTCGGGCAGATGATCGAATTTGTCCTCGGCGGGGAAATCGGTTTCGAGCTCGACGCGCGCCTCGCGCGCGACCTTGGCGATCATCTCCGGCAGGCGATGGTAGGATTGCGGGCCTACGACCACGTCGACTGCGGGCTGACGGCGGATGATCTCCTTGCCTTCGGCCTGGGCGACGCAGCCCGCGACCGCGAGCAGCATCGGGCTTCCCGCTTCGGCGCGCGCCGCTTTCAAGACCCGCAATTGGCCGAGCTCGGAATAGACCTTCTCGGTTGCCTTTTCGCGGATGTGGCAGGTGTTGAGGATCACCATGTCGGCGTCATCCGGGGCTTCGACCGGGGCATAGCCGAGCGGCGCCAGCAAATCCGCCATGCGGGCGGAATCGTAGACGTTCATCTGGCAGCCGTAGGTCTTGATGTAGAGCTTTTTCATGCCCGGTCGGAACCCGTCAGGACCCCGGCGTTATGGGCAAATCGCCGGGTGAAGACAAGTTAAGCGGCATCGTCGATCTCGGAATCGTCCGCTTCCATGGCCTCGATCAGGTCGTCGTCGCGATGCGGCGCGGCGGCGGCCGCATTGGCGCCCGAGAGCGCCCGAACCAAGCCGCCACGGACGGCGGTCTCGGCGGCAGCGGCGAGCTCTTTGCGCCCACCCGCCTCGTCGATGGTGAGCGGCTGATGGAACTCCACAACGACGTCGATCGGGCCGGTTCCCATGGCCTCCCAAAGGTGGGACACCAAATCCATATCGCCATACCAAGCGAAGAAGGGACGGTTCTCTCGCCCCATCGGCAAACCGTGCAGTCCGACATAGGACACGGACACCGGCTGCACCGGGGCATGGCGCGCCGCGAGGTCGCCCTCGCCCATGGCGAGCTCGGCCGCGGACAGAAGCGCGCTCTTGAACCTCAGCACGCGATTGCCGTCGCCAGAGGTGCCTTCTGGGAAGATCACCAGCGCATCGCCATCGATGAGCCGGCGGCGGATATTGTCGCGATCCTCGAGCGCCTTGGATCGTTCACGCCGGATGAACACCGTGCGCTGAAGACGGGCAAGCGTCCCAAAGAACGGCCATTGATTGACTTCCTGCTTGGCGACAAAGGAGACCGGCGCAACCGCCGACAGGATGGGAATGTCCAGCCAGCCCGAGTGGTTCGCGGCCAGCAGAACCCCGCCCACAACGGGCGTGCCCAACACGGTGATCCGCATCCCCATCAGACGGCAAATGAAGCGGTGATAGACGTGCGGCAGTGTGCGCCGCCAACGGGCGTGCAGCTTCAGCGCAAGCCACTGCACGGGCATAAGCAGGAGACTCACGGTCACGAAGACGGCGGTTATTGCAGCGGCGCGCAGGGTCGCCATGATGTCATTCCGCCGGCGGTCCCGGCTTCTTGCTGCCTTTGGGCACGCCGTAGAGCTCCAAACGGTGATCGACGAGATCAAAGCCAAGCTCTTCGGCAACACGCCGCTGGAGACGTTCAATCTCCTCGTTCACGAACTCGATCACGCGTCCGGTGGAAAGATCGATCAGGTGGTCGTGGTGATCGCTGATCTCTTCATAGCGCGCCCGGCCGTCGCGGAAGTCATGGCGCTCGAGGATGCCGGCGTCCTCGAACAGCTTTACGGTCCGGTAGACCGTTGCGATCGAGATATGCGGGTCCACCGCGACGGCGCGGCGATAGAGCTCTTCCGCATCGGGGTGGTCGTAAGCCTCCGCCACCACGCGCGCGATGACGCGGCGCTGCTCGGTCATGCGAAGGCCTTTGTCCATGCAGGCCTTCTCGATGCGGTTCAAGTCCAAGGTTCGGTTCGCGTTTAAGGCTCCGGGCGCCATTCTAGTCGAGACCGCGGCCCATTCCCATGCCGTTGATATAGGACCGCCCATCACGAAAACCGCCGCCTCACGGACGAAGGTCGATGCGGAGGATCACGGCATCCGTTGCCGCCCCCATCGGGCGCGCGTAGTAGGCTCGTCTGCGGCCTGCGGCGTCAAACCCCGCCTGGCCATACAGAGCAAGCGCCGCCTCATTGTCCGCGGCGACATCCAGAAACATGCGGTGTGCGCCGCGGCGATGAGCCTCGGCGCGGGCGGCGTCGACCAGCGCACGCGCAAGACCACCGCGCCGCGCGTGCGGGTGCGTTCCCAGCGAGAGAATTTCGCTTTCGTCCGCGACGGCGCGCAGGAGGATGAAGGCCTGCTCGTCGCCTGCGACACCGGCCAAGAGCGCGAACGTGACCTTGTCATCCAGAAACGCCGAAAATGCTCTCTCGTCCCAGGCCCGCTCGAAGCATTGCGCATGAAGCTGCGCGAGCAGCGCTGCATCGCTGGGCGACGCGGCGCGAATCGCAACCGCGGTCATGCCGCGCCGGCGGGAAGCTTTGCATCGGGCGGCCGCAAATAGAGCGGTTTCGGCGGCGGCCCTTCCGGCGCGCGTGCGGCGAGCTGCGCGACGAAGATCGCATCGGGCTGCCGGATCAAACTGTCGG
>Ga0193752_1002517_pt1 | contig 13622 bp, 31 predicted proteins | sample H1c1metaG_FD_144924 | JGI IMG/M metagenome (GOLD analysis project Ga0193752, IMG submission 144924) | Soil microbial communities from a riparian zone of the East river system, Colorado, United States - H1c1 | ecosystem: Environmental > Terrestrial > Soil > Riparian zone | place: USA: East River... | reverse complement strand
TGAGAGAATAAAATTATGTTGAATTATCAAAAATTGTTAGATAAACTCCCAACATTGATTTATGTAAATGACGAATCTGGTATAAAAGTAGATTTCTATAATCAAGCGTGGTACGATTATACAGGCATGTCAAAAACCGATGTAGAAGCCGGATGGAGTCATATAGTTCATCCAAATGATTTACATCGAGTAGTTGAAGAGATTACAAAAGCATCAAAACAAGGAAAACCTTATGAGATAACATTAAGGTTATTACATAAGCCTACTGGGTCATATAAATGGTTTTTATCTATATGCACCCCTATATTAGATGATAACGGAAAAACAGAGGCATGGATAGGAACGTCTCTGGATATAAACAGAGCAAAAATTTCTCATAAAGACATGGAAAAAGTCTTTGACCAAAATATAGAATCCAGACTAACTCGTATAAAAGAGTTAGAGGAAGAGTTAAAGATAAATAAAATCAAAAGTAAATGAAAAGAGAATATATTGAGAGAGGGAGTTATGATTTTAAAACAGATTTTAACGTAGGTTACGCTGCAGAATTAGAGTTAGCAGAAATATTACGTAAACGTCCTAGAGTAAAGACTGTAACCCATAATGACAATAATAAGTATGATTTATTAGTTAAAACCACGTCAGGAGATAGTTATACCTTAGAAGTTAAAGCAGATTTAAAATCTGAGCACACCGGAAATATTGTGGTCGAATTTGAATCGAGAGGTAAATTATCCGGTATAAACACAACTGAATCTTTATACTGGTTCGAAAAACTAGGGGATAATTTTTGGTACTTACTTACAAACGATTTAAAACAGCTTATTGCGGATGAAAAATACAGTTCTATAAAAGAAGGTGGAGATGAAGGTACAAGTAAAATGTATGTATTTAATATGGAGTATTTAAAATCTCAAATGAACAAATTTGAATAACGGATGTATGGACAACTGACAGAGCTGACGATTGATTAAATATAAATTAAATATGTAAATAATTAGGAAGTGTGGGTGAATTGGTGAAACCAGAACTTTGCTAAAGTTCCGTGCGTTTAGAAACGTACTGAGAGTTCGAACCTCTCCGCTTCCTCCATTAATATTAAACCACTTATCTTCCACATTTATGCAGCGTAAAAAAGTAACATATATTTGTGGTAAATGTCGGCATGAACTACATGACGAAGTAAGAGTTGCTGGCATATACAACTACATATGTTCTTTTTGTAGCAGACAAGGGAACAATGTTACTTGGTCAACAGAATATTTAATACTCAATGATTTACTTGTATATGAAAAATTAGAGAATTATTCTGATGCTTTGAGAGATTGGTTAACTATATGAATACAGTCGAAGAGATTTATAAAAAAAGACGAGTATTAGCTATTGAAGCTTTTAAACGTGGTAATACTGTGTCTGTATCAGGCAAAACCTACACAAACCTAAAAGATTTTGAGGAAGATGAGAGCACCAATACTTATTCCTCCACTATTATCACCTCTCAATATATTCCAGATAAAGAAGTGAGAGGAGTTCCGATTACAAAATCTCTTGTTCCAAGTTTAAAACCTCTTGTTCCAAGTTTTTATGATAGTGGTTATGTTTACAATAAAAAAACATCTTTCAGGAAAACCCTTTTAGGGGGATAGAGGAAAGAAAGAATAAAAAAGCTGATAACTTTAAAAATCCTGTAACAAATTGGCTAAATATAGAGGAAAACTTGTAAAATATTCTTCTCTATTTTATAATAACAATGGAGCATATTTTACAGTTGGAGACTACTGAATGAAAGAAGTTTTTGTTTTTACCGATGGTTCATGCTATTTAAATGACAGTGGACGCGGAGGGTACGGTGCTCTTTTACAGTTTGAAGATGTAGTAAAAGAAATATTTGGCGGATACACACATAGCACTAATAATAGAATGGAGTTGTTAGCAGTAATAAAATCCCTTGAATTATTAAAAGAACCTTGTAAGGTAACTATTTATTCTGATTCTCGTTATGTAACAGAAGCAATCAATAGAAGCTGGATATATAATTGGATTAAAAAAGATTTTAAAGGTATTAAAAACCCAGATTTATGGAAAATGCTTTTGCCTCAATTAAAATACCATAATGTAGAGTTTGTCTGGGTTAAAGGGCATTCCGGCCTGTGTCCGGGCAACACCAGAGCGGATGAATTAGCTGAAATGGGTGCAAGTTCTGTAGATTTAATAAAAGACAACGTTTTTACGTAGATTAATTGTTATGGAGTTTAATTTTTCTGAACATTGTTATCAAATTTTAGATACTATGCCTCAAATGGTGTGGCTATGTGATAACACTGGAACGAACGTATTATACTTTAACAAACAATGGTATGATTTTACTGGTACTGAGAAAGAGACATTAGGAGAAGGATGGAATTCAGCTGTTCATCCTGATGAAATTGATTTTATTTACAATAATATTCAATCCGCAGTACGAGAAAAAAGAATTTTGAATTCGAACAGAGAATAAAACAATCTTCAACGGAAAAATATATTTGGTTCTTATCACGAGGAACTCCTATTTTTGATGATAAAGGTGAGCTTATATTTTACGTAGGAACGTCAACAAATATACACGATTCAAAAATATCCAACTCAGAGAAAATAATTGAATATGAAGAACGTATTAATGGTACAATTAAGAAATTAGAAGAAATGAAAGACATGCACCTGTAGTTTAGATGGAGAAAACACCCAGCTACGAACTGGGAGAGAGCGAAAGCCATCAGAGGTTCGAATCCTCTCAGGTGTACCACTATTATGAATTGTATATTTTGCAATGCAAATAAAGTAATAACTGAAATTAAATCACAAACTTTTCCTTACAGGAAATCTAAAGCAGAAAAAGTTGATATATCTGTACAATTACCGGTACGAGTTTGTAAAGAATGTAATCAAATGTGGACTGATTTCGAATCTGAGAGTGTTAAAGAGAAGGCTATAATGGATTACGAATTATCAAATTAATGAAAATAGTTAAACCACCTGATATATACACATCACTTTTCCCTTATTCTGTTTTTCTAGCTGGTTCTATATCTAACGGAGAAGCACCTCCGTGGCAGAAAGAAGTAGAAAAATTGTTAGAAAAAACTGATTGGGCCGTCTTAAATCCTCGAAGAGATGACTGGAACACTCAACTGGAACACTCAACTGGAACAATCACTTCAATGCCCTGAGTTTGTAGAACAAGTAAATTGGGAATTAGACCATATTGAAAAAGCAGATAAAATCATATTTTATCTTGCCCCTGATACAAGTGCTCCTATTACTTTGTTGGAACTAGGAGGCTGTTCAATGGCTTTTCCGAAGAAATGCATAGTCGTATGCCCTAAACCGTTTTGGCGTAAAGGAAACGTTGATGTGATATGTGAGCGATATGGAATTACTCAAGTATCTACGCTAGAAGAAGCTGTACAAAAATTAAATAAATAACCTGAGTTGAGTATATGAAAGTTTGGGCAGTATTAAGTGGATTTCATGGAACATTTGCAGAATGTACTTGTGATACTTTACATAGCATTTGGTTAGACGAGGACATGGCTCGTGCTGTAGCTGAAGCAGGATACTTACATTCTGTAGAAAGTTATGAAATAGAAACTATTTTACCTAAATATGCAGAAGAAGTTTATGTCAAAATTAAAAAAGAAAAACAATCAAAAAGGAAAAAAGGTGATTGAATATTGGGGATTTACCGAGGATTTAGGAAATACGCCGTCTGAAGTACCGGCATGGGTAGATAATACACTCATTCCTGAAAAAACAATACAAGAAATACGGTTTGAAATAAAAACCCGTAAATCAACCAGTATGGAAGACTGGCTGGATGTCGATTAATTGTATCAAAAATTTTTCTTATTAAGTTTGACAAATTTTCTAATATATACTAACCTAAATATACGAAGAGCTAGGCAAATATATTATACTCAAATTGTCATAAATTTTATCATTGGGGCTGTGGCGTAAATGGAAATCGCATTTCTCTCCTAAAGAAAAGATTACAGGTTCAACCCCTGTCAGCCTCACCATTATCATAAAGAAAAAGTTACAGATTGGAATTCTGTAAAGAGCACCAATTTATGCTGCATTTTAGAAGTATTAATAAATATCATTTAGATGGTTTCGGTAATATTTATATAGTAAAATTAGAGCCTCCAGTTCCTCGAACGGTTTTTGGTAAATGGATAGGTAAGAAAGTAGAGATAGATGGATTTGTAGGTACAGTAAAAGGAGTAGAATCCAATATGGTTGGAGATTTTGTTCCGCAAGATACAATAGGAATTTTAGCGTAGTATGAGAGTGATAGAGAGTGGTACAAAACAATGGTGCAAACAAATAGTTTGCAAAGGATGTAAAGCATTACTAGAAGCTGATGGTGAGGATTTGCAATATAAAGTGACAGATGCGACCGCACAGGCACAACAATATCAAGAAGAGATAGAAGGAGACTTTTTTATTTCTTGTCCTGAGTGCGGACAAGAGATTAAAATCAAAAACATTCCTCCTTCTATAAAAGAACAGATAAAAAGTTCTTAAACAGTTTTGGGGTGGTAGACAAAAGGTAAAGTCGCCGTGTTTGAACCACGGAGAAAAACTCATCATGTTTATCGAAGTAAAGAATCGCGTCTTTGGTGGTTGAAACCCTCTTGTGGGCGATAATAGATTCTCTACAAAGTGATTACTGTGAAATACGGATAGAATACACAGTTATTGCAGGTTCGAGTCCTGCCCACCCCACAAAATTTACTCATGTTAGTGTCATATATTAATTTCAGGTGTTGTAAATAAAAGTTCGATGCTATAAACGCGGTTAATATATTTTAATTATAACTGAAGGTGAGGGTCACATACTTTCTCTGCGAGAAAGAGAGCTGGTTCGATTCCGGTGCAGTTAAATTGCTGTAGGTAAATTGCTTAGAATAATAAATTCACCTCTCTAATATAACAGAGGGCGTCATGCAGGTGTAAATCCTGCAGCAATAGAAATAGCAGTAATGATATTAAAAAAAATGAATGAGTTATTGGAAATAAGGACAGAATACCAATAAAATATTAGGGCCGAGAGGATTTGAACCTCCATACCTCTCGGCACTTGCTTCTTGGACAAGCGTGTATACGTTCCACCAAACTCATATGAATCAACGAGAAATATGCAATTGCGGAGAAAAAGCTGTATGGATTTATATTCCAGCATCAACTGGAAACCCATATTACTGTGACTCCTGTGTGTCCAGAGGTTGCAGCTGTAATAATACGTACTTTGAAAATGTAGACACTATATTTATTAACAAAGGCGGTTCCTATATATTGGAAGATGCTATTGAAAGAAAACAAAAATTCCGCATACTAGATAGAAAAATTAACGGAGAAGAGTCTTCATATTTATCTCATAAATATGTCGTAGATTTAGACGAACAAGGTAGAGAGCTTCCGTGTTGTGAGTTTATGAAAATATGAAAATACTTGTAGTAGAAGATGAAGAATATCGTTGTAAATGGTTCAGAGAAGCATGTATAGGACACTCTATTGATTTTGCTTATGACGCAGAGCAAGCTAAAGATTTTTTAACTAAAAGCTTTTATAATATGATATTTCTAGACCATGATTTGAATGATAGCCATTATGCTGCTTTTGACAACTCTTTAGGTTTAGACTCTGAAGCTGCAAAAACTACAGGAGCAGCTGTGGCAGAATGGATGCTTATTGCTAAAAATAATGTTCAAGCAGAAATTATTGTGCATAGTTTAAACCCAGTTGGGTCTCAGAATATTTATGCTACTTTAAAAATAGGAAATTACAATGTTCGTCGGGTTCCATTCTTAGAATTAAAAAAACAATTAAAAAATGAGAGATAGACAATTAATAGAAAAATTACATCAAGATTTTTGCGGAACTATGGAACAGTTTCGGTATAACAAATATATTCTGGAAGTACTTCTTGATATTCGAGAACTACTTGTAAAAGAAAAAATAACGATAAAATTAGACTCTCCAAAAAATAATGCAGAGAAAATCTGAGGAAATAACCGAAACTGGTTGGACAGAATGGATACATCCAAAAGGAGATAAGAACGGTGTTTATAAACAAGAATGCTGTGATTGCTCCCTCGTTCATGATTTTGAATTTAAAGTAGTGAAGCCTACTAACCAAATAAATAAAATATATTTTGAATCAGACGATATTGAAGATGACAATATACGTATAGTATTTAGAGCTAGACGAAATAATAGAGCTACAAGTGCGGTTCGTAGATGGAAGAAAAAAGACGAGACTCTAAAAATACAAGAGGAACATGAATAAAGAAAATAAAGAAAATAAAGATTTATTCTGTGTCGAATGCGGAACTAAAGAAAAAATCTATCCAATTATAAACAATGTAATAGTAGAAGTCCTATGTAGCAAATGTTTAGTTCAAAGAGAATGTGTGGATATAATAAAAGAAAGTGGACGAACTACTTTGGAAGGACATAGGATAGATAAAAACTTTCCTCACCTTACAGTGAAATCCTTAAAAGAATCTCTTGAGGAAGTTCCAGATAACACACCTGTTGCTTATCAACGAATAGAGGATGAATATTTTAAAACATTTGGATGGAAAACTCATGAATTAGCTTTTGATTATGGTGACCGTTCGAGTGAATACATTATAAGTTTTAGCTCTTATTGGCATCCAGATAAAGATGTTTTTGTCATTAATGCTCATTATTAATATGATATTTAAAGGTATAGAATGTTATAATAAAGTATGTTAGCTGAAAATTCTTTATTTAATGACGATTGTTTAAATTTACTTCCATACATTGAAGATAATTCAATTGACCTTATTCTTACAGACCCTCCGTTTGGAATTTCAAATCATACGGGAAGTGGTGGTTGGGATAAGGTCATTTCTTTTGATAAACTTTGGCCTCAACTGGAACGAATTATCAAGCCAAGAGGTGCAATCGTACTTTTTGCTAATCAACCTTTCACCACTGATTTAATAAATAGTAACAGAAGAATGTTTAAATACCAATGGATTTGGATGAAATCTAAACCAACTGGTTTTATAAATGCACAAAATGCCCCACTTCGTGTGTATGAAGATATATGTGTATTTAGTAAAGGCACGACCGCAAACAAATCTCCCAATCGAATGAATTATTATCCACAAGATTTAATAGAATGTAATAAGTTTCAAAAATCTAAAAATGATGAAAACGATGTTTGGGGCTCCAGACCTTCTCGTAATAATGATGGATATATACAGAAATTTACTAATTACCCAAAAAATATACTAGAATATACCTCTGTAACAAATGGAATTCATCCCACCCAGAAGCCTTTATTGCTATTGCAATATCTGATAAAAACTTATACAATGGAGAATGAAATAGTACTAGATTTTGCAGCAGGGAGCATGGCGACTGCACATTCTGCAATATTAGAAAATAGACGTTATATATGCATTGAAAAAGACGAGCATTTTTATAACGAAGGGTCAAAGAGAATTGAAGCCATAGTAGGCAGAGGGAACAACATATGATTTTAACATTTATTACATTTATATTGCTATTTATATTAGGTGAAACAGTTATGGGAGAAGCTGCGTTGTCCGCACTTCTTGGAGTAGTTGGTACATATATAACACAATTTATTAAGAAATTTTCTGGTGCAAATGGCAACTCTGCTTTAGTTTTAACAATAGCGGTGTCCGCAGTTTTAGGATTTATATCAGCTTACTCAGTTGGGGGTTGGGATAGTGGGGACGTTTTAGGAAGTTCAGCTATCGTATTCTCATTAGCTACTATTGCATATCGGTTTCTTCTTTCTAAAGACGCCGTTATAACTCCTAATACATCAGTTTAAGAGATAATTATGCCAAAACTAATACAACAATCTGTATCTCATAAGAATTCAATACACAGTAAAACTGAGTATGATTCTAAAAGAAAACTTCTAACAGCACATTTCACCGATGGGGCGGTGTATCAGTTTTTGGATATTCCTGAGTCTAAATTTGAAGAAATCAAAACAGTAGAAAAGAGTAAAGGGGACTATAAAGATTTAGAAGATAACGACGTTATATCTGATTATTTTTTTAGTCATCTTTGGGAAAATATTATACTTCGTACACGTGGAAAGCAACGCTGGTTTGATAAAAAAATGAGATTTTATTATATTAAAGTTAAATCACCCAACAATAGTAAGCACGGAGTGGAAGCTTATAAATAAGTTTGACAGGGCTTTTCAGCTTCCAGAAACTAAGCTGTGCAGAGTCGGAACACTCTAAACCCTGTCAATTCATAGGAGAACTAATTATGCCGTATGTATCAAACAAGCAGCGTAAATTTTTCAACGCCAATAAAAAGAAACTCGAAAAACAAGGTGTAGATGTAGACGAATATAACGCCTCAAGTAAAGGTAAAAAATTACCTGAAAAAATAAAAAAGAAGCCCACGAAAAAGAAAAAATAGTGCCTCAGAAATTACACATAGATATAGTAGCAGATTTTATATCGGATGCTCTTATCTCCATTGATATAAATAGTAATATTGTGTATGTAAATAAAGCTGCAGAAACTCTTTTTGGATGGACACAAAGTGAATTACTTTCTATGAAACTCACTGAGCTTATGCCAGAAGAGTATCGCTCTAGACATTTGAGTAGTTTGAATAAGTATTTAGTTTCTGGGGAAAAAAGCCTCAACTGGAACTCTATTGAATTGGTTGGATTAAAGAAAGATAACTCTATTTTTTCTATTGAAACTTCGTTTTCGGAGTACAGAAAAGGAGGAGAACGATTCTTCTTAGGTCTTATAAGAGACATTTCGGTCAAGAAAGCTTTAGAGGCTGACATTATTGATTCCCGCGAAAGATATAAAAATTTCATTAAAGGAAGTTCGGAAGGAATATGGAGATTTGAATTATACTCTCCTATTAATATTTCCTTACCTGTTAATGAGCAAATAGATATTATGTACTCTAAAGGCTATTTATCTGAGTGTAACGATGCTATGGCTAAGATGTATGGTTATAATATTGCATCAGATATAGTAGGAGCCACGTTAGGAGATATGATTCCTCGGAGTAAAGATTCTGAAGAGTATTTAACTTCTTTTATAGCTAATGAATATAAACTTGTTGATACAGAAAGCATTGAAAAAGATAAAAATGGGAAATCTGTATATTTTATAAATACTTTTACCGGATACATAGAAAACGGACTGCTTTATCGTGCTTGGGGTGTTCAACGTGATATAACTGAACAAATGAAAAGGCAACAAGAATTGGAACATGTTAATAACGAGTTAGAGCATTTTACCTATTCTGTTTCCCATGATTTACAGGAACCTATTCGTGTGATACACTCTTATGGAGAGTTATTACAGAAAAATATATCAAATCCAAAACTTATAGAGGCATATATTGATAATATAGTAGATACGTCTAAGAGAATGGAAGTGTTTGTAGAGTCATTACTTAAATATGCTCAAGCTGGAAAACAAGTAAAAGAAAATGTTATACCTACTAATGAGGCAGTCAAAATAGCCATAGACAATTTAACAGTAGCTATTAAAGAAACAGGTGCAAAAATAATATATAATGATTTACTTAATGTAGATGTGGACTCAGTTAGTCTGATACAAGTATTTCAAAATTTATTAAGTAACTCTATAAAATTTCATAAAGACGGTGTTCCTCCTGTTATTACTATCGGAAATAAACTGATGTACAATTTTGTACAGTTTTCAATTACTGATAACGGAATAGGTATAGCCTCTAAACATAAAGACGTTCTTTTTAATATGTTTTATAAAATACCAGATAAAGGAGTTTATAAGGGTTCTGGTATTGGGTTAACCATCGTGAAAAAAATATTAAATTCGTCAGGTGGCCGAGTAACTATTGTATCTGAGGACGGAGAAGGTACAACTATTTATTTTACGCTTCCAAAAGGAGACATATGAAACCAGTAATATATATGTTAGATGACAGTGAGGATGCTTTAGATTTAGCTAGAGCTATAACTGATTCAGATGAACGTTTTACACTCAAAACTTTTCAAAATGAGTCAGATATGATGAAGTCTCTAGAGATAGAAACCCCATCAGCTCTTATATTGGATTTAAATTTAGGTGCAGATATGACAGGTACGATAATAGCTGTGAAATTACGTAAACTATATAAAAATTTACCTATGTCTATTTATACTAGCTATGAAACTTCTCGAGTAGAAAAATTAATACCTGTAAAAGAATTAAAAAGTAACAAGACACAAGTATGGTCTAAGTTTTCGGTTGGAGTAGCTAATCTTTCAGATAAAATAATGGAGTTAGTTGCAAATACAGAAAGTATATAATATAATTAACTTTAATTGGAGAGATTATTATGGATAGTTGGATTTTTATAGTGATAGGGGTAGTTTTGGTTGGCGGTTTTATAGTATATAAGTTACTTATAAAAAAGAAAACTGACACACCTCCTATAAATAGTGGAGAAATAGACTGGTCTAAACAAAAAAATGGAGTTGTAGAGACTAGCCAAAATCAAAAACAGACCTCACCTAAAGGTGTTACAGTATATAGTGATGCCGGTATATCTAATGACCTTCTTATTTTAATTGATGAGTCATTAGATGAAGTATTTGAGGATGCAAAATCTGAAGGCTATACTTCAGCATTAACCCATAGTTTCTACGATATTTTTATTCCTAAATTCGGATGTATGTTATCTCCTATTAGCCAAACTCCATCTTTTATGTTACGTGCGGATGTATATGACGGAACAGAATATGATGTATACAATCCAAAAGGCAATGGAGTTAAAGATGGTATAGGAGTTATATATGCAGCAGAAAAAGTTCTTAATATAGATAATATAAAAACACGAGGACAAATGATATGCTGCAATGATATTTCAATAATAAAGAACTCAACTCGACACGGAGCAGAGCATATAATCATAGCAAATAATGATAAAACTTATTGGGATGCGACATGGTTTCATGATACTTTTCAACATCCTCTTCTTCCTAAACAAATTAAACCTGTAACTTTAAAAGCTTGGACTTCTTTTGTTACCACTCACAACGAAGAGAAAATAACGTTAGCTGTAAAATAAATAAAAATTATTTATGGTAGCTATAACAATCTGTTATAGCTAATCTCAACTGGAATTATGACTGAACTAGATAAAATAAAAAAAGAGGCCTCAGAAATCGTTAGAGGAATGTCCAACGATTTTATTATGTTGTCTAACAACCATATAGAGGATGATATTTGGGAGATAATGGCTCGTAGCGAGCATACTGGATTATACTATACCTTTAAAAGTGAAGGCTCAGAGTTCTATGATTTTAAAGAGAAGCCATGAGTAATGAGATGTTAAATTCTTTCGTTAAAAAAACTCTAGAGGAGAATCCATATTTTAACAATTTTAATATAGAGTATTTAAATTCTGTTAAACAAGATAATTCATTTAAAATAGGTATAGCTATAACTGAGTCAAATAATCTTAATTACATTAAATTAGCGAATAAATTAGTATCAGGTTTACTGCACTCTATTAATCAAAATAAAACTAAGTTTAACGTAATCAGAGTTAATTCTTATTTTACATTTAATAAAGATGTTCCAAAATATGCATGGTTAATGGCTAATATTTCTTAATGTTCACTCTAAAATAAATATTGACAAATACTTATTTATTTGCTACACTTTAGTTGTAAGTAAATAAGTAGGTAAATGATGATATGTGCCGGATGCAAAACTACTCTTTCTATACTTCGAAGTACCAAGAGAAAAATAAAAGGATTGTGCTTAAGCTGTAATCATAGAGCTGAGAAAAATCTTGACTTTAAGGTTAAATATTTAAGTACTGCTTGGTTAGATGAAAAAGTAGTATCAGAGCAAAAAGAAGAGCAGAAAGAAAAACAAAGTTCAGACGCACTGTCTAAATGGTTTAATAATTAAAATGGCTACATAGTTCAACGGCAGAACGTTCGGCTGATAACCGACCGATGAAAGTTCAATTCTTTCTGTAGCTACCATATTTTAAAATAAATGAAAATATATGTCTGTTCAGAAAACTTCCCATCTTTGTATAAATAAAGATAGAACAAAAATAGTAAAATATAAGAGCATTCTTTGTAGCATGTGTAGAGAAAGTTACGAAATGATTCTTGAAGAATCAGAAATAAATTATTTTAATGAAAAATTTAGGGCGAGTAACTCAGAGGTAGAGTGCAATCTTGACACGGTTAAAGTCGTTGGTTCAAATCCAACTTTGCCCACCAAGAAAATCAAAATTAGTAATAAATGGAAGAAAATAGCTGAGATTTATAAAACATTTAGTTTTATGAGTAGAGGAAATTTACAGCATTTAGCTGCCTCAGAGATTCAAAAAACATGGGATGATTATAACTCACACAGAGATTTTTCAAACGAAGCAATGGAAGAAGCTTTTAGAAAAGAGTCTTTTGGAGAGAAATTTAATATCTTACGTGAGAATGGCAAGATTAACGGTTACATAGAAGGAAAACAGTGGATGGATTTAACCATTACCGAGTATTGGTTGCCAGATTTAAAGGAGCACAAAACGTTTTTTGCTTTTGAACTATATAAAGATTTTCCTCATTGGTTCTTAATTAAAGTGTTGCCTGAACAATATCATTTAAGTAGAGAAGAGTCGGACAATCTAAAGAAAAGTATATGAGCAACATAACTAATTTTAGTGTTAACACCGAGCCTAAAATACTTTCTTTACCATCAATAATATTATCTAACCCTAAATTCTCAATTAATTTGATGATGACAGTTAAATTAGCATCTTGTTATGGAGTGGAACAGGTTTGGTACACAGGCAACAGATTGGAGAAAAGTAAACGTATGCAGAGTCAAAGTGGAAATAAAGAAGTTGATATAATTAATTATGACAGTCCGTTTGATTTTATGCCAAAACAAGCTGTTCCGGTTGCAGTAGAGGTTAGAGAAAGCAGCGAACCACTTCATTATTTTGAACATCCAGAAAATGCGATTTATATTTTTGGACAAGAAGACGGAAATATACCGAAATCATTTCTTAATCTTTGCCACAGATTTGTGGTAATACCTAGCAGACATTGCCTCAATTTAGCTAACTCTGTGGCAACTATACTTTGGGACAGAGAATATAAAAAATATTTAAACGGTCAAGATGTAACAAACTTTACTACTCCTAATCAGTTTGAAGGAAGAGGAAAATTACAATGAGCGAACAAGGAAAAGAGTTTGAAGAAGCAAAAGAAAGAAAATCAAAAACTTCAAAACCTGTTGCAGGCCTCTTTATTGACCATAAATACGCATGGGATTATGGTTTTTATGATGGGTGGGATGAAGCTACGAATGCAAAATTCGATGACCGGAAAGCTTTAGCACAATGGTATAAATCAAGTAAACATGTTTTTTGCCCTTGTAATGAAATAGATAAGTGCAAAAGCACCTGTCCTCACGGGCAACCTGTCATGTCCGGTGTATGTGAATGGTGTATAAATAAGTTTAATGAGATAGAGAAAGACGTAAACTTCAGTAATACTAAATGAAAGAAAACTGTAAAAACTGTCGAAAATGTATAAA
>Ga0193752_1002516_pt1 | contig 13627 bp, 15 predicted proteins | sample H1c1metaG_FD_144924 | JGI IMG/M metagenome (GOLD analysis project Ga0193752, IMG submission 144924) | Soil microbial communities from a riparian zone of the East river system, Colorado, United States - H1c1 | ecosystem: Environmental > Terrestrial > Soil > Riparian zone | place: USA: East River... | reverse complement strand
AGGAATCAGCATCTAGAAGCTACGACTGCTTCCGCGCCAACATCCTTTCCGTATCTTCCGCGGAGAGCGGCACGCCGGGTGTCGAGTCGGACACGTTAGGTGCTCGCGTCTGCATATCCGGTCGCGCCACCATTTCGATGCGACCGCTGAAGAACGCGCCTTCGACGATGCCGATGCGAGGTGCGTAAATGTTACCGGTCACTTTGCCGGTCGCATGAACAATCACGGACTCGATGCCATGCAAGTCGCCTTCGATCTTGCCGTCGATGGTGATGATGCGTGCCTTGATATTACCGACCACCGAGCCCTCGGTGCCGATAGTCACGTTCTGAGGGTTCGTGATCGAACCTTCCAACGATCCTTGCAATACAAAATCTTCCTCAGCGCTCAGCTCGCCTTTGAAGCGAAGTGTGGGACCAAGTACTGCTGCTTTCTTCACAGCGGGTGACGCAGCCGGTGCTGCATTCTGCTGAAACATCTGCGGCGAGAGCGCCGGTTGGATGCGAGTGGGTTCTTGAACGGGTTGACGAAGATCACTGCCGAAGGCCATAAACATTCTCCGAAGTTCGTTAAGCAATGGAAGGGTCGCTCAGCATCACGAGTGAGACGTCGCCTTGAATTTGGCGTGGCGTCCCGTGTTGTCGTGCGAATGCTGGGCGGCGCCCTTCGCATCCATGTCGATCGCGCCATTGAAGTGGGAGCCTTCGACGAGACAGACAGACGGCGCGTGAATGTTGCCGCGCAAATTGCCGGATTCGTCGACATGCACGGATTTGACCGCATGCAGATCGCCTTCGACTGCGCCTTCTACCCTAATGATGTTCGCGGTGATGCTTGCTTTGATCTTGCCTTCTTTGCCGATCGTGACTCGCTGACTATGGCGAATCGTGCCTTCTATCGCGCCTTGAATCAGCAAATCCTCGTCCGCCGATAGGTCGCCTTTGAATCGCATACTCGGCGGTAGGATCGACATTCGTTCGCTGGCGGTGTCATAGGGGTTGCTCATGCGCGTTCCTCGTGTGCGGGGGGACGGAGTTGCGTCGACATTCAAGCGGAACGTGAAGTGTGACGCGCGCGACAAATATACTCAGTTGTGTGAACTGCAGCGCCAAAGCGAAAGAGACGCTCATCACAGTTCCGTGGTGCGTGATGCACGCGAAAGTTTTCGCTTAACGAATGCGACTCAACTGTTAAGCGAGAAGTTTTCGCACGCCGCTCGTGTTTGCACGAGATGTGTGCAAGTTGCGCTGCAGCGAAGTGCATATTCGTTTTGCATCGGAGACACGACTTGAAGTGTGAGGGGAATTGTTGGGAAGGGATTTCAGATTGGGGCGGCGGTGATGGTTCGCGTGAATCACCTATTTTGATTTGCGATGAAGACGAACATGCGCAGCAATGGTGAAAGATTGGTTCGAGCGAGGGCGCCGGTTGCTACGGCGCGTAGAGGACCCTGAAAGTTTGGGGGCTTCTCCGTTCCGGTGCGGAAATCCCGGCCATCGCCATCGAGTTGACGCGACAAAGCAAGCCGACTAGCCTTGGAGCGATCAATCAGAAAAAGTCGTGTATCACGGAGGACATCAAACGATGAAATCACGCAAGACGATGAGTCAGAAGGAAATACTACGAAAGGCGACTCCACTGTCGTCTTTAAACACGACACTTATGTCGTCTATATCTAGTTGGGCCTCAGAATAAAGGAGGTGGAAAGCATGCTGAACAATGCGGAGATCATCTGTTTCGCAGCAACTAGTAAGCCGGATGCTGCCAAAACTTTCTATGGACAGGTCCTGGGATTACCCCTGGTGGAGGACAGCCCATTCGCTCTTGCCTTCGACGCCAACGGGACAATGTTGCGCATTCAGAAGGTTCAGGAACACACACCTGCAAAGCACACCACCCTCGGTTGGCAGGTCACAGATATCCGGGCGCACGTTGCGGGATTGGTCCGCAAGGGTATTCGGTTCGAACGCTACGAACGCTTGCCACAAGATGACGTCGGAATATGGGAATCCCCATCAGGTGCGTTGGTCGCGTGGTTCCTTGATCTCGATGGGAACGGCCTCTCACTGACGCAATGGCCAGCCCAACAAGCCGTTGCAGCCGATCGCCCGAAGACGGGCTCCGGCTGAACGGCGACGTTAGATTTTTAGATGCCTATCTACCCATCCAAAATACGCAGCCTGTTCTATGCAGTGGCAGAGTTGGTCGGATGCGTGGCTAGCACGCGCAGTCTAGATTGGCCGGCGTGGTATCGTCGCCGCCTTGCCGACCGATCGCTTAGCGAGCTGCGACGCCGAACGTTGGGCATGATGTTGGCGGGTATCTCAATGAAGCGTACCGATCCGTATCTTGCATTAGATACCTGGGTTAACGGCCGCGATTTGTGGGCGTCGGGAATGAAGACTCCAACCATCGCCATCCTAGCGTGCGAGGCTGCGCTCTGGCTCAAGGAAGAGGAAACGTTTATGGACGCATTTTCTATTGGAAAGCGGCTGTTCTCCGATTCGACCTGCGCACGTCTTGAGTTTCTGAAGGACACGTACAGGCCTGGCCCGGCAATCAGGGAGCCTAGAGACATTCACCTACCATTGGCATTGCCACATGACGCAGCATTGCCATTTGTTGACCATTATGCGCGCGCTCGTGCGGCGGACGCCGAGGGTCGCTTTGACATTGCGCTCGAGTACTACAAAAAAGCGCTTCGAACGCTGCCCGTGAATCACGAGGCAACCGAGTTTGCCAGAAATAGAGACTATGAGATTCGAAACAATTGAGCGGGACAATCTAACCAACCGCTGCAAGCGATCGCGCCGAAGCGGCGCTCCGCATGAGCGGCGGCGTTAGCTTTCAGATGAAGAGCATGCGACTCCAATTGCTTATAGCTGCGGCATTCTTTGTTTGTGGTGCCGCACTTTCAGACTCGCCGCTTGTGCTTAAGATTTCGAGCGTGGGTGTGGAAATTAATGGCATCATTTACACAACACGCGCCACTCTCGTCCAGGCACTTCGCCAGCTGAAGCCTGTATCCGTTCGTTTTGCGCCCGACAAGGATGTCCCTTACCAAGCGGTTGCGGATGCTTTGGCTGCGTTTAAGGAATCTGGTATTCGCGCTCAGACCGGTTTCGTCGGCGACGTAAGCGAGTAGATGAAGTGGACCGCAAGTCATCAGAAGCTAACAAACGAATCAAGGCCGCACATTTCATGTGCTCGACTCGCAAACCGCTACGCGCTTTGCTCGCGCCTTATTCGTGGCGTTGGGCAATAACTCCATGACAGAAGGGCAGCGCTTTTTTGTTTTCTTTTGTACCTGGGTCGTGCTGGCTATTAGTAGCGGTCTTCTGTTGTGGTTGGGTGCGCCAGACGTGAAACGCACGTGGTATCCGCGCCTTATTGTGCTGGCCGGAGTGCTATTCGTGGCGTTCGTCTACTGGCTCACGCCGGTAACGCAGGTCTTGTTCATGGTCATACCGGTGGTCCTGCTTATCGCGATTCTAAATCTAAAGATTTCCAAATTCTGTCCACAGTGTGGCGCATTCTTTCAAGACATTGGTCCGCTCGCTCGTTCAAATTATTGTCGCAAATGCGGCCACAGTCTTAGAAATGAAAACGGTCCATCGGCGTGAGCAGCATGCCCAACAAAAGCATCAAATTCGTTCGCTTCGCTCACACGACTGGCAAATCGCTACGCGCTTCGCCAACGCTTTATGCATGGCGTTGAGCCTGTAGAAAAACTCTTGATTCATGCAGGGAAGTAGAGTGTGATCGCTATCAGCAGGCGATAACGCGGTTGATGCAGGGAGTGTTGAGCGATGGCGCGATACAAGCACTACGACTACGGGCAGATGAAGATGTTGCCGGTGAGTTACGAGCGGCAGATTCTTCCCGGCACGTTCGAGCACACACTCTCATTTCTGATCGACCACAAGATCGATCTGACAATCTTCGAAGATCGCTACCAGAACGACGACGGCGGTGCGCCGGCGTACGATCCGGCGATTCTGCTCAAGATCATTCTGTTTGCGTACTCCAAGGGGATCATTCACAGCCGCAAGATCGAGGCGCTGTGCCGTGAGAACGTGGTATGCATGGCGCTCTCGGCGGACACGGCCCCGCACTTCACGACGATCGCCGACTTTGTGTCGTCATTATCGGCTGAGATCACCCGGATCTTTCGCGATGTGCTGCTGGTGTGCGATGAAGCGGGTTTGATCGGCAAGGAGATGTTCGCCGTGCACGGCGTGAAGCTGCCCAGCAATGCCAGCAAGGAGTGGAGCGGGACGAAGGCGGATCTCAAGAAGAAGGCCCGGAAGCTGGAGCGCGGCATCGAACACCTACTGAAGAAGCACCGAGAGTGCGATCGATCGAGCGACGAGGGCTCGATGAACGCCGCACGGGAGAAGCATATCGAGACGCTGGCCAAGGCGCTCAGCAAAGTCGAACGCTTCTTGGCCAAGCATGACGAGAAGCTGGGCCGCTCCGGCAAGCCGATTCAAAGCAACGTCACCGACAACGAGTCGGCCAAGATGCCGACCAGCAAAGGTGTCGTTCAGGGCTACAACGGTGTCGCGATGGTCGATGCCAAGGCCCAGGTGATCGTGCATGCCGAAGCGCACGGAGAAGGCCAGGAGAACGGTCTGCTGCAGCCGATGATCGAGGGCACTCGCGAGACCTTCAACGAACTGGAGTTATCCGACGATGTGATGCAGAAGGCAAAGTTGACGGCGGATGCGGGATACTCAAGCGAGGCCAACGCCACGTACCTATTCGATCACGGCATCGATGGCTATGTGGCCAACACGATGTATCGCAAACGCGATCCGCGGTTTAAGGATGCGGAGCGGCACGTCCCCAGAAAGCCGGACGCGCCGTTCTCAAAACCCAAGAAGGCGCCGGCTCACTTTCAGAACTCGGACTTCAAGCTCGCGGATGACCATAGTCATTGCATCTGTCCGGCCGGCAAGCGGCTGTATCGCGGCGGCACGCTGCCAGACTATCAGGGACTCTCCTCGATTCGCTTCCGCGCGCCGAAGCTTGCGTGTCGCCATTGTCCGCTTCGAACAAAGTGCCTGCGTCACCCCGAGCGCACACCCGTACGGCAAGTCGCCTTCTTCTTGGGCCGGGCGATAGGCGCACCCGAGAAATCCATGGATCGAATGAAGCGCAAGATCGACACCGACGAAGGCCGGCATCAATACAGCCGTCGACTCGGCACAGTCGAACCGGTGTTCGCCAACATCCGGCATACGCATCGGTTAAGTCGCTTCAGTCTTCGCACCCGAACGAAGGTTAACGCGCAATGGTTGCTCTTCTGCTTGGTCCATAACATCGGTAAAGTGCAGCGCTATGGATCGCGAGTGATGACGAAGACCAGGAAGAGAAGGAGGACTGCATGAAGAATCGAAGCCAAAGACCGCTCATCGCTCGCATCGAAGACAAAACCCGAAATGAGGCATCGGTAACCGCTCTGATAGTCGATGAAAACCGACTTTTTCTACAGGCTCGTTAGAAATTCATCTGGAGCACACATTGGACAGGGTCCTGCCAGAATTCGAACTCGTTCCACAACCAAAGTCAGTGGAAGCGGTTCAGCTTCTGGGGCACAAGTGGGCTCCATCTGACGTTGGACATCGACACAAGCTTGGTGGCACTCCGCACTGGCTGCAATCGGAACAGTGGCCGGAGTGTTGTGGCTCACGCATGACGTTCTATGCCCAGCTTGATTCCATCGGAGCCCAAATACATTTGGCAGACTGCGGCCTTATTTACGTGTTCGTGTGCTTCGGCTGCTACTCAACCAAGTCAGAGTTTCAGTGCGCGTAAGAATTTCTAACCATTGTTTCAAATGCGCGCGCGTTGCGCACCCGACTGCTTCGGAGCTACGCTCCTTCGCAGCGGTTTAAACAAAACGTTAGCGCTGAAGAGATGAAGACTGACGGCATTGATCTCATTGGGTTCTCGGACGGTGCTACCGTTAGTGACCTTCATCGCGATCGCTTTGGTGATGTGCCATTGGGTTGCGGTGTCTACGTTCTGGTTCGCGGCGTCACTACGCAGCCAAAATTCCGACGAAGCAGTGAGGCCGGGTGGTTCAAGAATCTCGATCCATCCTACCCCGCAGCCAATGTGCGAGATGCGTGGGTCCCAAATGCACGGATCGTATATGTAGGGAAGGCTGCTGGAGCCAGAGGTCTAAGGCAGCGCGTTCGGCAGCTTGTTGATTTCGGCTTTGGTAAACCGATCGGACATCGGGGCGGTCGGATGCTTTGGCATCTGCCGGATTATGAGAAACTTCTGCTCAGATGGCGCAAATGCTCGCGTTCGCAAGCGGACAGTCTGGAAACGCGCCTCATAGGTCAGTTCAAGGAGCTGCATGGCAAGCGCCCATTTGCAAATCGAGCGAAGTAAAGCGCTAACAAATTGCTGCAGGCGACGTGCGAAGACGCACGCGCCTGAGCAATGGCATTGAGCCTGTAGAAAAACTCTTGATTCACGCAGGGAAGTAGAGTGTGATCGCTACCAGCAGCGATGAAAGCAGCTGATGCAGGGAGTCTTGAGCGATGGCGCGATACAAGCACTACGACTACCGGGCAGACGAAGATCTTGCCGGTGAGTTACGAGCGGCAGATTCTGCCCGGCACGTTCGAGCACACGCTTAGCTACGTCATCGACAACAAGATCGATCTGACAATCTTCGAAGATCGCTACCAGAACGACGACGGCGGCGCCCCGGCCTACGATCCAGCGATTCCACTAGAGTTTACCTACCTCCTGATGCAGAGCCTGGAAAGACCGAGAGGGCGCAGTGACACTAAAATCCGTTCGCAAGGCGCTTACTCCAGAGGCCGAGCTCCGGTCCCTCATCCAAAGATTAGGGCCGAAGGAGCAGAAGCTCATGCGTTCGGTCCGAGCTGCTGTTCGTAAGCGATTCCCCACCGCCCATGAGCTGGCATATGACTACTCCAGCCGTGTCGTCATTTCGTACTCACCCACGGACCGAGGCATCGATGCCATTGTGGCGATCGACGGACGTGCCGACGGCGTGCGTCTGTACCTCATGCATGGACCTCAATTGCCCGACCCAAGGAAGCTTCTGCTGGGGTCTGGAAGACAGGCTCGCTACATTCAGGTGGAAGCGGTTAGCAGGTTGGTGCATCCAGCTGTGAAGGCATTGATAGCCGCGGCAGTTGCTCAATCGACGGCCTTGCCGTTGACGGGGAAGGGCAGCCTCATCATCAAGTCGAGTGCTGCGAAGAAACGGCCAAGCCGAAAGCCGACGAAGTGACAACACGCGGGTAAATCAACGCTCTCACCTTGCTGCTGTGGAGCGAAAAAAAGGGCGTCTTTGCGGCGGAATTCCTATTTCCCAGACGCCCCGGCTTCACCTTTTGCCCTGGGGGGTGGGCGCGGGTGAATTACTGCATAAAACCAACTTTCACTTCTTCTTGGGTTAACAAACGAATCGGTACCGGTGATGCGTGCCAAATATCGCGACAGTATTCGCGAATCGTTCGATCCGATGAGAAGAGGCCCGACCGCGCTGAGTTCAAGATTGACATGCGCGTCCACAGATCCCGATCCGCGTAAGCGTTGCTGACCGACTGCTGGCAGTCCGCGTACGACTGGAAGTCTGCGAAGACGAGATACGGATCGTGATACATGAGGCCGTCGATCAGCGGCTTGAAGAGTTCTGGATCGCCGCGCGAGAAGAAGCCGTTGCGGATCAGGTCGATGACTTCGCGGAGTTCGGGATTGCCTTCGTAGAAGCTCATGGGTCGGTAGCCGCGCTCTTTAAGCGCAAAGACTTCCTCGGTCTTGAGGCCGAACAGAAAGAAGTTTTCGGGGCCGACTTCCTCGCGGATTTCGACGTTGGCGCCGTCCATGGTTCCTATCGTCAGCGCGCCATTCATCTGAAACTTCATGTTGCCCGTGCCGGATGCTTCCTTGCCTGCCGTTGAAACTTGCTCAGAGAGATCGGCGGCCGGATACACCTTTTGCCCATTGCTGACGTTGAAGTTGGGCAGGTAGACCACTTTGAGTTGGTCGTGGATGGACGGATCTCGGTTGACGACTTCACCCACCGACGTGATCAGCTTAATGATCAATTTGGCGATGTGATAAGCCGGCGCTGCCTTACCGCCGAAGATGAATGTGCGCGGTTGCATCGAATGATTGGGGTTGCTTTTAAGCCAGTGATACCGCGCGATCACATGCAGGATGGTCAAGTGTTGACGCTTGTATTCGTGAATGCGTTTCACTTGGACATCGAAGATGGAGTGCGGGTCCAATGTAATGCCGGTGCGACCTTTGGCGAACTCTGCAAAGGTGCATTTATTGGCAAATTTGACCTCGGACCATTTCTGCCGGAACCCCGCATCGTCCGCGAGTGGCTCAAGCTTACGAAGTTGATCCAGATCCTTGATCCAGCCTGGACCGATCGAAGAAGAAATGAGCTTGGTGAGGCTCGGGTTGCTCAACACCATCCAACGCCGCGGTGTGACGCCGTTGGTCTTGTTTTGAAAGCGCTCAGGCCATAGCTCGTAGAAGTCGCGCAGTAGGTCTTGTTTCAGGAGCTCCGAGTGCAGTGCGGCGACGCCATTGATGGCATGGCTGCCGACGCACGCAAGGTGCGCCATGCGCACATACTTCGGTCCCGATTCGTCGATTAATGACAACGACGAGACTTTGCTTTCGTCGCCGAAGAAGCGGATGCGCACTTCGTCGAGAAAGCGCGCGTTGATCTCATAGATGATCTCGAGGTGACGCGGCAGTACTTTGGCGAAGAGATTCAACTGCCAGCGCTCGAGCGCCTCCGGCAGCAGGGTGTGATTGGTGTAGGCGAAGGTCTTGGTGGTAATTGACCACGCCTCGTGCCAGGGCAACGCATATTCATCTATTAACAGCCGCATCAGCTCGGCCACGGCAATGGCAGGATGCGTATCGTTCAGCTGCACGGCGAACTTCTCGTGAAATTTCTCCAGCGGCAGCTTCTGGACTTTCAGAATGCGGAGCATGTCTTGGAGCGAGCAGGAGACGAAGAAGTACTGTTGCTCGAGGCGCAGCTCCTTGCCTTGGACTTGTTCGTCGTTGGGATAGAGGACTTTGCTTAGGTTCTCCGACGCCACCTTTTGATTGACAGCGCCGTAGTAGTCGCCGCGATTAAAGATCGAGAAGTCGAATGATTCTGGCGCTTCGGACTTCCACAGCCGCAACGTGTTAGCGGTATTGATCCGATAGCCCAAGATGGGCGTGTCGTACGGAACGCCGACAACAGTCTTGTGCGGCACCCAGCGAACGCGCAGACGATCGTGCTCGTCCCGGTATTGCTCTGTGTGGCCGCCGAGCTTTACTTCGACTGCCCATTCGGGCCGCACGATTTCCCAAGGATTACCGAAACGCAGCCACTTGTCGGTGCGCTCCATCTGCCAGCCATCGACGATCTCCTGATGGAAGATCCCGAATTCGTAGCGAATGCCGTATCCCAACGCGGGAATCTCGAGACTGGCGAGCGAATCGATGAAGCAAGCCGCGAGTCGACCGAGACCGCCGTTGCCAAGCCCAGGTTCGTCTTCTTGCAGAAGCAGCCCTTCGAAATCGAGTCCCAATTCCGTAATGGCTTGGCGGACTTCTTCGTAGATGCCGAGATTGATCAAGTTGTTGCCAAGATGCGGCCCCATCAAGAACTCCGCGGACAAGTACGCAACCGTACGCGAACCTTGTTTTGTATAGGCAGCCGCTGTGCTGATCCAGCGTTGCAGCAGTCGATCACGAACGGCGTAGGCGAGCGCTTGGTAGTAATCGTTCTGTGTCGCAAGCGCGGGGAACTTGCCCTGGATGTAGAACAAGTTGTCGAGAAACGCGTGCTTAAACGCGTCTTTCGTCAGGGCAGTGCGGTCGTGCGCGTCTCCCACTACCTCGTCCACGGTGGGGAGCGGCATCGAAGTGGCCATGGTCTTCTCTCTTAACGGCCGATGATCCTGGATTACTGCAAGTTCTGTGCTCGCAAGGTGGCTGGTGACGAAAGCTTGACTACGGCCGGGTTGGCGAGAAAAACACCTTCAGGACTGCACCAACGCAATGCCAATGTGGTTTGAATCCGGTCGAAACCGGGGCATGTCTCTCGGATGACGCTATGCTGTCGTAGTAGTGACGTAACGAGGAGAGCGCTCAGCCTTCACAGTGAGTTCGGAACTGACCCACTTCGCTGAGGAGATGCCGCGTGGAAATGAAGATCGATGCATCCAAGATCAAGGCGCACCGGGCTCAACGAGCCTGGAGCCAGGAACAGTTAGCGGCAGTCGCCGACTTGAGCCTGCGAACGGTGCAGCGCATCGAGCGCTCGGGGGTGGCATCGAACGAATCGGTGAAAGCACTCGCCGCTGTCTTCGAAACGGATGTTCAATCTCTGTCGCGTGTGGCGACCGGTGGCCTGCGTCCTCGTTCCGCACTCCGGGTCGGCATGGGGTTTGCGGCGGGAGCCTTTGTCGGGATTGCATTCTTCAACGGGGTGACCGCCTCGGCACTCGATTACACGGTGAGAACGTTCATCAATAGCCAGCCGGTGGCGACGCGAACCGAAACCAAGGCAGACCTGCGGCCGATCACAATTCCTGTGTTGGTCCAAGGCCAAGAGCAGGCTCGCGTTCGAATCCTAGCGAGCGTGCTGGATAGCGGAAATGTGCGGCTCGATCTCGTCCTATATGACTGCAATGAGGGCGGCTGCTCGCGTGTCAGTCAACCCGCCATGGAAACCAAGAAGGGAATGCCTGCGCGGGTCGAGTGGGCGAAGGACACCGGCGAGGTCATCGCTTATGAAATCACTCCAAACGAGTAATCGGCGGCAGGAAATTTCGTCTCAGGTTGCCGCAATCTGTAAATGCGCAACGCACGGCCCACAGCCCAGAGCCTGAAACGCGCGTTCTCTCTTCCCTACGGCCTTCGAAACGTGATGACAAGAACGTCGCGAATTCCCGGTTGAGTCGGGTCAATCGGGGTGACGGCAGTCACGCCATGATAGACGCGGCTATCGTCGACGAAAGCGGCGTCCATCGGTTGCGTCAACGTGAAGCTGCCGAGTGGCTTGCGGGCCAAGTCGTAGATTGTTGTGACGCCTTCCGCCACGTTTGTTCGCGAGATAAGCAGGACTAGCACCCAGTCCACTCCGTCGCGATGCAGACCTTCGGGTGTGGGCTGTCCCGGTTGGCCGGCGCGCGTTTCGATTCGAAACTGATGTACTTCAACATGCCAGTGGTCGGGCGCGTTGTCGGACAGCGGCTGGAAGAGGGAGTGGCAAGCGCGCAAGCTGTCTTGTAAAAAGGGATGCGAGGCGATCTCAGACTTGATCGGTTCGAACCAACGCTCAATACCGCCGTTCAGCGTGTTGTAGTCGCGGCTTTGGTAATGAGGTTGGTGCGGTTTGCGAGCGATGTTCGCAGCCGAGACTTCGAAAGCCGCGAAGCGCCGTCGCCGATAGCGCCCGCCATCCGCCATATAGGTATCGACACTGAGGTCGGTCCAGCTGTCGGCGAAGGTTACCCAGTCGCTTTTTTGTTTCAGAAGTTCGGAATAATCCTTGGCCGGCACAATCGCAAACCCTCGTTCGCGAAGCGCTTGGCCGGCAATCGCGTTCACGCCCCACCTGCGCAGACCGCCACGAAAGCATCGCCGTACTTCTGCAACTTAGCTTGGCCTACGCCCGGGATCGTCGCAAACTCTTCAATCGTCGATGGCTTTCGTTCGGCCATCTCGCGCAGACTCGAGTCGTGAAAGATCACATAAGGCGGCACGCCTGCTTTCACGGCGATCTGCTTGCGCAGCGCGCGCAATGCGTCGAATAGATCATGCGCCGTATCCGATAGCGGTGTCCCGCTTGCCGGGGTCTTATCGCCTTTGCGTGTGCGCGCGGCTTTAACAGGTAACGCGATGTGAATGGGTTGTTCGCCGCGAAGCACAGGACGGCTGGCCTCGGTGAGGTACAGCATCGAGTAACCGTCCTGAGTTTCGGCGATCAATCCTTGATGAAGCAATGCACGAGCGATTGTTCGCCATTCATCGACACTGCGATGTTTGCCGATGCCGTAGACGCTTAAGTCTTGATGACCGCGAGTGCGGATGCGTTCCGTCTCGCCGCCGCGCAAGACCTCGACGATGTACGCAGCGCCGTAGCGTTCATGCCGCTGCGCAAGACGAGCAATGCATGACAGGAGCTGCTGCGCATCTTTCGTGCAGTCGGTTGTCGTGCGCGACTCCGTGCAGTTGTCGCATGCGCCGCAGTTGCCCGTGAGCGATTCGCCGAAGTAACGAAGCTGCACGGAGCGACGGCATTCAGTGCTTTCGGCGTAATTGAGTACTTGTCGCAATTGCTGGCGCGCCATCCGCTGTTCGTCTTCGAGCGGCTCGAAGGTGACAGGATCGATTTTCTGTTGGATGAGAAACTCGGCCGTGCGGATATCACCGACGCCGAAGTACAAAATGCAGTGAGCCGGATCGCCATCGCGGCCCGCGCGGCCGGATTCTTGGTAGTAGCCTTCGAGCGTCTTGGGCAAATCGTAGTGAACAACCCAGCGCACATCGGGTTTGTTGATGCCCATCCCAAACGCGATTGTGGCGACAATGACCTGAGCGTCGTCGCGAATGAACGCGTCTTGATTATCGCGTCGCACGGTTGCTTCTAAGCCCGCGTGGTACGGCAGTGCGCGAACTCGATCCGTTTGCAGTTGTAACGTCAGCTCATCGACGCGGCGGCGGGAGAGGCAATACACAATGCCGGCCCCATCGCTGCTGCGAGCGCGCTTCAAAAGATCGTCGTAGCTACGCTTGGACTTCGGTTGTACGCCGTAGAAAAGATTCGGACGATTGAAGCTCGCGATATGGATGTGCGGGGATCGCAGCGCCAGCTGGGCGATGACGTCACTACGGACGCGTTCGGTCGCGGTGGCGGTGCAAGCGAACACCGGCACGTCCGGCAGCTTCTTGCGCAACTGGTTCAATTGCCGGTACTCGGGTCGAAAGTCGTGGCCCCATTCTGATACGCAATGGGCTTCGTCGATGACCACCGAGGCGATGCCGGGACCTGCCTGCAGCCGCGAAATCACATTGCTGAGAAATTCCGCTTGCAGCAGCCGCTCGGGGGCGAGGTACACAAGCTTGTAGTCGCCCCGAATCAAGGCCGCCGTTCGCTGCGACATCGTTGCGCCATCTAGGCTCGAGTTGATGAATGTGGACGCGATGCCGTTGTCTTGGAGCTGCCGTACTTGATCTTGCATCAGCGCGATCAGCGGCGAGACGACGATGGTCGTGCCGGCTCGCAGCAGCGCCGGGAGCTGAAAGCAGAGCGATTTACCGCCGCCGGTGGGCATGATGGCGAGTACGTCGTTGCCCGCCAGCGCGTCGCGGACGATAGCCTCTTGCCCGCTTCGAAAGGAGTCGAACCCGAAAAGGCGTTTGAGTTCTCGGTGAAGGTCGAGCGAGGGAGCAGACGCTGCCATTGAAATTGGAATGGGCACCGGACGAAATTGGGGTGGCAACGTAGCCCGCGGGCGGGATGATTGCAACCGGAGATATTGTCAGACGGGCGACAGCTATCCGTCGTAGGTTGTGCTGAGTCCAATTTCAATGGCAGCGTCTGCTC
>Ga0193752_1002515_pt1 | contig 13631 bp, 7 predicted proteins | sample H1c1metaG_FD_144924 | JGI IMG/M metagenome (GOLD analysis project Ga0193752, IMG submission 144924) | Soil microbial communities from a riparian zone of the East river system, Colorado, United States - H1c1 | ecosystem: Environmental > Terrestrial > Soil > Riparian zone | place: USA: East River... | reverse complement strand
ACCTGGGTTCAGGACCTGGTTTCAGGCCCCGTTCGTTCAGGGGCTCAGCGCACGACTACACGATAGACATAGAGGCAGTTCCGCGCCAGCGAGGGCCGGTAAATGGCGGGCTATTGCCGGTCGGTACACACCGGAGGTGGTCAACTCGGAGGCGGTCGGGGCCGCATTGTCTGGCTACCGACTACCGGCTGCCGGGCCGCGGGATCCAAACAGGTCGGCGAATCCGATGGTTTACGGTCTCGCTCGCAGCCGGCCAACTGTCATCCGAAATCTGTTAGCGGAAGCCGAGCCGGAAGTCGGTAGCCTCTTATCGGTAGCCTCTCAAGCGAGTGCCGCTGTACCGCCCACCTCGCGTAGAATATTGGGCCGTCCACTTCCACTTTCATTCCGGCCCTCTCCATGTCCACGCTTTTTGCCAACGTCGAACTTGCTCCCCGCGATCCCATCCTCGGCATCACCGAGGCTTTCAACGCAGATACCAATCCGTCCAAGGTGAACTTGGGCGTTGGCGTTTACTACGACGACAACGGCAAAGTGCCCGTCCTCGAATGCGTGAAACGGGCGGAGCAGGCGCTGGCCGCGGAGATTTCGCCGCGCACCTATCTTCCAATCGACGGAATGACTGCCTACGTGAAGGCAGTCCAGACACTGCTGTTGGGCGCCGATGCGCCGGCCGTTACCGAGCAGCGCGTGATCGGCCTGCAGGCATTGGGCGGCACGGGCGCGCTCAAATTGGCGGCGGATTTTCTCCAGCGTCTGAACCCGAAGTCGCGAGTATGGATCAGCAATCCGAGCTGGGAAAATCATCGCGCGCTGTTTGAAACCGCGGGTTTCGAAGTGAAGAACTATCCTTACTACGACGCCAAGACGCGCGGCCTCGATTTCGATGCGATGGCCAGTGCGCTCGACACGCTTCCCGCCGGCGACGTCGTCGTGTTGCACGCCTGCTGTCACAATCCCACAGGCGCGGATCTCACCGATGAGCAGTGGACGCGCGTCATGAGCATCGTGAAAACCCGGTCACTCGTGCCGATTCTGGATATCGCGTACCAAGGCTTTGCCGAAGGATTGGCCCAAGACGGCGCGGTGGTTCGTCGCTTCGCGGCGGAGCTGAGCCCGATCTTCATCGCCAGCTCGTTCTCGAAGTCCTTTTCGCTCTATGGCGAGCGCGTCGGTGCGCTCACCATCGTGACGGGTAGCAAGGATGAGGCCGCTCGCGTGTTGAGTCAGTTGAAGCGAGTCGTGCGCACCAATTATTCGAGTCCGCCCACCCACGGTTGCCAAGTGGTCACCAAAGTGCTCAATACACCCGAATTGCGAGCGTTGTGGGAGCAGGAATTGGGCCAAATGCGCGAGCGGATTAAAGTGATGCGCCGTGCGTTGGTCGACAACGTGCAAGCGCGCAAGCCGGGGTTTGACATCAGTTTCGTGTTGCGACAGCGCGGCATGTTCTCGTACTCCGGATTGTCGAAGGAAATCGTCGACAAGCTGAAGTCGGAGCACTCGATTTACGCTGTCGATAGCGGCCGGATCTGCGTCGCGGCGCTCAACGCCAAGAACGTCGATCGCGTGGCCGAAGCGATCGCAAAACTCGTCTGAACCGCCGCCTGCCTCGCTCGCAAGGCAACCAGCCGTTCACGAATCGCGATCACAATCGCGATTCGATAATTTTTCGCGGGCGTCCTTAGACAGTTCTTTTGCACGGCGTTCCCAGCGTGCGGCTTTTCGCGAACAACTACACGGCGGGGCACTCGATCATCCTGTTGCCCCAAAGACAACTCTTAACGAAAACGCCAAGACGGATCGTTAAGAAGTCTCTATATTTCTAAAAACCCTATTTCGAGAACCGAGGTTTTCGGTGTTCGAGCTGTTGTTCACTCATCCGCTGTGGGCATACCGCGCCGGCAAGCTAACGCTTGCCAGCGGCTGGCCGCATTGGTTGCTCGTCGCGTTGATCGCCGGCGCTTGCGTCGCGATTGCGGTGGGATTGTGGCAACGACGTTTCCTCGGTTGGCCCCGCTTGGCCGCCATCGGCGTGTTACAGGCTGCGTTGGCCGCACTCGTACTCTGTTTGTTGTGGCGGCCTGTTCTCAATGTCGAGCGCGTTCGCGATCGACAAAATGTTTTGGCGATCGTGCTCGACAATTCGGCCAGCATGATGCAAGTCGATGCGGCCGGTGAAAACAAAACCGCGCCCGGCGCTGAGGTGGCGGAGGGCATCAGTCCCACGAGGTTACAGCAAGCGGTCGCCGCCCTCGAAGCCGGGCCCCTGGCCGAACTAGGCAAAACATTCGAGCTGCGTTTCTTCGCATTCGGAAACTCCGGAGGCGCCACCGGTAGTTCAATCGTCCCGATCGATTCCGTCACTGCACTTCCGGCAGCGGGCACACAAACGCGTATTGGCGATGCTCTGCTGAATGTCATGCAAACCGCCGGCAGCGTGCCGTTGGCCGGTGTCATGTTGATTTCGGATGGCGCGGAGAACGGGCGCTCACTCGGCGAAGCCCAACTCGGCGAAATTGCGTCCTACGGCGTGCCGGTGCACACCATCGGCGTCGGACCGGAACGGATCGAGAACGATCTAGAGCTGGCCGACGTGGATTTGCCTGCCAGCATTGCGCCCGGCGCCACGGTCACCGCCGATGTCACGATCAAGCATAGCGGCGCAGCGACTACGAGATTGCGCGTATACGATCACGATACGTTGCTCGCGGCGCGAGATTTGAAACTCGCGGCCGGTACAACGGCCGATGGGTCCAACAACACAACCGTCCGCGTCGAATTTCCCGCGGGTGAAGCGGGCGTTCGCGATTTGCGCTTGACTCTCGAACCCTTGGCCGGCGAGCGTAACGTCGTCAACAATACGCGGCGACGAGTAGTGAATGTTCCAGCCTTTCGCCGCAGCATTCTGTATGTCGAAGGCGAGCCGCGCTGGGAATTCAAATTCGTGCGTCGCGCGATCGAAGGCGAGCGATCGCTGCGAGTCGCAAGTATCGTGCGCACAACCGAAAATAAGTTTTATCGACAGGGCGTCACGTCCGGAGACGAACTCGGCGATGGATTGCCCGAAACGCCTGAAGCGTTGTTCGCCTACGACGCGATTATTCTGGGCAGTTACGAAGCAGCCGCGCTGACTGTTGCTCAACATCAACTATTGAAGGACTTTGTCGATCGTCGCGGGGGCGGTCTCTTGATGTTGGCGGGTAATAGCGGTTTGTCAGACGGCGGCTGGGGCAGTTCCGCGCTCGCGCAAGTATTGCCTGTGCACTTGCCCGCGAAGCGTGGCAAGGATTTCGTGCAGGCGCCTACCAAAGCGCAGCTTACGAGCTATGGCCGGGAATCCACGATTGTCCGATTCGACGCAGATCCAGCGCGTAACGCTGAGCAGTGGCAAACACTCCCGGATCTTGCTAATTACCATCGCATTGGCTCACTCCGACCTGGCGCCGTGACGCTGATCGATGGCGTGATCAAGTCAGCGGGTAAAGAAGAGCGAGTGCCGCTCTTAGTATGGCAACGCTACGGCAGCGGCGCCGCTTATGTCCTCGCAACCGGGAGCACGCAGCGGTGGCAGATGTCACTGCCGGTCGACGACATGCGGCATGAAATGTTCTGGCGTCAGCTGTTGCACGCCGTTGCCGATCGCACGCCGCAGCGCGCATGGCTGGGCAGCGATCGAGTCGCATACGAAGACGAACGCGGTGTGACGCTCGAAGCCGAGGTGCGCGATGAAAAATTTGCTCCGCTGGCTGGCGCTGCGCAGGGTTCGGGTGCTCGTCCTACTGCAAGCTCTGGGGCAAGCCCAAAGATCGAACTGATGATTACACCGGAGAGCGGCGAGCCGACCATCCAAGAGATGCAGCCATCTGCCACATCGCCCGGCCGGTACACGGCCAGTTTTGACGCCGCACCGCCGGGACTGTATCGCGCTGAATTGGCGGCACGATTCGGTAAAGACAAAGTGGTCACCGCCAGCACCGCATTTCGTCGCGACGACAACGTGGTTGAACACTTCGACACGGGACAGCACCGAGCAGTGCTCGAGCGCTTATCGAAAGACACGCAAGGCCGCTACTGGCGTCTCGATGCATTGCCCGAAATCAGTCGCGCGATTCCTTACTCAAAGAGCGGTATCGTCGAGCGGCAAGTCCTCGATCTTTGGAATCTCCCCATCGTCTTTTTGACACTGCTGTTGTTGAAGATGGGCGAATGGCTGTTGCGCATGCGATGGGGCACTCTGTGACCTTCGTCTATGCAAATAAGAAGGCTCGAAAAGTCCATGCGTTGGCAGTCTTGATGTGTTCGCTGATCGCCGCGTCGGCGCAAGCCAAAAATTTCTCGCTTACCGTAGGCGGTTTAGGTGGTGAAGACGATTACGAGCAGCGATTCCGCAAGCAAGCCACTGACTTGGGTGAATTGCATTCGCACGCGGACGATCAAGCGCAAGTTGTTACGCTCACCGGTCCCAAAGCCACGCGCGCCGCAATTAAAGAGGCTTTGGCAACGTTCGCCAACAGCGCCACCGCAGACGATCGAGTGACCGTGACGTTGATCGGTCACGGCAGCTTCGACGGCGACGAATACCGCTTCAATATTCCCGGGCCCGATGTCACCGCCACGGAATTGCGTGAGTGGTTGCTGCCCGTCACCGCGCGTCAGCAGCTGGTGGTCGTCGCGACCAGTGCGAGTGGCGCCGCTGTGCCGAAACTGCAGAAGGATCAGCGCATCGTCATTGCCGCCACGAAGAGCGGCGGCGAGCGCAATGCTGTCCGGTTTGCAGAGTACTGGGTACAAGCGCTCCGCAGCACCGAAGCCGATCGCGATAAGAACGAATGGGTGACTGCGCAAGAGGCGTATGACTTTGCCGTGCGCAAAGTGAACGACGCCTTCAAAACCAGCGCGTCGCTCGCCACCGAGCATGCGCGAATCGAAGGCAAGCACGCGGAGAGTTTGCCGCTCGGTCGCTTGGGCAACGCCCGTCTGATGCCGACAGATTCTGTATTGACCGACTTGTTTTCCGAGCGGTTGCGAACCGAAACAGAGTTCGAGGCGATTAAAGAGCGCAAGAAGGACATGCAGCCCGACGCCTACTACACCGAACTCGAAAAGGCGTTGGTCACGCTCGCCAAGACTCAACAGCGTATCGACGCGCGCGAAGCAACGCTGTCGAAGGAGGGTGGTCGATGACTCCCAACGGTTCGTTACGCCTTGGCCTCGGTGCGCTCGCGTTGACGTTCGTCGCCACCGCGGCGCAAGCATTGACCATCGACTACAACCCTGCGCGAGCGGAAGAACTGCGCGCGTGCGACGACCAAGCGTATCGCGGCAAAAATGACGAAGCACAGGATTGCTTCACCGATGTGTTCAGCAACGCGCGCAACAACACGCTGCGCGGATTGGCGGCATGGTCGTTGGGGGATTTGTCCGCCGCGAACACGTTGTTTCGCGCCGCGACCCAGCGCGATCCGAACTCCGTGTTTACGCGCATCGCGTGGGGCCGATTGTTTGTCGCCACCCATCAAGACGATGAAGCGATCAAGTTGTTTCGAGAAGCGTTGACGTCCGATCCGAATAATGCGCAGGCCAAGCTCGGCACCGCGCAAATCTACGTCCAGAGATTCGAAGGCGCCGCGCGCGGCATCGTGACGGATGTGTTGAAGCAGGATGATTCGTTGATTGAAGCTCATCTGCTGTTGGCGCGCATGAATCTGGAAGAAGGTAAGCTCGAAGAGTCTGAAAAAAACCTAGATCGCGCGATGACGCTGACCGAGAAACAGAAATTTCCGCCGCTGGAGATCTTCGCTTTACGGGCGTCGCTCGATGTAGTGCGCGGCAATGACGGCGAGCGATGGATCAAACGGGCGCTTGAATACAATCCACAGTACGGCGGTGTGTATTTGGCGATTGCCCATCATCAGGTGATGCGTCGTCGTTATAGCGAAGCCGTCACGCTGTTGCGTAAGGCTATCGAATTGGAACCGAAACTCGCGGATGCGCAGGCCGAATTGGGCTCCAATTTATTGCGTCTGGGGCAGATCGAAGAAGGGCAGAAGCATTTGGCGCTCGCCTACGAAGCCGATCCTTATAGCGTGACGACAGTGAACACATTGCGGCTGCTCGATCGCTTTCCCGAATTCGAGAACACTACGACCGACGCCGGCGTCGCGAAATTGGAATTACGCCTGCATAAGAAGGAAGCGGCGATTCTCCGGCCGTATGTCGAATCGTTGGCAAAATCCAGCGTCGAAACTTTTTCGCGCCGCTACAAGTTCGAGCCCAAGCAGCCCATCACTATCGAGTTCTATCCCAATCACGACGACTTCGCTGTGCGCGTCGGCGGGTTGCCGGGCATCGGGCTCTTGGGTGTCACATTCGGTTACTTGCTTGCGATGGATAGTCCATCGGGTCGCGCCACTGGCGACTTCCATTGGGGCAGCACGCTTTGGCATGAGATGGCGCATGTGTTCACGTTGGCCGCCACCGATCATCGTGTGCCGCGCTGGCTGAGCGAGGGCATCTCTGTGTTCGAGGAATGGCGCACCGGTCCTACGCCCGGCGTTGCCGTGCCCTTTGAAGTGCTCGCGGCCTTCCAGGAAGGCAAATTCCTGAAAGTCGACGAGCTGGATTCCGGTTTCATTCGTCCGAGCTATCAGAATCAGGTGCAAGTGTCGTACATGCAAGCGGGGCTCACTTGCCTCTATATCGAGGAGCGTTTTGGATTCGACAAGTTGGTGGCGTTGCTCGATCAGTACAAGCGCGACGTCTCTGTGACGGCGGCGGTCAAGGGCAGCTTGAACGTCAGCACGAGTGACTTCGACAAGGGTTTCAACGAGTGGGTCAAACAGCGCTACAGCAAAATTTTGCCAAACATCGACTCGTGGAAGACCCAGTACACAAAATCGATCGAAGCAGCCGAGAAGGAAGACTGGGAAGCCGTCGTCGAGCCGGCCAGCGCCGTCGTCGAGATGTATGCCGAAGTCGTCGACTCGGGTAGCCCATTTCTGTTGTTGGCCAAAGCTTATGAGAAGACGGACAAACAGGATCTCGCGCTACAAACGTTGATTCGCTATCGCGCGGCGGGCGGCTGGGAGCCGGATGCGCTGCGCAAGCTCGCAAAGGAACTACTGGCGCGCAAGCGCGATGCCGAAGCGTTGGATGTGATGAACGCCATCAACTACGGCGATCCGCTGAATTCCGAATCGCACATGCAATTGGCCGACGCGCTGCTGGCGGCTAAACGTCCGCAAGATGCGGCGCGAGAATACCGCGCCATGCTCGCGCTCGATACGCACGACAAAGCGACTGCGTATTTGGGTGTTGCGCGAGCGCTGCGAACGATGGGCGATCGCCCCGGCAGCCGGCGCAATGTGCTCGAAGCGCTGGAAGCCGCGCCGCATTACAAGCCGGCGCAGGAATTGTTGTTGGAAATTGTGGAAGGGCGCGAGTAGCCCATTGCCCATAGTCCATCGCCCGTTGCTTTGACATACCGATCACGCGTCCGACATTTATTGGCTGGAGATAAGAAGTAATGACTCAGTCGACCACTCAATCGACCATGACCGACAGCGCCGAAACGCGCGCGTTAGTGGATACGTTCGGCCAGAAAATGGGCGCGATTCGCGAGCAAGTGCGCCGCGTCATTGTCGGCCAAGATGAAGTCGTGGAGCACTTGATGCTCACGTTGCTGGTCGGCGGTCACTGCCTCATCACTGGCATGCCCGGCACCGCAAAAACTTTGCTGGTGCGCACGATGGCCGATGCACTCGGCCTCGTGTTCAAACGCGTGCAATTCACGCCGGACTTGATGCCGACCGACGTGACCGGCACCGATATCATCGACGAAGACGCAACCACGGGCCGCCGTAAGTGGACATTCGTTCCGGGACCGCTCTTCACGAACGTGCTGCTGGCCGACGAAATCAACCGAACTCCGCCCAAGACGCAGGCGGCATTGCTCGAAGCGATGCAAGAGAAGTCAGTGACGGTTCGCGGCACGACGCATATCTTGAAGCCGCCGTTCTTCGTCCTCGCAACGCAGAATCCCATTGAACTCGAAGGCACGTATCCGCTGCCTGAAGCACAGCTCGATCGCTTTTTGTTCAATGTGCTGCTCGATTATCTCGGCCCCGAAGAAGAGCTGAAAGTCGTCGAGCGCACGACAATGAGCATGACTCAAACGCAAGCAACGCCTTGCACCGACGCCGAAGAGATCCTGAAATTTCAAGGACTGGTGCGCCAAGTGCCGATCTCGGAATCGGTCGGCCAGAAAGCGGTCGCGATGGTTCGTGCGACGCGTCCCACCGAACCGGGCGCGCCTGATTCGGTGCGCAAATATGTGCGCTATGGCGCCAGTGTTCGCGCCACGCAGTTCTTGTGTTTGGCCGCCAAAGCGCGTGCATTGATGGAAGGCCGCTATCACGTGACCGAGGATGATCTACGCGCACTGGCCGCCCCCGTCCTTCGCCATCGGGTGCTGACGAACTATCAAGCCGAGTCCGACGGCGTCTCCGTCGACAAGGTGTTGAAGGACGTGATCGCGCTATGAGCAGAGGCGTTGGTGTTCAGAGTCGAGGGTGCAGTGTCGAGACTCGAGACTCGAGACTCGAGACGCGGCCGGAGCGGAGCGTAACTCCGAGTCTCGATTCTGAATCTGCCGAATCTCGAATCCCGAATCCAGAATCCCGAATGTCTCGGTTGTACCTACAAGGCGCCGGTTGCAACTTCCGCATCGAGACTCGAGACTTGTTCAGAGAATGGCGGAGTTCAGTTCCGAAGTCACGAATCACCAATCACGAATCACGTTCCTCAAGTCCCGAGTCTCGAAACCTTCGATTGAGCATGCAGCGCTTCGGACGCGTACTCGCCAACTAAAACTATGTCCTCCTCCATCGGCCACCTTCTCCCCCCGTCGACGTTGGCGAGTCTCGCCAACCTTGAGTTGGTGGCGCGCGTGGCCGTCGAAGGCTTTTTGATCGGCATGCATCGCTCGCCGCGCTTCGGCTTCAGTCAAGAGTTCAAAGAGTATCGTGCGTACGTTGAAGGAGACGATCCGCGCTTCGTCGATTGGAATGTGTATGCGCGCACCGATCGCGCGTACATCCGACGATTCGAAGGCGAAACGAACACGCGCTTGATGATTCTGCTCGACGCCAGCGCGTCGATGGGCTTCGGCTCGCACAGCGTCACAAAATTACAGTACGGCAAATTCCTGGCGGCTGCACTCGGCTACATGGCGATGCGGCAACACGATCCGGCCGGACTCATCGTGTTCGACGAAGAAGTGCGGCAGTACCGTCCACCGACGACGCGATCGGGTGGCCTGCTTGGGTTGATTCACGCAATCGATGCGGTGCAGCCGAGCGGCGGCACACGCATGCTCGACTGTTTCCAGAAATTTCGCGAGCACATGACGCGTCGCGGATTGGTGGTCGTCATTTCCGATCTGTACTGCGACCCGGCAGCGCTGACGCGTGCCGTGCAACCGCTGGCTTATACAGGCCATGACATTGTGATCTTCCAACTGCTCGATCCGCAGGAACGAGCGCCGGCGGGATTGGCGGACAGCGGAGCTGCGAAAGGTCGCGAGTCGTTTGTGGTCGAGGATATGGAGACGCGCGCCACGATGCAGGTCTCCGCCCAGTATCTGCGTGATGCCTATACCACTCGGTTGGAGAATCACCTGGGCGAGTTGCGCCGCGCGGCGGCCAATTTAGGCGCGCATCATCTGGCGCTATCCACCGATGAGCCGCTTGATCGCGCCCTGCGTCAGTACCTCAAATTCCGCGAGGGCCATCGCTGATGTTTGCCGCGCCATGGTTCTTAGCGGGGTTGCTGGCAATCGGTCTGCCGGTCCTGTTGCATCGCATTGCGCGCACGGAACGCATCAAGCTCGCCTTCGCATCCCTGATGCTATTAGAGGCCAGCGAAGTGCGCGACACGTCGCGCCGCACGATCCGCTATTGGATCTTGCTGGCAGTCCGCATTCTGTTGTTGATCGCATTGGCGCTCGCGTTTGCGCAGCCGCTTTTGAAGAACGATCCCATTGCGGCGGTCGGGCCGCAGCCACAGTTGCATGCGATTGTTGTCGATGCGTCGTTGTCCATGCAGCACGGCGAGCGCTGGACGCGCGCTCAGGCCGAGGCTCGCAAGCTGATCGATGGGCTCGGGCGGAACGATCGCGCATTACTGGTGGCGGCAAGCGGTCGCAAGATCGAACTGTTGGCCGGGCCGGTGTTTGCGTCGGACGCCAACGTGTTGCGCGCCGCGCTGACTGCTTTGCAGCCGAGCATGCAACGACTCGATTACGGCCTGCTGATGACGAGCAGCAAGGCTTGGATCGCCGCGGAAGGGTTGCCCTCGCATTTGCATTTGATTACCGACCTGCAGCAATCGGCGAATCCGCTACGGTTTTCCGATTTGGAACCGCCGGCGAACACCGCCGTGGAATTGCATGATGTCGGCGACGCAGCGGCCACGAATCTCAGCGTGAGCGGCATCAGCATTCGCGGCGCGCAAGAGCGTGTCCTCACCGCCACAGTGCGCTCGACCGGCACAAAAGCCGAGGCTCGCGAGGTCGTGTTGACGATCGACGACCGCGAGTATGCACGCAAGAAAATCACCGTCGAAGGCACTGCGACGGAAGCGATTTTTACTGGGATTAAGCTTACCGCTGGCGGTCATCGCCTGCAGGTGTCCTTGCAACCGCAAGACGCGTTGCCTCAAGACGATTCGTACTTTGCGGTGATCGAGCACACCGAACCCACGGTGCTGCTGATTACCGAAAACATAGAGGCCGACGACGCCGTGTATTTTGCCGCGGCAATCGAATCGCAATCGTCCCTGCAGCTTGCTGTGCAACGCGCCACGCCGCTGACACTCGCCAAGGTGCTGGCCGATCATCCGCTCGGCGATTTCTCGGCGGTAGTCGTGGCGGATAGCGGCATTTTGTCTGCGGCCGATACACGCAAGATTCAGGACTATGTCGAAGCGGGCGGCGCAGCGCTGATCACTATCGGCAATAAAGCATCGAGATTGCCAGCAGAGCCCGTGACCGGACTCGCGATTCGCAAATCCAGCGATGCTGAACAACATGTGGCCTGGGTCGATGACAGTCATCCCGCACTACGCGATGCATCGAGCTGGCGCGCAGTACGATTCATGAAACACGTCGATATGCGTCAGCCCGCGACGGCCGCCACCGCGCCAGGCGACGCGCCTGCCGATCGAACTTTGATTGCGCTCGACGATGGCTCGCCACTGCTGATCGAGCGCGCGAACCTCAAGAGTGAATCGGCTGGACGGTTGCTGCTGCTAACCGCGCCGCTCGATCGCGCTTGGAACGATTTGGCGATCCATCCACTGTTCGTGCGCTTCATTGCGGAGACAGCGCGGTATCTAACGGGGCGCGATGCAGCCGCCATGTCGTTTACCGTGGGGACGCAAATCACGACCGGATTACTGCCTTCGAGCAGCGCTGGCGGTCAAATCTTTGATCCGAACGGCCAACGCGTCTATGGCCTCAGCGATGCGGACCAGGCCGCGCGGCTAGCCCCGGAACTGAATGGCTTTTACGAAATCCGGAGCAACAATCAAAAGCGCTGGTTGGCCGCCAATATCGACCCTCGGGAGTCGGATTTGACCCCGTTAACGGCCGATAACCTGACCCGTTGGCAGGCATTACGTCATGACGCGCCCCAGGGTGAGGAGCAAGCAGGAGCGGCTGCCGCTCGGCCTGCAACCCGGTCTATCGGATTTGCTATCTTGTCCTTGCTGGCTGCGCTGGCGCTGGTCGAGTTCTTAATGGCCAATTACCGACTGGCCGTTCGCCGCGACGGATCGTTTGGGGCGAATTCTGCGTCCACTGAGCTGTCGAATCCTTCGCCCACCTCGGCATAGCACTTAGACCGCCATTTGAGAGGCCTCGTGATGAACGCACGACAACGGCTCGACGAATACTTGACCGAACTGCAGCTCAGGCTGAAGTTGGCGGTGGTCACGCGAGCGGGTGCGGCAATCGTCGCGGCCATCGTCTTCGTGACCTTCGCCGCGATTGTGTGGTTGGCGCCGCTCGGTTTCCCGAGCGCGGGCGTGATCGCAATTCGCATCGGTCTCGTGACGCTCGTTGCCGCAGCTACGGTGTTCTTGCTGTGGCGCCCCCTGCGTCGCTTGCGAGCGAGCACCAAAGGCAAACTGCTCGAAGAGCGATTGCCGGATCAACGCGGCCGCATCGAAACGTATCTCGACATCCAGAAGAGATCCGAACCTTCGCCCTTTCTCGATCTGCTGGCGGAAGACGCGTTGCGGCTCGCCAAGGCATCGCCCGCCGATGAAGTGGTCAGCAACAAACGCCTGGGCGTTGCCGGCGGCATTGCAGCCGCTGGCGTCCTCGTCATTGTGTATGCCTTGACGGTCGGCGGTGCGCAGTGGGGCTATGGCACACGACACCTGTTGTTGGGAACAACCTTGCCCGTCGAAGCCGTGCCAGTGAAGCAAATCGCTGTGCAGCCCGGTGACCTCGTATTGCGTCGAAACGCCGACTTGCCCGTGCAGGCCCAAGTGAAAGGTTTCAAGCCCGAGAACGTAGAGCTATTCGTCAAGTTCGAAGACAGCCAAGAGTGGGAACGCGCCGGCATGAAGGCGGACGCCGAAGCAGGGCACTATGCGCTGACGCTGTACGCCGTGCGCGCGCCTGTGCAGTACTACGCCGTGGCCGATGGCGTGAAGAGCACCGAACACACGATCAAAGTAGTGGACGTCCCGCGTATCGACAGCATGCAGTTGAGCTATGCGTATCCGCAGTGGACCGGCTTGCCTAAAAAAGTCGAGAACGAGGATCGCAACATTCATGCGGTGGCGGATACACGCGTCAGCATCGAGGTGAAAGCCAGCGAGCCGCTCGTCGATCCCGTGTTGATCATCGATAAAAAGCCTAGCGACATGACGGCTCAAGCCACCAAGAGCGATGGCACGCTGACCGTCGCTAAGCCCGCGCGCTACCATTTGGCATCGCGTGTCGCGGGCGAGATGGTTGCGCTGACCGACGAATACGACATCACTCCGATCAACGATGAGCCGCCCACGATCGAGATCGCGAAGCCGGGCCGCGATGCGCGCGCCAGCAGCATCGAAGAAGTACCGGTCAACGTGAACGCGAAGGACGATTTCAATGTCGCCAAAGTTGAGCTGCGTTACGCGGTCAATGGCGGTGAATTCAAGACAGTCAAGCTTGGGGCTAATTCGCCGAACGCATCGAGCCGCACGCTGCTGCAGATGGAAGAGCTGGGTGGCAAGACGCCTCTGGTCCCCGGCGATATCGTGACGTATTACGCGGTCGCGCAGGATCGCGGTCAAAAAGCCGAAACTGACTTGTTCATGGTGCAGGTCCAGCCGTTTGAGCGGCGCTTCAGCGAATCGGCGGGCGGCGGCGGTGGCGGCGATGGCGGTGGCAATGAACAGCAGCAAATCGCCGAGCGGCAAAAAGACCTATTGATGGCCACGTGGAATCTGCAGCGCGCTCGCGAGCAGGGCCGCCGTTCAGACCAGCAGTTGCAGGACAGCGCTAAGCTTCTGTCGGAAATGCAGACCACGTTGGCAGAGCAGACCACCACGCTTTCCGAACGGACTCGCGCCCG
>Ga0193752_1002514_pt1 | contig 13634 bp, 11 predicted proteins | sample H1c1metaG_FD_144924 | JGI IMG/M metagenome (GOLD analysis project Ga0193752, IMG submission 144924) | Soil microbial communities from a riparian zone of the East river system, Colorado, United States - H1c1 | ecosystem: Environmental > Terrestrial > Soil > Riparian zone | place: USA: East River... | reverse complement strand
CTGGAAAAAATGATCTTCGTGCCGTCGCTTGAAAATTTCGGGTTATAGTCAGTTGCCGAGTTGGCGGTCAACCGGATTTGATTCGTTCCGTTAGCGTTCATCACATAAATTTCTGCATCACCATCACGAAGACTGGTAAAGGCGATTTTTGCAGCATTGGGTGAGAACGTAGGGTAATAATCGGTTACCGCATTGTTGGTGAGGCGAATCTGATCGGAGCCGTCCGCATTCATCACGTAAATCTCAGACCCACTACCTCCCGTATTGAAGTCACCGGCATATACTATCTTTGTGCCATCTAACGAAAAGGACGGGTGAATCTCCCTCGACTGACTGTTGGTTATGTTAGTCTGCCCACTGCCGTCGGCGTTCATCACATAAATCTCTTCATTACCATCCCGAAAACTGTAAAAAGCGATTTTACCGTTTTGGACTGTTGGAGGCGGCATGGTGACCATTCCATGCGAGCTAACACTATTCGAACCCGAATAGGCGATTGTCAGGGCTATGAAAAGTATCGAAAACACTATCGTTGTATTGCGGAAATAGTTCTGGCTAAGGCTTGATTTCAACATTATGGTTTTTTACCTCTGCTGTAGGAATGTAGGTAAACAAAGACGGGTTTAGCTAAAGCCTGAAACGTTTGGGAGTTCCGGGAGATGCGTCACGCTTTATTTACAAGGATAGGTATACAGGACACCCAAAAAATTACAAGTTAATTTCTAATGCACGAGCGCCGACATTACTTTCGGCTGTGTACAAAGATGCTTCTCACACGCGGCGCCCACAAGCTTATCGATCTTGCCTTCTATCACCCTTTCCTCGGCCAACTCGGCGCCGGTTATCTCGGAGATGATCAGGAAGCGGGCTTTTTCCATCAGGGTTTGCTCGCGGAATGAGAGTTTTTTCTCGTGGCTTAGGAAAGTAAGTTTTTTGAGCACATCGGCGGCCTGGAAAACATCGCCGGACTGGAGCTTGAGCATAAACTCGCGCGAGCGCGATTTCCAATCACTCGAGATCTCTTCGAAATCCTTTGCAAGCTCGTTGATAAGCCTCTTGTATTCGGAAATGGTGATCACCGGGCGGATGCCGACGCTTTCGGCGTTAGCTAGCGGCACAAGTATCGTGGAATTATCGCTCAAGACGCGCAATGAATAGAACCTCATCGAGTTCTCGCCAACCATCTTTCGCGATATCTCCTCGACCATGCAGACGCCCTGGCTGGGATAAGCCACTTTCTGTCCGATATTCAGTTCCATACGCCCCCTTTCTCCCAACTAACATTGAGAAAACAGCCGGTCCGACTCGTTCGGAAGGGCTCTTTTTACACAGTGAGGTGCAATGCCAATATAAATGTATTATAGCATACGTTCGTAGGCGTTGAAAGAAATTTCCGAGAGGCGGGAGAGGCCTATTTTACGGGGAGTTCGATAAAAAATGTGGTGCCCTGGCTGAGGATGGATTCGACCGAAACCTCGCCCCCGTGGAGCCGCGCAAGATGCTTTACGATGGCGAGCCCGAGGCCCGTGCCGCCTATCTCACGCGAGCGGGCGCGGTCGGCACGGTAAAAACGCTCGAAGATGCGCTGCAGGTGGTCGCTGAGGATGCCTTCGCCCGTATCGGTAACTGAGATAATATCGCTTCGCTCGTTGCGGTCGTGGGCGATCGTCACCGTACCGCTTTCGCGATTGAATTTAATCGCGTTATCCACCAGGTTGACGAGCATTTGCTCCAGCCGTACCGGGTCTACCGAGATGATCGTTCCATCCGGGACCTGGTTTATCAGCGAAATATCCCGGGCCAGCGCCTTTTTCGACAAGCTTGCAAACACTTCCTCGACGTGCGAGCGCAGGCGCACCTGCGAAACGCTGATCGAGACATTGCCCGATTCGATCAGCGAGAGCTCGAGGATGTCGGCGATCAGCTCGTGCATACGGCCCGCATTTTTGCGGATCACCTTCAGAAACCGGCGATTGTTCTCGTGGTCGTCGATCGCACCGTCCTCGAGCGTCTCGACAAACGCCATTATCGAGGTCAGCGGCGTTCGCAGCTCGTGCGATATGTTCGAGAGAAATTCCTGGCGGACCGTCTCGAGATGCTCGACCTGTGTAATGTCGTAAAAAAACCCGATCGCGTGCTGAACGCCTTCAAGCCTAATCGGCGCGATATGAACTTCGTACTTTCGCTTCTGGGCAGTGGTTTCGAGCTTGATGTCGGATGACGAGTTAGCCTGGAGCGCGCGGTGAAAGGCTTCGTGAAGGTCGAGATTGCGGATTATCTCGCTGAGGCGCTTGCCCTCGAGGGCATCGCCGCGGCCGAAGGCTTCATAAGCGGCGATGTTAGAGGCAATGATCCGCGTATCCTCGCGGACGACGAGAATGCCCTCGCGGCTCGTGCCCAACACCTCGAGCAGTGCCTCGTGCGCCGGCGCCGATTCGGCCGTCTCTAGTATTTTGCTTGCAGAATCGGAAACACTCATTTACACCCGATAAAACGATACCCGACTCCGACAACAGTTTCAACACATTCACCGCAATCGCCCAGCTTTTGGCGCAGGCGGCGTATGTGAACATCCAGCGTGCGGGTATCGCCGAAATAACTGTATCCCCAGATATCGTCAAGAAGCTGCTGGCGTGTCGATACGCGTCCGGCATTCTTGATCAGGTGCTCTATAAGAGCAAATTCTTTTCTCGTGAGGCGAACGTTTTCGTCCCCGCAAACCACGCGCATGTCGGCAAAATCTACCGCGAGCCGCGTGTCTTCGTATTTCGAAACCTCGTCCTTTTCCACCCTGCGCAGCACGGCGCGAACGCGTGCTATCACTTCCTTTACCGAAAACGGTTTGACGATATAATCGTCGGCGCCCATATCGAGGCCCGCAATGCGGTCAATTTCGGCGGCCTTGGCTGTAAGCATTATCACCGGAGTTTTCTCAGTTGCGGGTTCGCGGCGCAAGCGTCGGCAAAGCTCCATTCCGCTCATGCCCGGCAGCATCAGGTCAAGAATGACCAGGTCGGGCGCGCTTTTGGTATCGAGCGCAAGACGCAGCCCCTTTTCGCCCGATTCGGCAATTACGGCCCGAAAACCCTCGCGCTTGAGGTTATAGTGGAGGCTTTCGGCAATGTCCGGATCGTCCTCGATAATCAGGATGTTTTGCAGCATACTTGCATTCCTAGTATAAGACTTTACAAATTTTTAATCTCGGTAAGGAGCAAGTGTATTAGTGCAATTTTAATTGGATGTGAACGGAATGTTAACAAAATGTTACGAGTTTAGGGATTGGACAGAGTTCTTACAATTTGCGCAATTCCTGCCACGATCGAAGAAAAGTTCGATTTCGCAATAGAACAAACTGAACGTTGAACGGAAAGATCATTGAATCACTGTCTCTCTGAACATGAACGCGTGGTCAATCCTCGTTGACCTTGTGGGCCTTCATCATCTCTTCCTTGGGCCGGATCAGTTCCTTGAGCACGCCTGAATCCGCGACGATCCCGTCCCATTTGTTTACCCAGAGTTCGATTATCGCCAGGGCGGCGGTCGGCATACTTTCCTTGTGGCCGGTGAGAAAGCGGATCAGCCCCTCGATGCCCGGGTTGTGCCCGACCAGCATCACGGATTCGCGCTTCTCCTTTACATCGGCGATCACCTGCAGCAGGACCTGCGGGCTCGCCTCGTAGATGCGGTCGTCGTACTTGATCTCGGCCTTAAAACCGGCGGTTTCCTTGATAAGCACGGCCGTTTGCTTGGCGCGTTTTGCAGGGGAGCTGAGTATAAGATCGGGTTGAAAGGTGCGGTCGTATAAAAGCTGGCCCATGAAGGGGGCGGTGTTACGGCCGGCCTCGTTCAACGGGCGTTCGAAGTCGGCTATATCGGGTCTCTCCCAACTCGATTTGGCGTGGCGGAGGATATATAGTGTCTTCACAAAGTACCTATCGTCAAATTGGAGTTTTTTCAAGAGCAGTAGGAGATGGTTTATCTTACAAACTAATTCTTAATTTGCAAAGCGTTAACACTTACCGTTCGTCTATCTCGTGCAAAACTATCGCCCCCGGCCGGCCGATCTCTCTCAAGGCAGCAAATATTTTCTTCTTTACGGCCTTGCTCTTACCCGGTGCAAAGATAATATCCCGGATAGAGATAATTCCCGTGAGCCGCTTGTTACCGTCCGTTACGGCGAGCCGCCGAAGCTGGCCCTTTTTCATCTTCTTGAGCACATCGGCGATGCCGTCATCCGGCCGGCAGGTTACGATCTTTCCCTTAATAACGTCAGCCGCCTTTATCTCCTTAAGCTTTTTATTGCGCGCCGCGGCCGCCATGCATATATCCCTGTCCGTGATAATTCCGACAACCCGCAGTTCGGCATCGACCACCGGCACCACGCCGCAATCCCGCGCGCTCATTATCTCGGCCGCCTTGGCGAGCGTGTCATCTAGCCCGCAATAGCCGGGCTCGACGGTCATAAGGTCTTTTACTTTCATTGTCCGGTAATAAGCCTTTATTATAACAAACGAAACGTGCCGGGCTTTTTGTTATAAGTGAACTATAACGCCGTTTCCTGGATTTGGTTTCGAATTTTGGGCTTTTCCTCGTACGAGCGCGAAAATAACCGTTCATTCTGCCCAAACAACCTGCTGTTGAGATAAAATTGCCGGGAGCGGCCCCCGCGGGTTACGCTCGTTCAGAGTTAATAAATGAATTCTCTCAACGCAGCATTGCTGATCAACCTTCTCGGATTTACCGTAGGCGTAGCGCTCTATGCGATGCTGATAGTTATGGTTGTGCGGCACGGGCGGCCATCGCGGCCGGGTGCGTTCGACCTGACGCTTGCCGCGACCGGCATTCTCGGGCTGCTGTGGAATGCGGGCGAGCTCGGCATTTATGTCTGGCAGGATTTCGGCAGCGGCAGCATCCCGCCTTTTTTGACAGCGCTTTCATACTCGGCGCTCGGGTTTCTGCCCTCAGTCGTTGTTCATTCAGCCCAGGAGGACACCGCCAAAAAGCCGTGGCTTACCTTTCCTGCATACGCTCTCAGTATCTTTGCCGCGGTGCTCCATTTTCGGGCAGCCGCGCTCGGCCAGCCGGTGCCATCGGATCTTGCGCTGCAAACTCTAACCTTCGGCTCGCTCGCGTTGGCTGCGGGACTTTTGATCTTTAATTTTCGCCAGACGCTCGAAAAAAAGGCTATATGGGCGAGCGCCCTGCTTGTTTTCGCGGTCTCTGCGCTTCACCTTACAGGCGAGACACAGGAGAACGTCTGGTTTATCGAGCTCGTCGCGCACCAATCCTCGATCCCGCTGGCAATGGTAATTCTCTACCAGCATTACCGCTTCGCGTTTGCCGACCTTTTTCTAAAACGGGCTATATCGTTGGTGCTGGTAACATTGGTCGCCTTTGCGCTCTATGTCTTCGTGGCCTCGCCGCTGCTGCGCTACCACGAAACGCACGACCGGAACGACGTTCAGGCGATCGGCCTGATAATCGTTCTCTGGATCGCGACCGCGCTTGTTTACCCGGCGCTGCACAACTTCGCGGTATGGCTGGTGGACAGGGTAATTCTACAGCGCGCTGATTATGAAAAGCTCGAGATAGAGCTGGCGCGGAAGATCGAGGGCATTGAATCGGCCGATGGAATCCTGGACGAGCTTGCACGGGACCTCGCATCGGCGCTGACCGCGAAGAGAGGGACATGGATCGAGCTCGACGGGAGCGACGGGACGACCAGGCTTCCGGCTGTGAATTTCGACCCTGATGCGGCCCGGATATTTATCCCGACCGCGGAAACGCCTCATTTCGAGATCGGCCTCTATGAGTTCTCCGGAGGCCGTAGGCTTCTCTCAGAGGAGACTGCGATGCTCGAGGCAGTGTCCCTTATCGCCGCGCGCCGGATCGACGTGCTCCGCGTAACCGAGGAGCGATTTCGCCAGACATTTCGCGAGCAGGAGTTTGAAAAGCTGGCTACCGAAGCGCAATTGGCAGCGCTGCGCTCGCAGATCAACCCGCATTTTCTATTTAATGCGCTAACTACGATCGGCTATCTTATCCAGACAACGCCTGAAAAAGCTTTCGATACGCTGATGCGCCTGACGCAGTTGCTCCGCGGCGTGCTGACCTCGACCGCAGAATTCTGCACGCTCGGTCAGGAAATGAAGCTGATCGAAAGCTATCTCGAGATAGAACGCGCGAGGTTTGAGGAGCGTTTGCAGGTAACGATCGATGTGCCGAAGAAGCTGGAGAAGGTGCAGGTGCCGACGCTTATTTTGCAGCCGCTGGTCGAGAACGCGATAAAGCACGGTATATCGGAGAGCAAAGCCGGCGGGGAGGTAAAGATCTCGGCGAGACTGGAGGGCGATGTTCTGACGCTCACTGTTTCGGACACCGGACCGGGGTTGAAGAACGGGAAGAGGGAAGGCGTGGGATTAAGGAATATAAGGGAACGATTGAATTCGTATTATGGTGAAAAGGCAAAACTGACGCTGGCGAGCGGGTCAACGGGAACAACGGCGGAGGTCGTATTTGCTGTAGGTGCACGCAAAAATTAGCATTATTAAAATGGGGCTGAAGCCCACCGTTTCAGTTACTATCCAACCGTCAGCTAAAGCTGACGGCAATTTATCGAAATGAATAAACTCCGAATAATCATTGCCGACGATGAGCGCCCGGCACGCGAGTTTCTTAAAGCACTGCTTCGCGGCTTCGATACGGTCGATCTCGTTGGCGAGGCTGAGAATGGCGCGGATGCCGTTGAGCTGATCAAATCGGTCAAGCCGGACCTTGCGCTGCTCGATCTGCAGATGCCGGAGGTTTCGGGGCTCGAGGTGGTGAGGCTTCTTAGCAAAAACCAGATGCCGCTGGTCGCGTTTGTTACGGCATATGACGAGTATGCGGTCCAGGCCTTTGAGCTGAACGCTATCGATTACCTGCTCAAGCCGGTTGAGCGGGCGCGCCTACATGCGACACTCGAGCGTGCGTCGGAGCGATTGGAGCACGATGACTGGCGGGATAGCGAGACGGAGAAGCTCCGCGAAATGGACAAGGCTCTTAACGCCGGACCGCTGGAGCGCATACCGGTTAAGGTACGCGAGGATATCCTGCTTGTCCCTGTGGGGGACATCGCCTCGATCGTCGCCGATGGAGAGCTGCTGCACCTGACTACCGCAAAGAACCAAAAATACACGATCAATTACCGCTTGAAAGATATTGAGACACGGCTGGACGAGCGGCAGTTCGTGCGGCTTTCGCGCGGGGCACTCGCCAACCTTGAAATGATCGAGCGTGTTTCGCCGATGCCCGGGGGTACATATGTCGTCACAATGAAGAACGGCCAGGAGATCGCGTCGAGCCGTCTGCAATCCAAAATTCTCAGATCGAAATTATTAAAATTGTAAGGCCGATGGGCCGGCGCCCATCGGGGTCAAAAGCGATAAAAGTGCGATATGCGTGTGTGTTCGCGGCGTAAAAAGTGTTTTTGAAGACATTTTTCAGGTTTTCCTTTATTCGCAACAGTTAGCACAAATCGTAGTTCCGTTTTCGGCGTAAAAGGTTCCAATTTTCGTGCAAGAGGTTCCAGTTTTGGAAAAAAAGGTTCCGATTTTTGCGTTCACAGATACGCTTTTTCCAATAGCCCCGAGAGTGTAAAAGAACCGGTCCGGATGAGTCTGCCGATCGGTCCGGGGTTGAAGAAAGTGATAGATTTTCAAAGAACCATAACGAGATTAATTGCCAAAGCGGAATATGGCGAAGCCATTTTTTATAAACGAATACTGATTCAATATCAACCCGCAATTATTATGATCGGGCAGGTTTTCCACATCGGGCTTGAACAGCCGTGATGCAACACTCAAAAGTCGTCCTTGCCTCAAAGCCTCTCATCCGCCAAATCCGTCCACTCATTGAAAAAGCCTCGCCGGAAATTTCCCTTCCTTATAAAGTTAGCCTTTATATTTCACAAGGGATCTCTATACATACATGACAAGGCTTTTATACACACTTTCGTTTGTTTTCATTTTTTCACTCGCCTCCTTCGCCCAAACAACCGGAAAGCTTTCCGGCACCGTCTCTTATGCGAGCGACGACCGCGTCCTGCACGGCGCGACCGTCAAAATCGTGCAGACCAGAAAGACCGCGATCACCGACGATTACGGCAAATTCGAGTTCACGCTGCCAACCGGGCAATATACTGTGCTCGTCCACCAGGAGGGTTTTGCAGATTCCGTAAAATCCGTCGATCTTACCACCGCCGGCGCGACGCTCGATTTCAGGATGGATATTTCGGGCATCAAGGAACAGGTCACCGTCAGCGGCAGCGGGACGGAGGAAACGGCGTTTGAATCTATCGCGACGGTAACCGCCATAGATTCCACGAGGATACTGGAACGCGCGGCGGTCGGGCTTGGCGACGTGCTTGATAACCAGCCCGGCGTTGCAAAACGGACCGGGGGCGCGGGTAATTCCCGGCCCGTGCTGCGCGGGTTTGACGGCGACCGAGTTAAGGTTTCTTCCGATGGCATCAGCGTCGGTTCCCTGGCGTCGCAGTCCGGCGATCACTCCGAACCTGTGGATACTCTTGCCGCGGAGCGGATCGAGATCGTCAAAGGCCCGGCCACTTTGCTTTACGGCAGCAACGCCATCGGCGGTGTGGTCAATACCATCAGCGGTCATGACGAGGGCGCGCATCCTGGAGTTAGAGGGTATTTTTCGACCCTCGGCGGCACGAATAATACCCAGGGGGCAGTGAGCGCCGGCATCGAATACGGCTACAAGAACTGGACCATGTGGTGGAACGGCAGCGGCCAGCGGACCGGCGATTACAAGGCGGGCGGTGATTTCGGGACGGTCGAGAATACTTATACGCGAAACGCTACGGGTACGTTCGGCGTGGGCTATTTTGGCAAAAAGGCCTTTTTTAATACGAGCTATAGCTTTTATCAGAACCGCTACGGCATACCGGTCGATTTTAACGACCCCGCGGCCGAGCTTCGCGATCTGCGCATGTGGCGCAACAACGTGAAATTCAACCTCGGATTTCACGACCTCGATTCGTTTATCACCGGCGGAAAGTTCACCGTAGATCTCAGCAACTATCGCCACCAGGAGATCGCAGACGGTGAGGTCGGCACGACCTTTCGCAACAAGGTGTCGTCGATCCGGGCGATGTTCGACCAGAAGACTGTTGGCAAATGGAGCGGGCGGTTCGGCTTCGACGCGTTTCATCGCGATTATTCGACCATCGGCGACGAGGTGCTGATCAACGGCCCCGTAAAGCAGGATGAGTTTTCGGTTTTCGGGCTGCAGGAGCTGAAGTTTGAACGCGTCAGCCTGCAATTTGGCGGGCGTGTGGAAAACAACCGTTACCTGCCGACCGACCCGAATCTTCCGAGCCGCGAATTTACGGGCTTTTCGGGTGCAGCCGGCGTAAGGTTCGATCTATGGAACGGAGGAGCGTTTGTCGCCAATTACACGCACGCTTATCGCGCGCCTGCGCTCGAAGAGCTTTATAACAACGGCCCGCACGACGGGACACTTTCATTCGAGATAGGCAATCCCAACCTTAAGCCCGAGACCAACAACGGCGTCGACTTCTCCCTTCGACATCAAAGCGGAAAGTTTCGCGCCGAGGCAAACGTTTATTACTACGCGCTGAAAAACTTCGTCTTTCTTGCGCCGACGGGCGTGGACGATCCGGACAGCGGTCTCCCCATCGCGGAGTACCTGCAGGGTGACAGCCGCTTTGTGGGCACCGAACTAAGTCTCGATTACACTGCTCATAAATACGTGAATATCCTGACCGGGCTGGACTATGTGAATGCGGAGTTGAAGGATGGCAGGCCCTTGCCGCGGATAGCGCCTTTGCGCGGGCGCATCGGTCTCGACGTTCATTACAAGGATTTCAGTATTCGGCCAGAGTTTGTCGCGGTTGCCGACCAGGACCGCGTATTTACGAACGGAACGCGCACGGCGGGCTACGGGGTTTTTAATGTAGCTGCAAATTATGTGATCCCCGCAAAGCATTTCGCGCATATTTTCTCGGTCAACGCCTACAACCTCGGTAATCGTCTGTATTTTAACCACATCTCCTTTATCAAGGACATTTCGCCTGAGATCGGGCGCGGAGTGCGGTTTGGATATACCGTAAGATTTTTCTAGTTCTCGCTTCTGCTTTCCTCTAGAAGCTTTATGGAACGGCTTTTTCTGCAATGGGCCGTTCCTTTTTTTTTGGCGAAACCGATAGGTGTCAATGGCCTGCCCGTCAGTTAAAGCAGACGGCAATTTGTGAAGAACCTGGTGCGTACGCGTATCTTTAGATAAAGAACCGAATCGTTTATAATCAGGGAAATTACAGGGGAAGGAATATGAAGGTTTATGAAAAGCGAGACTTTATCTTTTAATACCGCGGGCGGCGAAACGACCGCATACGTTGCGATACCGGACCAGGACAGCGGCAAGGCTGTGATCCTTATACAGGAATGGTGGGGCCTGAACGACCATATTAAGGACATCGCGGGGCGGTATGCCGATGAGGGATTTACGGCGATAGCGCCGGACCTCTACCGCGGAACGCTCGCCGCCAACCCGCAGGAAGCCGGGGCGCTGATGCAGGGCCTTGCGATAGAAGATGGTATCGACACTATCGCGAACGCGATCGATGCCTCGCGCGAGAAGTACGGGCTCGGACATTTCGGGATAACGGGGTATTGCATGGGCGGGACCTATGCGCTGCGCGCCGCATGCGAACTCGAAGGCATCTCTGCCGCGGCCCCGTTCTATGGCGACTTGCCTGAAGAGGATATTCTGAAAAATCTGAAAGTACCAGTGATTTTTATTTCCGGCACGAAGGACGGCTGGATCAACCTCGAAAAGGTAGCCCAGCTCGAGGATGCCGCCGAGCGCTATGAGCTGCCGGTCACATCAGTGAAATACGAGGCCGACCACGCGTTTTTCAACAACACACGACCCGAAGTTTATGACGAAACCGCCGCGCGGGATGCGTGGGCGCTGGTTGTCGGATTTTTTAACGACAAGCTGTAGAAACGATTAATTCTTAAGGTCGCTGAAGGCGACAAATGTAATAGATGGGTGTGGAGCGCCGCGAAAAACCGGGAACTTGGTGGCCATTAATTGTTCAATAAACCGGCAAATGCGTTGTAAGCCTATTGCTTACAACGCATTTGCCGGTTCTAACGGTTCGGGCCGACCTTCGTAGGGTAGCGCTCGCGTACCGCTCGCTCACCCTACGCTATTATATTTGTCCCTTACAGGGACACTTAAGGAAGATTTTTATTATTTTTTTAAACAGTTCTACGCAGTAACGCGCGGAGGTTCGACACCCAACGGCACAAAGAGCGGATCTTCCTGCTGCGCGCTCTTTCGCTCCTGTTTTAGCCGGTACATCTCGGCATCTGCCTCGTTCATCGCCTTTTCTATCTGCGAGAAATCGGCAAAATCCTTGAACCCGCTCGATACGCCGATGGTAAGCGGCTTGTATGCGCCCTCGATCATCACATCGGTCAGCATTTCCTCGATCCTTTTCATGCGGTCCGTTGCAACGTCGGCATCCAGGCCGATCATGATCACAAAGAACTCATCGCCGCCCCAGCGGAAGATCAGGTCTTCGGCCCGTACCAACTCGCGGATCGAGCGCGCCACGGCCCTGATGGCCATATCGCCTGCCTTGTGGCCATAGGCGTCGTTTATCGGCTTCAGGTTATCGATGTCGAAAAATCCTACGCAGCCCGAAACGGTGTCGCCGTTAGCATCCTGCTTTCTGACATAGCCGTGGAAAGCATGGCGGTTAAAGGCTGTCGTTAGCGGGTCGACATGGGCTATCTGCTCGAGCTTTTCGTGTGCTTTCTGTAATTTGTCGTTCGCCTTCTGGAAATCCGTCAGCACCTCTTCAAGAAGCACGATAACCATGCCGAAGCCCATCATCATTTCCATGACGAGGTCGATCAGGGGATTGTAAGCGAGATATGCGGTATTGAACTCGAAGAACTGCCGGAGTGAGAATACGACAAAATACTGGAGAAAATCGATCGCCAGCAGCGCGAGCGCCACATTCATAACCCGCCAGCCAAAGGTCCTTGTGTTAGACCTCCTTAACGCAAAGAAGGACGCCGCAAAAAAGGCCGACATTATCAGCGAATGGATATTGAATATTAAGTTGAAATCAGTGCCGATGTAGGGCAGGGCAAATGCGATCAGGAAAAAGGGGATTATGAGAAGCTCGTGGCGTATCACAAGCTTGTAGCCTCTTTCCAGGCTCCGGCAGCCGATCACGAGCAAGAACCCAAATACGTATTCGCCAAGGAAATAGAAGCTGAAGAGAGTAGTGGAATATTGATCGTAGCTAAATGCAAGGCGAAGACAAATAAGTGCGAACGACAGGCAAAGCCATGCCATCGTCCAATATTTTAACGCGATTACTTTTAGCGAACGTCTTAAGAAGAGGGAGAGTATGGTGATCAGGAATACACCGGTCAGCTGAATGATTAAACCAATTTTAGAATCCATAACAAGGGGGGTCGCATTGGATCGATTTCTGCGGGAAGATGTGCAGAGTGAACCACACTCGCATAGTTTAACTTAATTTAACAATGTTTGTCTATAAATTTTTAGACTGCGTCGTGGAATATCACCCCCAATGTAAAACGAGTTCCGCTAGTCACGACACTGACCCCATGTTTGATACCCGTCCGGTAAAAACCCCGGGCACCTTCTGCCGCGCGCCAGCGTGTGGTTATCACGATCGCCTCGCCCTTAGCGGGAAGCAGAACGCGGCCTACGGACTGGGCACGCGGCCGCTGTTCGACCAGAAGCAGCTCGCCGCCGGTAAAGTCTTTTCCCGGTTCGCTTAAACTGAATATCACCTGAAAAGGAAAAACCACATCGCCGTAGACGTCCTGGTGAAGGCAGTTGTAATCGCCCGGACCGTATTTAAGTAGCAACGGCGTGGGGCGAGTTTGTCCTTTCGAGCGGCAGGTATCGAGAAACTTTTCGTGGGTTTCAGGGTAGGCGCAGGGTAGTTTGAGCGCCGCCATCCAACGGTTTGCGACTGGCGCAAGCGGGGTGTAAAGCCCAGCTCTTACGGCGGTTATGAGATCGGGCAGCGGATATGAAAAGTACTTGTATTCGCCACGGCCGAACCGGTAGCGCTCCATGTTGATCCTGCTGCGGAAGCGTGTATCGTCCGGATACAGCGCTTTGAGTTCGTCGCATACGCCATCGTCCAGTATCTTGCCAAGGCTTGCGAATCCGTTTTGCCAGAGGGAATCTTCGGCGGCGGACCAATCGATCGATTCTATGTTCATGAGAGAAGCTTATCGCTTCCTGGTGGTATGGTTCTATCCGATTGTTGCGGGTAAATTTTATCTGCCATTTAAGAGCGCATTCAGTTCTGTTGACGTCGGCAGCGAAGTTCTCGCCCCGATCGCCCGGCATTTGAGGGCTGCCACGCCATTGGCCATGCGCGCTGTTTCCTCGATGCTTGCGCCTTTCAGCAGGCCGTATAGCAGCCCTACCCGAAACGCGTCGCCGGCGCCGGTGGTGTCCTTACAGCCGCCCGGAACGGCGAAACCGGGCGTTTCGATAAATGTATTTCCGCACAGGAGCAGGGAGCCTTCTTCGCCGAGCGTAAT
>Ga0193752_1002513_pt1 | contig 13635 bp, 15 predicted proteins | sample H1c1metaG_FD_144924 | JGI IMG/M metagenome (GOLD analysis project Ga0193752, IMG submission 144924) | Soil microbial communities from a riparian zone of the East river system, Colorado, United States - H1c1 | ecosystem: Environmental > Terrestrial > Soil > Riparian zone | place: USA: East River... | reverse complement strand
CCTTGATCAGGCGGTCGACGTAGCTCTGGTCGGCGGCGTTGAGTTCGGCGAAGCAGGTGCTGCTCGCGAGCAGACCGGCGACGAACAGCCAGGAAGATACTTTCTTGTTCATGGTGACTCCCTGATTTCAGGTCACGTTTGTTGTGGGCGCGACTCTAACATTGCAGCGCCCGCCCGGCGATGGTGCGCCTCATCTCAAAGAGCGGAAATCCGGTGTCCCGCGGCTCAGGGTTGCGAGCGAATGCGCCGCGACAGGGTGCCGTCCTCGGCAATCTCCAGCGCGCCCTCCGGAAACGCCGCCAGCGACAAGGTGCGCAGCACGGTGACCACGGTGCGCGCCGGGTCGGGCGACGGGCCGGCCGGACGCAGCTGGATCGTCGGCTCGATGCGGCCGGACACGAAGCGGCCCTCATCGTCCAGGTGGCACAGCAGGATCGGCGCGATGCCGCGCAGGCCCTCCACGCTGATGCCGTAGTACGTGGCGAAGTTGCCGAGGCTGTAGGCGATGAGCCGGTCGCGATACAGCTCCATCGGGCGCACCACGTGCGGGCCGTGGCCGAGCACCAGGTCCGCACCGGCGTCGATCATCGCGTGCGCGAACTCGACCACGTTGCCGCGGTCCTCGCCGACGAAGATCTCGCGCGTGAACGGCAGGATCTCCGCACCGCTGCCTTCCGCGCCGCCGTGAAACGACACGATCACGATGTCATGCGTCGCGGCCAGTTGCTGGACCAAAACGCGCGCTATCTCCGGTTCGTTCAAGAGATTGGAACCCACGTTCGGCGCAAACGCGGCGAGCGCGATGCGCCGGCCGTTCGCGATCCAGCTCGCGGTCGTGCCCTCGCGCCCCGAATGCACGATGTCGCGCGCGTCGAGCGCCGCCATGGTGGAGGTGCGGCCTGCCTCGCCGAAGTCGCGCGCATGGTTGTTCGCCAGGCTCATGGCGTCGAAGCCGGCGAGCTTGTAATAGGTGGCGTACCGCGTCGGCGTGCGAAACAGGAAACAAATGCGCTTGTCCTTGCACAACTTCACCGGCTCGCCGCCGTCCATCAACACGCCTTCGAGATTTCCGAAGGTCACGTCGGGCGCGGACAGGAGCGGCGCCACGGCGTCGAGGAACGACAAGCCGTCGTCGTCCGGGAGGATGTTCTCGGGGTAATCCGTGCCCAGCATGGTGTCGCCGACCGTGGCCAGGTCGAGACCGGGATGGGTGGGTGCCGGAATGGCCGGCGCGGCAGGTTCGGTGGCCGGCGCGGGCGCGGCTGGCGCGCGCACCGGCGGGGTTGCGCACGAAACCAGCAGCAACGCCAGGACGATGACGGGCGCCGCAACCGCGATGCGCCCGGACACCTGACTAATCTCCGACCCGGATCACGAGCGCGTCGTCGAACTCCGCGGCCCGCAGCCGCGCGCGCAGCCGGTTGAGCTCGCCGAGATCGCTGATCGGCCCGATGCGCACGCGATGCCAGACATCGTCGTCGACGGCCACGCGCTGCACGTTCGCGTCGATGCCCTGTTTCTTGAGCAGCGCCTGGATACGGTCCGCTTCTTCCTGCTTGCGATACGAGCCGGCCTGCAACACGTACACGCCCGGCCGCTCGATCTGGGCGCGCGCCGTGTCCCGCTCGCGCGAGACCTCGCGGTCTTTCTCGGGCACCACGACTTCGAACTTGGGCAACATGTCGTAGAAGTCGTAGTTCTTCGGGCCGTCCTCGGCATCGCCGACGGCGGCCGCCTTGCTGGAACGCGGCTCGGGCTTCGGTGTTTCAGCCGTGACCGTTGCCGCATTCTTCTCGCGATAATTCTGCCAGACGAGTACCAGCACCGACAGCGACAACCCGAGCGCCAGGCCAAAGCCGAACTCCCGATAACGCGAGAACTCGAAACGCATGCCGCCGCCACGCGTGCGCTTGTAATCGCGGCTGGTGATTTTCGCGGCCAGGGTCGGCTCCTACATCGTCTCGGGCGCCGAGACGCCGAGAATTCCGAGACCGTTGCGGACTACCTGCTGCACGGCGAGCACGAGCGTGAGGCGGGCGTTGCGCAGGGCGGCGTCTTCGACGATGAACTGCTCCGCGTTGTAATAGGTGTGCAGGGTGTTGGCAAGATCCCGCAGGTAGTGCACCAGCGCGTGCGGTGCGCGGCTGAGCGCGGCGTGTTCGACGATTTCCGGATACTTCGACAGCGCCGTGATCACCGTCTGTTCGTGCGAACTGCTCAGCAACGCGAGATCGGCGGCACCGGCGTCGTAGCTGAAGCCCTTCGAGCCGAGCTGCTTCATCACGGACGAGACGCGCGCGTGCGCGTACTGGATGTAATACACGGGATTTTCGTTGCTGCGCGACTTGGCCAGCTCCAGGTCGAAATCCAGCGCCTGGTCGTGGCTGCGCAGCAGGTAGAAGAACCGGCAGGCGTCGTTGCCCACCTCGTTGCGCAGTTCGCGCAGCGTGACGAAGTTGCCCTCGCGTTTTCCCATGGCGAGTTTTTCGCCGCCGCGGAACAGGCTCACCAGCTGCATCAGGCAGACCTCGAACGAATCCGCCGGGCGACCTAGCGCGATCAGCGCGCCGCGCACGCGCGCGACGTAGCCGTGATGGTCCGCGCCCCACACGTCGATCAATAGCTCGTGGCCGCGCTGCAACTTGTCGAAGTGATAGGCGATGTCGGAGGCGAAATAGGTCTTCTCGCCGTTGGCGCGCACCACCACGCGGTCTTCGTCGTCGCCGAATTCCGTGGATTTGAACCACTCGGCGCCGTCCTTCGTATAGACCCGGCCGCTCTTGCGCAGCTCCGCCAGCGCGCGATCGATCGCGCCGCTCTGGTTGAGCTCGCGCTCGGAATACCAGCGGTCGAAGCGCACGCCGAACTCTTCGAGATCGTTGCGGATGTCGGCCATCATCGCGTCGCGCGCGAAGATCACGATGGAGTCGAATCCGGCATTGCCGAGCGCGGCCCGCGAATTTACGATCAATCCATCGATGTGCTTGTCCTTGTCGCCCGCCGGTGCATCGGGCGGCGCGCCCGCGGCGATCTGCGCGGCCGGACGCGCGAGCGCGGCGCCGCGTGCGGCGTGCAACGCCTGCGCCACCGGCAGGATGTACGGCGCGCGATAACCGTTCGACGGAAACGCGACGGTTTCGCCGCACAGCTCGAGATAACGTAGATAGACGCTGACGGCGAGGATGTCGATCTGCCGGCCGGCATCGTTGATGTAGTACTCGCGATAGAGCGAATGACCGCTGGCTTCGAGCAGGTTGCCGAGCGTCGCGCCGTACGCGGCGCCGCGACCGTGGCCCACGTGCATGGGGCCGGTGGGGTTCGCGGAAACGAACTCGACCATCACTTTGCGGCCGGCGCCTGCCTTGCCGTGGCCGTAGGTCGCACCCTGCGCCGCCACTGCCTTGAGTCCCGCGAGCCAGGCGGCGCGCGCCAGCCGGAAATTGATGAATCCGGCGCCGGCGATTTCCGCGCTGGTCACGAGATCGCTTGGCGGCAGCGCGGCGATGATGGCCTGGGCCAGCTCGCGCGGATTCTTGCGCGCGGACTTCGCCAACCGCATGGCGATGTTGCTGGCGAAGTCGCCGTGTTTTTCATCGCGCGCGCGTTCGACCACGACTTGCGCGGGATCGACCGGCTCGGTGAGAACGGCGGGAACAAGTGATCGCAGCGCCTCGCACAGCAGGCGCTCTAGCTCGGATTTCACGGGGGGAACCTGTCTGGAACTCGAATTGACGGGCCGAATCTTACCAAGGAACGCCCCGTTAACCGCGGCGCAAGCTGTAAACCGAATGCCGCCCGCCGCGTTGATCCATCGCAGGCCTCAATTTCCACAGGAGATTCCCGATGAAGACCACCCTTTCGACCTGCGCCCTCACGCTGGCCGCCCTGTTTGCCGGCGCCGCGTTCGCAGGTGACAAACCGACCTCCGATGCTCCGCGTCATGACGTCATGCGCGCGGACACCGATGGCGACGGTCGCGTTTCGCGCGCCGAGGCCACCGCCGCAGGGTCCGAACGTTCAGGTGAATGGTTCGACAAGCTCGACCTCGACAAGGACGGCTACGTCACTTCCGACGAGATGAAGCAGACGCGTGCGACGCGTCGCGGCGACATGAAGCAGAAAATGGAGGAGCGCTTCAAGGAGGCCGACGTCAATGCCGACGGCCAGCTGTCGCTCGATGAAGTGCAGGCGAAGATGCCGCGCCTGGCCGACCGTTTCACTACGCTCGATACGGACAAGAATGGCCAGCTGAGCAAGGAAGAACTCTCGCACGGCCGTCCGCATCATGGTCCGCAGCCGCAAAGCTGAAAAGATCGCTGATCGATCTGCTTTGAAATGAAAAGGCGGCGGAACCTGTGCGGGTTCCGCCGCTTTTCTCTGCCCAGCTGTCTACTTGCTGGTGCTCACCGACGCATCGCCCGAGGCGTTCGCGTTGGCATTGGCGCTGGCCTGCACCGGGGAGCTGAAGCTGCGGGGCTGCGCCGTCGGCGACTCGTTCGCCGCCGGCTTCGTGAGATCCGCCTTCGGAGCGTCGAGCGCACCGGTCAACGAACCCGCCGCGTTGCCATTGGCATTGCCCGAGGCGTGCCCCGCCGGTTTGGACTCGGTGGCCGGAGTGACCGGCATCGCCGGCGCGCTCGGCAATCCGGAGGCCGGAGCAGCTTCCTTCAGCGAATCGAGATTGCCGGTGACATCACCGGCGGCATTGCCGTTGGCCGCGCCGCTGACACCCGAGCTCGCCTGATTCGCGGTGGCCGCGGCACTGCCCGCGCCATTGATGGAACCCGCAATGCCATTGCCCGCCGTGCTCGCCGCAGAATTGGCAGCACCCTGCGTGTTATCGCGCGTGGCAGCGGCGCGGTCGCGCACGCGGCCGGTAGTTTCGCGAGTGTTATCGACCGCACCGGATGCGTGGCGGCGCAGCGTCTCGCCGTGATCGAAGCTGCCCCCGAGCGTGCCGCCCGCGTTGCCCGTTCCGCCGACGCTGCCCATTCCGCCACCGAGCGTGCCGCCCAACGAGCCGCCCAATCCCCCCGTGCCGCCGCCACCGAGGACCTGGGCCTGAAGAAGCGGCGCGCCGCAGATCAGCGCAAACGCCGCAGCCGACTTGATGAAGTACTTGTTCATGAATATCTCTCCTGGAATTTGCGCCGCGGAACATCCGCAGCTCTCAGGAGGTACTACGAGCAGGGGGTGCGATTTCTTCCCTGGCCCCGCAGATTTCTATTTGACTTAACCCACTCTATTTATTGGGTGCCCACGAGCCCGGCGCCGTAAATGTCGTCGCGGCCGCGCGCGCCGAGATCCTGTGCGGCCTGCGCCAGTTCATCGAGCGCGCGTTCACGGCGCTGCGTATCGGGAGCCATCATCTTGCGGGCTAACAACCCTGCTACCAGCGGCGCGGCGAACGACGTGCCGCGGACCGGCCCGTAGGAATCGGGCACGGACGCCGCCGCGTTCTGGTCGAAGCCGAGCGCCGCGAAGTCGACCTGCTTGCCGCGCCCGGCCTCGACGAGCACGCGCCGTTTCGCATCCACCGCCGTGACGCCGATGACGCCGTCGTAACCGGCGGGAAAGAGTGGCGGCGCGGCCGGGCCGTCATTGCCGACCGCCGCGACGATGACATACCCCTGGTCCACGAGGCTCCGCACCACGCGCTCGAGCAGCGCGTTGCGCGGCCCGACCAGGCTCACGTTGATCACCGCGACACGTTCGCGCGCCAGCCATCCGAATGCAGCGGCCACGGCATCGATGGCGCCGCCGGTGGGCTCGCCGCAGTAGACGTCGGCGGCGTACAGCTCAGTCGCTGGTTGGCCGCGCAGCGCGAGCGAGGCGACGGCGGTGCCATGCGCGCTCGGCACGGCGGCGCCGTTGCACCCGAAGCGATGCAGGCGGATTCCCGAGAAGACGCGATGGGCTTGGTCCACTCCGCCATCGATGAGGCCGAGCCGCGCGCCACCGGCCACCGTCGCGGATCCTGGCGCGGCGAGCCCGGCAACGGCGGCGCCGATCCCGCCGCTATCCAGATAGACATGGTTGTAGTCGTAGCTGCCCGCGGGGTCTAACTTCCGCAACCACTTGAGCCCGCGGCTCGCGCTCCAGCCGGCGGGCGCCTGAAGCACGGTGATCCGCAATCCGAGCTCGGCGAGTTCCTGCGTGCGCAGCACGTGAAAATCAGATTTCAAAGCCTGCGCGAGCGCCGCGTCCGTGATGTCGATCGCCACGACTTCGGCACGAACCACCAGTTCGTCGTTGACGCGGTCGAGTTCGGCGCGATGCTCGCGGTAGGCGCGCTCGACTCGCAACGTGCGCACGGCCGACAGTTCACGCAACGTGCCGCCGACTCCGCGGCCAAGATCCTGCACCCCCGGCAGCAGCGTTCGGCCCGGAGCGGGCAACTGCGGGAGTTGCACCTGGGGCACGGGCAACTGCGGGAGTTGCACCTGGGGCACGGGCAACTGCGCCGCGGCGGCGCCCGCCAACGCGACGCCGAGGACCAATCCGCGCGCGAAATTGATTGGAAACTTGCCCACGGAAGAAAACACCCTCGCCAGACGTATTATCCGACATGAAAGCATGAGTAACGGGACGGAGGAAATCGGTGAACGCATCGTCGGGCTGCTGCCGCGGCTGCGCCGCTTCGCGCGCTCGTTGTCGCGCAATCAACATGACGCCGACGACCTGGTGCAGGCGGCGGTCGAGCGGGCATGGAAGAACAGCGCGCAGCTGCGGCCTGGGGCGAACCTCGGCTCGTGGATGTTCGGCATCATGAAGAACGCCTGGATCGACGATCGACGCGCGCGCGGCCGGCGCGGCGAAGTGCCGCTGCCCGATGACAGCGGCTCGCATCCGGCGGTATCAACGGCCGATATCGACCTGAAAATGTGGTCGGTGTCGGAGGCGATGAGCAAACTACCGGAGGACCAGCGGCTGGCCATCGCGCTCGTGCTGGTCGAGGGGCAGTCATACAAGGAAGCGGCCGAAGTGCTCGACATCCCGATCGGCACGTTGACGAGCCGTCTCGCGCGCGGGCGCTCGGCACTGGCCGCGGCGCTCGCGGATGAACATGAGGGAGATCTGGCGTGAACTACGACGACGAAACCCTCATGGCATATGCCGATGGCGAGCTCGATGCCGCGCGGCGCGCGGAAATCGCTACCGCCCTGGAGAAGGACCCGGCACTCACGCGCCGCGTGGAAAAACATCGCGCGCTGCGCGCCGAAGTCGCGAGCGCATTCGCCGGCGTGGTCGATCAACCCGTGCCGGAACGTCTGGTGGCGGCGGCCAACGGCGAAACGATGGCAGCGGGCAAGGAGCGCACGCCGCGTCACGACAAGGTGCTGCAGTTTCCATCCAGGGGCGCGCGTGCGCCGGGCCCAGGCTGGGGCGTGCGCGAGTGGGGCGCGATGGCGGCGAGCGTGGTGCTGGGCGTGTTGATTTCATGGCGCGTGTTCGCGCCGTCGGAACAAGGCCTGCTCGCGGTGAACGGCGGCGCGCTGGTGGCGCACGGGGACCTTGCGACCGCGCTCGACCGGCAGCTTGCCAGCGACCAGCGGCGCGATGAGCCGGTGCAGATCGGCGTCACGTTCAAGTCGCGGGACGGGAATTACTGCCGCAGCTTCGCGCTGCCCGCGACGCGCACGGCCGGGCTCGCGTGCCGTGTGGGCGGCGACTGGCAGGTCGCGGCGACGGCGGTGACGGAAATTCCGGCCGGCCAGGTGCAGCAAGCCGCGAGCGCGATGCCCGCGGCGGTCCTGGCGGCGATCGACGCGCGCATCGCGGGCGAAGCGCTCGATGCCGCCGGCGAAGAGAACGCCCGCCTCGGCGGCTGGGACAAGTAGGAAAATAGCGGTCCCGGATCGCGATGCTCGCGATTCGGCACCGCTATCTAGAACAGGTCGAGCGGGTCCACGTCGAGCGACCAGCGCAACTCGCGCGGCATCTTCAACGTCTCCACCTGCGGCAGCCACTCGGCGAGCAACCGATGCACGGGCGCACGCTCCGCCGATTCGATCAGCAACTGCGCGTGATACCGCGCCGCGCGTTTCGCCATGGCCGCGGGTGCCGGCCCCAGCAACTTGAGCCCGCGCGGCGGGCGCGCCAGCTGACGCGCGGCGCGCAGGAATTCGATCGCCGCCGGCAACTCCGTGGCCGAGGCGCGCAACGCCGCGACATGCGCGAACGGCGGCCAGCCGGCCGCCTGGCGCTCGGCCAGCGCCGCGGCGGCAAATCCGTCGTAACCCGATTCGAGCAGGCTGCGCAGCAAGGGATGATCGGGATATTCGGTCTGGATCAGCACCTCGCCGGGCTTGCTGCCGCGGCCGGCGCGGCCAGCCACCTGCACGATGGTCTGCGCGACGCGTTCGGGCGCGCGGAAATCGGTGCTGAACAATCCCTGGTCGGCGTTCAGCACCACCACCAGCGTGACGTTTGGAAAATCGTGACCCTTGGTCACCATCTGGGTGCCGACCAGGATGCGCGCCTCGCCGCTGGTGATGCGGCTAACTACCTCCTCGAGATCGCCGCGCCGGCGCACCACGTCGCGATCGAGCCGCGCGATGGGCATCCCGGGAAACAGCACGCTCAGCGTCTCTTCCACGCGTTCCGTGCCCTGGCCGACGTGTTTGACGGCATAACCGCACTGCGGGCAGTTCGACGGCAGCGGTGCGTCGGCGCCGCAGTGATGGCAGCGCAGGCGTGCCGCGCCCAGGTGTACGGTCAGCCGCGCATCGCAGTCGCGGCAGGGTGCGATCCAGCCGCAGGCGGTGCAGGCGAGGGTGGGTGAATAGCCGCGCCGGTTGATGTACACCAGCACCTGCCCGCCGTCGTTCAGATGCCGCTGCATGGCCTCCACCGCGGGAGTCGCGATTCCCGCGCGCACCGCGTGGTCGCGCAGATCGATGACCGCCGCGCGTGGCGGCAGCGCCTGGCCGGTGCGACGCGGCAGCGACAACTGCGTGAATTTTCCGGCAACCACGTTCTGCAGGGTTTCGAGCGCGGGCGTCGCCGACCCGAGCACGATGGGCGCGCCGGCGCGTTGCGCCCGCAGGATCGCCAAGTCGCGCGCCGAATAACGAAAGCCGCTTTCCTGCTGCTTGAACGAGGCGTCGTGTTCCTCGTCGACGATCACGATGCCGAGATCCGTGAGCGGCGCGAATACCGCCGAGCGGGTACCGAGCACGATGCGGGCTTCTCCCGACAGGCACTGCCGCCAGGCCCCCAGCCGTTCCGTGTCGTTCAGCGCCGAATGCAGCAGCGCCAGCGGCACCGTGAAGCGCTCGCGAAAGCGGCCGACCAGTTGCGGCGTGAGCCCGATCTCCGGCACCAGCACCAGCGCGCGCTGTCCACGGCTCAAGGTGTGCTCCACCGCGTGTAGATAGACCTCGGTCTTGCCGCTGCCGGTGATGCCGTACAGCAGGAACGGCGCGAAGCGCCCGTGCGCCGCGTCGATGGCCGCGACCGCGGCGGTTTGTTCCTCGCTCAACCGTGGCCTGGCGCCGCGCACCAGCGGGTCGTCGGGCGCATCGGGCGGCGGGTCGGCCGGAATTTCCGCGGACGACGCGAAGCCCCGCGCGACCAGCGCACGCATCGGCGTCCGCCAGTCGTCGAACCGCTCGCTCAAAGTTGCGGTGGCGATGCCGGCCTCGGCTTGCAGGACCGCCAGCAGCTCGCGTTGCCGCTTCGCTCTGGCCAGGGCGTTCGACTCGACTGCCGCCACGCCCGCTTCGCTCGCGTACCAGCGCTCGACGAGCGCCCGGGCCGCCGCGCCTTCGCGCGCCAGCTTGGGCAGGGCCGAGGCGAACACTTCGCCGAGCGGGTGGTGGTAGTACTGCGCGGCGAACTCCAGCAGGCCGAGGACGCGTGCGTCGAACACCGGCTCGGCGTCGAGCACTTCGAGCACGGGTTTCAACTTTTCGCGCGGCAACTCCGACGACGCGGCGAAAGAATGGATGACCCCGACCAGTCGCTGGCGACCAAACGGTACCCGCACTCGTGCGCCCACCTTGGGATCGTGGCGGCCTTCCGTCGCCGGCAGGTAGTCGAAGAGACGGCGCAGTGGAGTGTCCAGCGCGACCCGCAGAATTTCCGGTTTCGTCAACGCCGCACCCTGAAGGTTGTCCACAGTGCGTGTGGATAAGTCTGTGGATGGCGTCGGTGGAAGCCTACAAAAGTGGCTTGTTTTTGCAGTTTCCCGTTTAACTGATCGAATCGTGAGCACATGCGCGCGTATCTAATGGAAACAAACAGTTACGGAAATGGACGCATGCAATGGCATGTCTTATTGCATACATGTGACGCGAAGCCTGCGGGAGTGTTCGTAAGTTCCTGATTCACGGTATCGCAATACACGAACCGTCCCGGTCAACGGACTGCCGATGGGCGCGTTACACCCACCATGACCGCGTTTGTTACGCTCGCCGGCGTTTATAACACGCTCGATTTTCGGACCGAGCGTCGTCGGGATCCCCATTCAATGACGAACAGCCGTGCTCTCGATCAGTTCCTGGCCGGTGTCGAGAAGCGTGCGTTCAAGATCGCGCAGATGGGTCTGCGCAACGACGACGACGCGCTCGACGCGGTGCAGGATTCCATGATGAAGCTGGTGCAGTCGTACGGTGCGCGTTCGGTCGAGGAGTGGCGACCGCTGTTCTATCGCATCCTGGCCAATCGCATCCGCGACCTGCAGCGGCGACGCACCGTCCGCGGCCGCATCATGGCCTGGCTGCCGGCACGCGTTGACGAGGAAGAGGAATACGATCCGATCGCCGCTGCGCCCAGTCAGGATCCGGGCCCCGCGAAGCGCCTGGAGCTCGACGAGGCGATCGGAGTGCTCGAAACCGCGGTGGGCGAGTTGCCGCCGCGTCAGCAGCAGGCCTTCCTGCTGCGCAATCTCGAGGGCATGGACGTCGCCGAGACGGCGAGCGCGATGGGCTGTTCGGAAGGCAGCGTGAAGACGCATTATTTTCGCGCGCTGGCAGCGCTGCGCGCCAAACTGGGTGAAGTATTTTGAAGGCCGTGACCCATGAGTGAGCAGACGCCGTTCGAGAAACGCACGCAGGAAGTGCTGGACGAAAGCACGTCGCGGCTCGACGGCCGCACGTTGTCGCGCCTCACCCAGGCGCGCCATGCCGCGCTCGATCAGTTGCAGCAGCCAACGCGCCATTGGTGGCGTTCGTACGTGCCGGCGGGCGCCGCGGCCGCCGTCGCGGTGCTGGCGGTGGTCCTGTGGACGGGCAATCCGGCCGTCGATACGGGAGCGGTGGCATCGACCGGGAGTCCGGTCGAGGACATCGATCTGCTGGCCGATGCAGATGCACCGGATTTCATCGACGGCGGCGAAGATCTCGAGTTCTACGAATGGGCCGCCGGCGAAGTGGAGTCATGAGCGAGCCCCGGAAAACCGAGCCCGATGAAGATCTGCTGGAGTTCCTGGGCGGGATCGACGAAGTGAACGACGCCTCGCAGGACGAGGATTTCTCGGATTTCCTCGCCCGGACCGACATCGACAATCTCGCGGCGGGCGGCAAGAAACCCAAAGCTCCCGCCGAAGGTGAAGATAAATGAGCCGCCGGAACGCACTTTCCCGCCGCGCCGCCCTGGCCGCGATTTTTGCGGTCGGCCTCCAGTGCGCGGTTTCCGGCCGCGCGCGCGCGGATGAACCGGCCGTCATTGCGCCGGCGCCGACGAGTTGGGAATCGCTGAGCGCCGAGGAACAGAAGACACTCGGCCGCTTCCGCGAGCGCTGGAGTTCGCTCGACCCGGCGCAGCAGCAGCGCTTGGTGCGCGGTACACGTCGCTGGGCCGCGATGTCCCCCGAGCAGCGGGAGAAGGCGCAGGAGCGTTTCTCGCGCTGGAAGGATCTGAGCCCCGAGCAGCGCGAGCTCGCGCGCAAGCGCTGGCACCGTTACCAGCAGCTGCCCCCGGGCGAAAAAGCGCGCGTGCGCGACAATTACCATCGCTTCAAGAATCTCACGCCCGAGAAGCGCCGCCGGTTGCGCGAGCGCTGGCAGAATGCATCACCCGAAGAACGGCAGCGCATGCTCGAGCGCCGCCGCGAACGCCAGGAGCGGCGTCAGCAGTAGCTAACTATCTGGCCGTTTCCGGGGCGGGAGTCTTCGGGATCTTCTTGCCGGCCGCGGCCGACGCGGGTGTTGCCCAGTTGATCACGTAATACGTCGCGGGCGTGTCGCCGATGTTCTGCACCGCATGCGGCTGCAGCGACGCGTAGAACAGCACTCCGCCGGCGTTCACGACGACTTCCTTGCCGTTCACGTGCGCCTGCAGCGTGCCTTCCTTGACGATGACCATCTCTTCGTTGGGATGCGTGTGCGGCGGGTGTGAGGCCGTATGCGGATTCAGCGTGGTGATGTGCATCTCGAGCGTGTCGAGCGTGCGCGTGGCCTGATCGACGACCTCGCGGCGCTCGCCGACTTCGGTCTTGTGCGGTTTGAGGTCGGCCCACAGCCAGGCGGTGGAGTCGAGCACCTGCGCGGGCCCATTCGCGAACGAAACGCAGGCCAGGGTTCCGCTTGCGGCAATCGCGGCGGCTGCGAGATCTCGGCGTGTGATCATGAAAATCCCCTTCGTGAAGCGGCTTCGAGCCTACCAAGGGCCGCCGTCTGGCTACAATACGCGCCGCCTGAACCAACGGAGCGAGACTGTGCCGTCCAAGCTGGAAACGTTGATCGAGAGCGCCCTGTTCGCGTCGCGCTGGATCCTGGCGCCGATCTTTCTCGGTCTGTCGCTCGCGCTGATGGCGCTCGGCGTGAAGTTCTTCCAGGAAGTCTGGCACGTCGCCCAGCACATCCTCACGATGGACGAGCCCGATCTCGTGCTGATCGTGCTGTCGATGATCGACATCGCGCTGGTCGGCAGTCTCATCGTGATGGTCATGTTCTCGGGGTACGAGAACTTCGTATCGAGCATCGATACGAAGGGCACCGATACCCTCGGGTTCGGCAAGCTCGACGCCGGCACGCTCAAACTCAAGGTCGCGGCCAGCATCGTCGCGATCTCCTCGATTCACCTGCTGCGGGTGTTCATGAAGGCCGAGACCACCGACAACGAAAAGATCATGTGGTACATCATTCTCCACATGACGTTCGTCGTCTCGGCCGTGTTGTTAGGCGTGCTCGACAAGATGTCGTTTGCCAAGCATCGCGACCATTCGCCGACTGCCTGACGCCTAACCTGCCGCCTTGATCGCGTTCACCAGTTCGGCGGCGGCCTTCTGCCCGTCGCCGTACAACATGCGCGTGTTGTCGAGGAAGAACAGGGCGTTCTCGATGCCCGAGAAGCCCGCGCCCTGACCGCGCTTGATGACGATGACGTTCTTCGCCTTGTCGGCGTTGAGGATCGGCATGCCGTAGATCGGGCTGGATTTATCGGTGCGCGCCACCGGGTTCACGACGTCGTTGGCACCGATGATCAATGCCACGTCGGCGGTCTCGAACTCCGCGTTGATCTCCTCGAGATCGGAGATGAGGTCGTACGGCACGCCGGCCTCGGCCAGCAACACGTTCATGTGACCGGGCATGCGGCCCGCCACGGGATGGATGGCGAACTTCACCTGCACGCCCTTTTCGATCAGCAGCTGGCACATCTCCCAGACCTTGTGCTGGTACTTCGCAAGCG
>Ga0193752_1002511_pt1 | contig 13638 bp, 13 predicted proteins | sample H1c1metaG_FD_144924 | JGI IMG/M metagenome (GOLD analysis project Ga0193752, IMG submission 144924) | Soil microbial communities from a riparian zone of the East river system, Colorado, United States - H1c1 | ecosystem: Environmental > Terrestrial > Soil > Riparian zone | place: USA: East River... | reverse complement strand
ACCAGAGGTGTTGCATTTGATTGTATTGTACTTTGACCCCTTATACTTATGGATGGTTGTCCAGCAAACCGTTTATCGAATAGCAAACCACTTGTAACATCCTCCAAACGGCTTAAAATATCTGTGCCCACTCGTCGATTTAACAAGGAGTTGTTCACAAAGGCAAACGAACCTGTAGCTCGTTCCTTGGGTAAAGTACTGTAACCAGTGGAAATGATAACTTCCTTTAATGAAGAAATGTCAGCTTCTAACAAGATCAAGACCTTATCCTTAATACTTGAAAGCTCGACTTGTCTGGATAGATAACCGATATGGGATATTATAATTTGATATTGATTAATAGGGATGTTTATTGCAAATTTCCCGGAGCTGTCAGTAATCGAATGTATTTTATTATTGGTAGACTGAACAGTAACACCTAAAAGTGGTCTTTGGGTGTCTTTAGATAAAACTGTACCAAAAATGGTCTTCGTTTGAGAAAAGACGGGCATGGAGAAGCATAAAATGCCACATATAACTATGAACTTATTCATAAAATTAAATTTGAAGGTGATTAATAGATATTTTTAAAGACGAGCATTTCAATCTTACATTCTTGCTTAGATAACCTCAAACCGTATTTAAGGAGATCGGAATTAACAGCTGTTAAATCTCCATTTACAGGTAACATCATATCAACATTAGCCGTGATCCCTGTTTGATCTACTAAAGGAAAAGGTTGATCTCTAAACTGGTATTCTAATGCTTTAAAAATGACTTTAAAGGGTTGATTAATCCATTTTTGGCGATCATTACTGTTTTCAATACCCGGAACTGAACCTAAAGTGGAGTGTTTAGCATCGGCAGAGGTCTTGTTTAGTACCAGACAGATCACCCGTCTTTTTTCAATTGTACCTTTAATATTATAGACTGATGCGAAGTATCGATTAAGGTCTTCGAGCATGTAAGTTCCGGCGCTTGGTTTATCAAAAGATGGCAGGATTAATTCATATGAATAAAAGTCCTGCTGAACGCTAGGATCATACTGAGGTGCTTCTTTATAAAAAACCTTATATTTTGATTCCCAAAAGACCCTATTTTTCAGACTTAATGATAAATTGTTTTGCTGTGCTGCTGTTTGGTACAATCGTAGTACACTGGCATTAATTGCCCTAATTTTAAATCTACCTGTACTATCAGTCATTGTCCCACCGCCACCATTTACACCATCCAGATATTTTGTAATGACAGAATGATATAGCAGGTCATTTCCATTACCACCATTACCGTCAATGAGAAGTGGCTTAGCTAAATCATAATTCAGGTTATCCTTTTTCAAAGGAAGAATCAGAGAGTCTGTTTTAAACATTTCAAGAAGATTCTTCTCTGTCACGTAATTAGCGTGTGTGATAGCAACAACCTTCCCTTTTTTAATCCATACTTCGTGTGGTACAGAATTATGGGGGAAATATGCTTCTAATGTTTTATCCTCAACTAAGGACGGCAGTTTAAACTCATGTGTACGAAAGAAATCTTTCAGGGTTTCTTTTTTTTGCGGACTTACCAGAATAAACTGGACATTTTGGGCATATTTCCGCTGTAACTCATTAAAAAGCGGGAATGATTTTATACATGGTACACACCATGTTGCCCAAAAATCCAAAATGATCAATTTGTCTTTGTAAGTATTTAAGTTTATTAAATCATCACCTTTTGGATTATTTATGACCTGCCGTTGCATATTCCAAACTTCATCTGGTAAATAATCTCCAACTTTTAAGGGTAATATTTTGGAAGCGGTATGTTGTCCAACGACATTAAAATTTTGACATAGCAAAGCCATTACGATACAAATCGTTATTTTTTTCATGTTGAATAGTTTAGTTGATTAAGAAAATTTCAAGGATGCTTCTAAGCTATTTTCCCATTAAACAGGCGGTTTAATGATGGTTTCAAATAGTGTTTTTTGAAACCTGTATTTTTTCCGGTATAGAAATTTGATCTTTTGCATTGCCGTTAATAATTAATTCTGAAAATTATTATGTAACGGAATTGGGAATGCCCTGAACCAGGCATGGGCTCCAATCTCGCTACCGTCCCTGCCGGGTTGAATTAGCGAGGAAGCGCCATGCCCAGTTCAGGGCATGGTCTCCACTCTTTCCGTGCATTCTCGATCTTGGCAGGGACGGTGCAAGGCTAAAGTGTGACCTTAATTTTTAAGGTTGGTTACTCTCTAGGATAACTCAAGGTGGTTGATTTTTAATTCTCATCATGTTTGATTTAGTTGGTACTTAGGTGTGGTGGTTGGTTAATACCTTATTATTAAAATATTTTCTTCACTTCCCCGGCAGGAAGTAACATTGCCCCGGAGGTTTCTTCTATTGTATATCCCTTTAAGTAGATGGATTCAAAGATTTTGAATTGATCCGGGTTTAGAATACTAAGTAACTGATCTTTAAACAATGTATCTGTACTATAATTTTGAGCGATTAGTGAACCAGATTTATATTCCTCGATAGCACACTTATGCGCTATATTTAGCATCCAAATAAATAGACTACCATAAGATTTATCATAATGATCTATTTCATGCGCTATTTTTAATATGACTTTTTCAAGAACATCTAGTCTCGCTTCTTGGCTAGTTAAAACCATTGAAATTATACCATTTAAAATGGATGAATATTTATGGTACAGAACTTTTACAGCACCTTCATCCTTACGGATCAATATGTGAAGTAACTCTTCATCTGATAAATAGTTATCTGGACTTCTCATACTGATATATCTGTACAGGCTATACATGAACCTTCATCTAAAATCTTACTCCAAATTTCCAAGTAATCATCCTGATGTTTACTGTCCCTCATTATTCCAATTGCGGTTTTAGTAAACTTCGATCGGAGAAAATCCCATAAAGTGATGTTAACATCTAATTGGTGGCGTTTTATCCATAAATCTTGGTAAGCATCACAAACAGGTTCTTCAACTTTGTCCTTATCATATTTAAGCATTCTATAAGAAGCCCTTAACAAGGGTCGATTGTATCTCTCAACAGCCTCATTAAAAGCCAAATTATCATCTTCTTTAATCAAGGTGACAAGGTCAGCATCTGAAAGGGAACTGTAAATACTCATGTTTTCAGTGGTTAGTTTTGGTTGATAAGAATAAAAACAAAGCAGGTCAACACTACCAGAACCCAATGTTAAATAGGTTGCCTGCTTTGAATAACTTGTATTACTCTTTTGGTTGGTTTATTGGTGTGGGTAAATATTCATCTTGTATGCCTTTTACATAAGAAATTTCCACAAACTCAATAAGTTGTTCATAAAAAAGTATCATAGCGGAAACATCAGATGGTTCCGCAAACACATTAACAAGTCTCAACCAAGCTCTAAACATTGAATGAATATTCTGTCTAGCTTCAGGTAAAGGATGAAAGCTAAAAAAATCTCTAATCCCACTGTTCGGGTCTGCAAGAATGCTCTTCGACAACTTATGAGGTTGAAAGTTTAATACATTGATATAATCCTCCATTCTATTATATTTCATTAGTGAATTAGTAAAGCAAAATTTAAAAAACAGAAAAGACAAAGCAAGACGGCCACTCGGTGGTGTGAAAAGAAACCAGCCACTTTGCTATATCAGATACTAAATTGGATTTTTTGGTTTTAGCGGGAAGATTTTATTGAGTGGGTTAATTCCAGCAAGACATAATCCAGCATGAGATATAATCCAGACAAAACGGAATTGAAGATAGATCTTGGGAGTGAAAACTGTTATCATAACTCGTTTAAATTTAACGAGTCCCTATTGATGAAGCGGATATTACTGTAGCGGGCTCCTCAACCGGGCTGTAGGGTTCCAACGCCCACCAAATCGGATTTACGATAGAGCCCGTAGTTCTACAGTGTGCCAAAAGTACACAAAATATCTCTACAGGCATTAATTCTATCGTCTCGATTTGGTTGCATAATTGTTGGAATTTACAGCCGAGACTCTTATTAATACCTATTTTTTATTATTAATTAAGTAAATATCTGTTGCTAACGTTTATCCATTCTTCTTATATTAATTAATTATATGAATAAAATTACTAAACATAATTCTAATATCAAAATTTAAATTTCTATAAACGCTTCCAATTCAGATACTTTTCATTGCTTATGGTCTATTACCTATGTTTAAATCAAAAAAACAGTGGATAATAATTTTGAAGAGCTACAACTTACGCCCATATTGATTCAATTAAATATTGGACAAGTAGACATCTATTATAGGACAGGAATAAAACCAAATCGAATAAGCAAAATTTCCAAAGAATTTTCTTCAAAAGCCACTGCCGAAGAATTCTATTTAATTAATCTTGCTTTGGGACACGATCTTGGTGATATGTTAGACCGGGCATTTGGTAGTCTAAAACTTAACAAGCTTTCAGTTGAAGAAGTTAGATTAGCTGCCACTTCTAAAAAATTAACACCATATGGTAAATATTTGTCTGATAACTTACCAACAAAAAGATACGTAGCTGCAATTGCAGGTTTGTCGCCATCAAGAGTTAGTAATTTGTCAGGGGAGGGGACAAAAATAAAAAGCTCCCTTTCTGCAAGAGAGCTCTATTTGACGGCCAAGGCTCTTAACCATAATCCAGTAGACGCATTTTTGAAACTGTTTAGCTATTTAAGGCTAAATGATGAAAAAGTTCAGGAAAAGTTGAAAACTGAATACCAAGCACAAAAACGATCGAGCAGGTAGTATATACATCTTCTGCAATAAATCGTAAAGGATAAAACTTGGACTAACACATATAAATGATCTCTGTTTTCTTTTTAAGATTTACTCCAAAAAATAACTCAAAACTTTATACTCTCCATTGATACGCCCGAAGTCAAAGTGGACACGACTATATTTTCGTTTTTCCACGGGCAATTCAATACTGACAGTATAGATGTTGGTGCCTTTATCAGTAAAAGATTGTAACTGACTTTCATAATCATTATCTGGCTTTACATCGCCGGGGAGTCTCCCGATGATATCTTTTTGTCTGGTTTCTGGGACATTTTCTAATATCTCGTTGGTGAAAATTTCACTATACTGCATACCAAATTGTTTTTCATTCATCAATCCACCTTTCCAATTCTCTGCACCAGCTACTCGGTAATCATTTTCTTTCTGATTGTATTTCAATTTCTCTCTGGTGGTTTGGAATGGAAAATGGATCATGGCGGTAATTTTCGCTTTATCTTTAGTTTTAGCCGCAGCCATGAACTTTAAATAAAATAATGCGAAATGATAACCATCACCTGCTGTAGTGTCGTATATGTAATTTTCTACTGGAAACATCCCTTTTTCAAGTTTGAGACTATCGACAGTTTTAAAGAATGATTTTACGTTCAGATTAATCTTATCAGTTACTTTTTTTACCTCTTGAAGACTATCTTGAAGATGTTTTTGCGGTGTGTTCGTCTTACCATTTTCCGTGGAGGAAGTTTGTCTAGGCTGATTATTGCACGCTATAGTGAATAGAAGCAATAGGAAAAATAGGATTTTGTATTTCATAATTTAACTTTTTAATACAGACACTTTACCCAATTGCTCCATTCGTTTAAGTATCACAGCGGTTCCTACTTGATCGGATATTTTATCACCGTACCACTGAGTCTTATAATTATTTCCCTTCAATTCTAGATATGCTCCTCTGTTGTAAAAATCTGATCCACCCCAAAGGTATGGAGAATTTACTCCGTGATACATCTCATAACCAAAACCATTATATTTTTCTAATCGTATAAGCATATTTTTAAGATCCCAATGATCGTTCCAGCCGTCCTTTTTACCTTGGAATATAAGTGCATCGACCGCACTTTCTTCAAAACTAAAAGGGGGACCGTGTAGCACGTATGGTCTGTGCGTAGGTACTTTTCTGGTAAAACTTTTTAAAGTATCACCATTATGCAAATGCCTTGAGAAGTCATTCCCAGATTCTCTGTAATGAACAAGTGCAATAAAGTACCACGGAATTATAGCACCTAGAGTTTCAAAACTCATCATCGGTTTGCCACCAATTCGTCTTTTAAATCCCAAACTTAAAGGATTAGATTTTCCCCCTTCAGCATCCGGTGGTGTTTCGGATAGTCCATGCAACGATCTATTGATCTTAATTCTTTCCTCTACGGGCATACCGGGTTTCGCGGATGGGAATAAAGGCCACCTGTACATACTTGGACGGTTTAACTCTTCTCTTACAAGCAAAGCAATTTCCTGGTATCGACGTTGATTTGGTAGTATAGAGTTTTGAATAATACTGTCAGCTTGGCCCTGCATAGCAGGTCTAACTTTCATATTACTATACATTTCCAAAAAATGTATGGAGTTGATACTAAAACGTGTCTTTGACATTATCGGTAGAATTAGATACTCTAATTTAGACATAACTTATTATAATGTAACATCAATCCTAAGTGGAATGTTCTTAAATTGCCACTATAAAAAATTCATTATCAATTAGATGGAATTTTATTCAAATATTAAGAGAGTTTTAGTAAGTTTGAATTAAGGCGCTTTATTTGAGGTAAAATCATATACTTCCATCTTGCTTCCTTTAAAAAGCTATGTGAGCCACCAGTTCGTATGGAAATTGTTAATTAAAACTCTCTTTTATGAAAAATTTCATTCTAATTTTAATTTGTGCTGTTTTTGTTGGTTGTTCATCAAAAGAACTTGGCAGAGAGAAAGCCTTTGAACTGATCAAAAAACAGAATGAATATCCTCAAGTATATGATAAGGATATATTTGCAGGTGATCCAGAACATGCAGAAAAAATCATGGTGACAAATCTGGAAAAAAACGGCTACATCACTTTAAACCGGAAACGGACATTATTTGATGACAGACCAATAATTGTATTCACAGAAAAATCTAAGCCATTTCTACTTGAAACACCTGCAAACGATCGTGAACATCAAGTTCAAAAAGTAAAAATTGCAGATATAGTATTAGGGGAAGTAACTGGCATAAAGATGCTAAATGAAAATAAAAGTGCAATTGCTGAATATACTATCCAATACAAGAATATCACGCCCTTTGTTGAATTAATCCCAAGAAAATTAAATCAAACGGACACCATTAAAGCCTACTTCTCATTATTTGACGATGGATGGAGAATAGAAAAAAAAACTGGGCCTGAATTTATGTGAAAACGCTATTTCTTATCACCCGTTTTATGCTTATCTGCCTGAACATATGCCTCTTCACTCATGTTAGTGATAGCAGTCTTGATACGTTCCATTCCATCGGGAGTATTTAGATCTATCCCACAAAATAGACTATTTACTTTTTTTGAATGCAGTACGAGAAAATAGATACCCGCAATCATTAAAGCCATTCTAGCTCTAATATCTACATTTGTTCCATTAAAATGGCTATCCGTAGATGTAAGTAGTATTTTACCGATCCTTTCCCTTTCGGCGCATATTTCTGAAATCAGCGGATTGTCATGACTTATTTGCCATAAAACGATTTGTTGCATATCCCCGTCTTTGGAAAAAGAATCAAGTTGATTCAACAATAGCATTTGAATGAGTTCCCTACCATGATCACCAGTGCTTTCTTCAACGATCTTATTTGCACTATTGGCATAAGATACCCAATAGTCTTTTGATCTAATGTAGGTTTCAATTAAGCTTTTTACCGCACCAAAATAGTCGTAGATCAATTTTCGATTTACTCCTGCTATTTTTTCGATTTTAGTAAGCTGGAGTTGTGAGAAACCTTCGCTTCTGATAATTTCACCAACCGCATCTAATAATTTAAGTTTAGTTCTTTCCTTGTTTCTGAGTGCGCCATCATATTTTCTGGCCATAACATTATTTCTTGTTCATGAAAATAACTATTCTGAATGGACATATCAAATCTATTTTTCAAGTACAGTTTTCAGTCATCTTCTAGGAATTACCGCGAAACACTTATTGGTACTCCTTTTTGGTCATCATTTGCACTTTGATCCGCAGAAGGTGGTTCGGCTTGAGCAGGTATAGGATTCCTGGCTAAGATCTTTTTAAGTTCGGTTTCAAATAGCTGTTCAATATCTCTTTTAATCTGGGTATAATTCTCAATAATTTCACCATAGCTTACCTTTTCAATAATGGGTATTGGCTTATAGTTGTCCTCTTCCGCTTTTATAGCCAAATGATCATTCTGAATCTCATTATGAAATTTCTTTAGTTTTATCTTACAATCAGGATTATCAGAAACAATACCAACAAATTCTCCAGAAGATAACGAAGCAATTTTTGATGCAGGAATAGCATAATCCAATTGAGTAGATTTTGTTATAGTCATATCGTCACTGGTGATACCTATACTTTCGCGATCCTGCATTATTTTTCCAAATGTTTCAGATAAAGCTTTTGCCGTATCACCAGTAACCTGCCCACTTATGATGTTACCGACAATTCCTGTAATAACATTTGCCTGTTCAGCTCCATAGTCCTTTTTTAGTTGCTCAAGTGATTGGACAGCTAATGTGGTACTGACAAGATTTGATCTTGATGTAGCCAAAAGCCCATCTATTCCTGAGCCACCTACATAAATCGTGGGAAATTCATCAAAAATCAGACTACTTTTTAGTTGTTTTTTACGATTAACAAGTTTAAGCATACGCGAGATATAGAGCGAAAGAACAGCACCATAAACCTGAATTTTAAGCGGGTTATTTCCCATACAGATAATCTTCGGCTCCTTTGGATTATTCACATCTAACGTGAAATCATTGCCACTTAAAACATAATACAGTTGCGGGGATGAAAGTCTTGCAAGGCCAATTTTTGCAGACGCTATTTGTCCCTCTAATTGTTCCTTTGCTTTATTCTGTAATGCTGAAATAAAGGGATTGATCAGCACTTTAATTTCCTCTTCCTCTTGTAAAACAGCAAATAAAGGATCATAGTCAGCTTGCATTAACTCAATAACGTGGGGTAGCGTACAGTATTTTCCATTCTGATATTTTCGCAAATACCAGATAATAGCTGTCAGAAAATTGATAGGGCTTTCTACAAAGAAATCTCCTTGTTTTTTAATCCAATCCCTATTTAGTCCCATCATAATTGTACGGCTTGCCTCTGTAGCATCGGTTATATCATCCATACTTTGAGGATCAAGCGGATTACACCTGTGGGTACGATTCAGATCATCGAAATTAATTACATAAAATTTCGGCCTGATTTTATAGTTGGCCTGATATCTTAGAAGTCCATTGTAAGCGATTTTTGAAAGATCGTCGAATTTAAAATCATAGATAAACATAGAAAAGCCTTTTTTAAGATGCTGATTAATAATATGGCGTATCACAAAATAGGTTTTTCCAGCTCCCGGAGTTCCGGCAATCAACAATCCCCGAAAAGGATTTATGATGTTAATCCAGCTATCCCGGATTTTATCCTTCAGATTATATTTTGCAGGTAGATTTATTGAAAACTCATTTTCCAAAAGTCTTTCTTCCTGCGGAAATGTTTCATTCTCTGTATTGAAAATGTCCTTTTTAAGTTTATCTATAATAAGCTTTGATAGCAGACCACCTCCAGTAAGAATTAGCAAATATCCTAAAGAAGTGGTTCCAATATAAGCAATTGCAATAATTGATGGTTCCCAACGTAAGTAAAACCAAATAACACTGATAAAATACAATAGTAGTCCTGCAATTAAATAAGTCACGATCTCACCCACACGAATTTTCTCATCCTTTTTGCCTTTAACTCCAAAAAGAGAAATTACAAGGAAAAGCAAAGTCGCAAGCTTTGGCATTAATAAATCATTGAATAATCCTGTTTTAGAGATATTCAAGATAATTCTATCCGTAATCGCTGCTGTCCATCCCCACTGTTTAAAAGCCAAATAACAACATAAATAAAAATGTATGCTAATTATAAAAATGCTGATTAGCCTAGTAAAATCTATAATTTTCCTGAGGCTTTGAATGTCTTCACCTGTATTCATAAATTCAAGATTATCTTGTTAAACCTTTTTTCCTTTTCTTCTTTTTCTTGGGCATTGGGCTATAATCCACTTCTGGTTTACCAAAGATGTCCCCAAGTGACATTGTAGTTTGTAATGGCGCCAAATATGACTTCGACGGCTGATCTGTATTGAGCTTTAGATAATCCTTTGTGGCGTTTAAAGGCTTTAGGTAGGCCTTAAAGATGTCAGATGAACTAATCCGCTCTGTTAGCGCATTAGCACTGTACAGCTTACCCAAATCGCTACCGTTGAAAACGGTTTTCTTTACGTGATCGACAAAAGTTGTCCCATAAATACGCCCTTGTTCGTTTTCTCTAAATACAAGGCTAATCCCTTCTTTCTTCAATTCTGATATGAGTGTACTTTTTGTTATGCTTTGGTAGGTATCTAGTACTTTATTAATCCTATTCATTAAATCATGCTTATACGGCTTACGCTGTTCTTCATTTTGCTCAAACCTCTTCTCAAGATTATTTAATGTAGGTTTACTATAAAAAGCACTTGCCTTGATAGGTATGCCAATCTTTTTACCCTGTTTATCGAGAATAGAGTAGATCAACCCTTTCTTTTGATACATAGCCGTTTCTTCTAAACCTCTGTCGACAGTGACGTTGAACTGTTTCAGCACTGCATTTAATTCGGCAAGTGAGGTGTATTTGTATGAACTAATAACTGCACTAAGCACATTGCTAAGCGCCTTCTTTGTAGGTAAACGACCATAGATTATAACGCTCTGCTCAATTGGCTGTATACCTGGCTCTGGCTTGTATTTTTTACTTTCTGCGACAACTAGATTAAAATCTTTTTCAATTTTCTTTCTGGCAGGCTCTGAAACCTCTCTGCCTATATTATGAGTTTTAATTGGTTCACCATTACGTTGAACACTAGTTGTGGCTATATGTATATGTTGATGCGCTACATCATTGTGCCTGTAAACCAAAAAAGGCTGATCACCAAACCCAATGGATTCCATGTAGGCTATTGCAATATCCTGCATCTTGGCATCATCTATATTTTCACTGCTATGGAAATTAAGTGATATGTGCAGCGCATTAGTTTTCACACTTGGTTTAAGAATGGTTAAATGCTCGAATCTCTTCAATTTATGCTCAAAACCCATGTTTTCAACTTCCCCGGCAAAACCACTTGCCAAAATGAGTTTGGCCTCTCCATCTATAACTTTGTTTTCGTTATAATGAAGAATCCCTTTAATACTCCGCCCAATACTTATTTTTGCAACCATTTTTCGGCTAGTTTGGAGATAATCGTAATCAGTTTTTCTACTTTAGGTTCAATGGACTTATAGGTTTCCGCTGTCTTATTAGCATGAAAAGAACGTTCCATAGGATTTTGGCTAATATGAAAACTGTGTGTTTGTTGATTGATATTTACTCCAATGCTTTTAATCTCTTTTCGGATAAGGGCCATTTCCTCCATTGGGGCATTCATAGAAACATCCTTATGCAGGAGCTTTATCGGACGATTAGTAATGATCTTCCTGACTATCTCACCAATAGACTTACAATCGCTTTCTATCCGCAACTTTTCTAGCTTATCGAACTGACTTGCTGTTAATCTCAAAATAATAGGATGGCTTAGAATGCTATCTTGATCCTTGGCTTTTTTCCTGGCCATAAATACATTTATTATTGACTTTAGGATCACGAGTTCCGAGTGATCCTCTGTCCTTAAGGACAGCAAAGAGATTTTCGTATACGAAAATACATCTTTGCTAAGCATACGAATGCTTCAAGGTATCTACTCCGATAGCTCGGTGAACTTCGGTTTGAGTTAATAAAATCTTAATTGGTCTTTTAGAAATCTTAATTTCAATTTGTTAGCCTTTGTTGAATTTCTTCTAAGCTTTCCTTATCACGAACTGTTACAGCTTCTTTCAAAAGGTGTTTAATTCGGATACGTGACTTCGTTCGGGCCCTTTTTATTCTGGACTGAAAAGTGCCTAAAAAATCGGCTGTTGTTAATGATGTCTTTCTATTGGAATTTTTCATTGCTTTGATATTTTTCAAAATCAAAGTTGAAGTAACAGGTGGTCTGAGATTGACAACCTATTGGGGAGTACCTAAAGATTTGCTAAAATCACAAAAAAAGCAGTGCCCGAAATCATCAAGCACTGCATATTCTCAGTTAATTCGATCTATAGTTTAAATTTTATTCCCCCATTGATGACAAATCCATCAACTGGAGCATAAATATCCCTAAAAACAGGGTTTGTAATTGATCCGGTATAAATTGCATCAAATTTTGTTTGACGTGTGTCCGTTAGATTTTCAAAATTAATGAAAATGGAAAAACGTTCCCATATCTTTTCGGCCATTAATCCCGCCGTCCAGTAGCTTTTCCCTGTCGTTCCATCATTCAATCTTTGCTTGCTAAAGTAATAAGCTTCAGCACCAATTTTCCATTTATCTTCAATTTCGTACATGAGGATATTGTTTAGACGATGTTTAGAAACTAAAGGATAAGCTGTAGTAGTGTTATTGGTATGTTGGTTAACATCTGCAAGGGTATATCCAATAAATAGTTTGAAATCATTATAAGTAATCTTTGCATTTGTTTCCATTCCTTTAGTATCAAGGTTCCCATTTGGTTGGACATATGCTAAATTACCCGTTGCTGTAGGAATAAGCAATATTGGATTATTAATACGTGTGTAAAAGAACATCTGGTTTATACTAAATCCAACTTTATCATCGAATAAGGTTGTACGGTAGTTAACATCATAATTGGCTCCGTATGAACGTTCAGCTTTAGTATTTGCCACATCAATTGGGAGAACATTTCTGAATTGAATACGCTCAGCATCTTCAGTGAATACACTAGGGGCTTTATATCCCAATCCACCACCTAAGCGGGTTGAGAAATGTTCATTGATCTTCCATAAGGCCGAAATCTTAGGTAAAAAGAAAAACCCATAATCATTGTGGTAATCGCCACGGATACCGGACTCGATGGTAAACTTATCTGATACATTCAAAGTGTTTTGCGCAAATGCACCAACGGTAGTATAGTTATAACTTCTTAATGCAAACTCGCTATTTCTATTCTCCTTAAAATGATCAGAAAGGAAGTTCACACCTAATACCCAATCAGCTTTCTCACCATTACGGGAATAATTTGCTTCACTATAAGTTGACACCTGCACCCCCGAAAACCGATAATCGGGTAATCCAATAGATCGATCATAGTAGCTTACCGAATTACGAAAAACTAACTTTTCTCTCTTATTTAATTTGTGATCCAATTCCAATTGTGTGCTGTAGCGTTGTGTTTTGTTTTCTTCAAAGTAACTATGTTGAGCATTACCCCTTCCATTAATATATTCAAGATCACCCCCAATTCGCTTTTCAATTGTTGTATTTAGCCCTGCTGAAAGAGTTGTTCCCTCATTAAAATAGATGAACAATGTGGGGTTCAATGTAAATCGGTCAAATTTAGGAATAGCAGTTAAGCCGATACTAGATGGATCATAAGCCGTTCCGTGATTGTAAGCTGCATAGATAGTAGTTCCTATTTTTTTAAATTTCTGAGCATAGAAACTACTCAAATCAATTCCTAAAGCAGAATTTCCATTCAAAAGAAAATTGAGCTGACGTTTATCTGTTGGTTTCTTAGATACAAGATTCA
>Ga0193752_1002510_pt1 | contig 13638 bp, 8 predicted proteins | sample H1c1metaG_FD_144924 | JGI IMG/M metagenome (GOLD analysis project Ga0193752, IMG submission 144924) | Soil microbial communities from a riparian zone of the East river system, Colorado, United States - H1c1 | ecosystem: Environmental > Terrestrial > Soil > Riparian zone | place: USA: East River... | reverse complement strand
CGATACGCACCCGGTTTGCCTGGGATTTCCGCCACGTCCACACGAGCTTCGCGCAGCGGGTACTTGGCCTTCTGTTCCTGCGGCGCTACGTCATTTTCCAGGACATAGCCGTTGATCCAACGGTTCAGAAACATCTCGCATTCCTTGCGTGACATAAACGAACCGATCTTGTCGCGCATCATTGACTTCAGGTAATGCGCGAAACGCGATACAGCGAATAAGTACTGAAGCTGGGTAGATAGCCGGGCATTCGCATTGGCTGCATCCGTATCGTACTTCTTCGCCTTGTTGGCCGATTGCGTGGCGAAGAACGCCGCATAATCGGTATTTTTACAGTGGACCAGGGGGATAAAGCCGTTATCGGCAAATTCTTTTTCACGGCGGTCGGTGATCGCTACCTCGGTCGGGCACTTCATCGCGATCTCGCCTTCATCCGTCTCAAACGTATGCGTCGGGAGTCCCTGAACCAGTCCGCCACCCTCTACGCCGCGGATAGCCACGCACCAGCCGTGCATTGAGAACGCTTCGGTAAGCCGGGTCCCCATCGCATAGGCGGCGTTGCCCCACAGGTATTTCTTGTGGTCCTTGCCGTCGACGTCCTCCTCAAAACGGAACGTTTCCGTCGGTTTCGTAGCCGCGCCATAGGGCTCGCGCATCAAAACGTGCGGCAGCGTAAGGCCTACATAGCGTGAATCCTCCGATTCGCGGAAACTGCGCCACTTCATGTATTCAGTGCGGTCGAATATCTTTGAAACGTCACGCACCTCGGTCATTTCCGAGAAAGTGTCCCAGCCGAAAAGGTCTGATGAAGCAGCGCTTATAAACGGCGCATGGGCGGCAGCCGCAACTTGGGAGATATTCTCGAGCAGCGCCATGTCCTGCGGGTGATTACCGAACTCGAAATCGCCGATCATCGCGCCGAACGGGGCGCCGCCGAAGGTACCGTATTCTTCTTCGTAGATCTTCTTGAAAAGACTCGACTGGTCAAATTCGAGCGCACGTTCGAAATCCTTAAGCAGGTCTTTTTTGGTGACGCTCATTACCTTGATCTTTAGCTGCGGTCCGGTCAGGGTGTTTTTGACGAGGTGTTGGAGCCCGCGCCACGAGCCCTCCAGCTTTTGAAAATCCTCGTGGTGCATGATCTCGTTCATCTGCGCTGAGATAAGGCGGTCGATCTCGGCTATGCGGGCGTTGATCGCGACGTCCATGTTCTTCGTCATGGTGAGTTCGCCGCTCATTACCTGCCCGACGAATTCAGCGATCATGTCCTTGGCGCGTTCTTTCTGAAAGTCGTCGCGTGCCATTTTGCCGTCTGTTAAGATCTTGTCGAGTAGGCTTCCGCCCTCATCCAATTCGACGGTCTGCGCAGCGGCCTGTTCTTGTTTCTTATCTGCCATGATTTTCTCTAGTCCTCCTTATCCATACCGAGCGCGTCGCTCAATTGTTTTTGTTTGTCGGCATTGGAAATTACGTCCTCAAGCAGATTCTCGAGCTTCTCGTTTCCGTCCATCTTCGAGCGAAGATCGGCCAGCTTTTGCCTTGCCTCGACAAGCTTGCGAAGCGGTTCGACCTGCTGCACGATCGCATCGGGTTCGAAATCCTCGATGCTGGTGAACTTCAGCTCGACGCCCATCTTACTGCCGTCGTCCTGTAGCTTATTCTCGATCGTGTAAGCCAGCCGCGGGCTCATGCCGGCGAGGATCTGGTTAAAGTTATCCGGATCTACCTCGACAAACTTGCGGCTCTTCAAGGGAGCAAGCGCTTCCTCGGGCTTACCGACAAAATCTCCCATAACGCCGAGAACGAACGGTAATTCCTTAAGTTCGATCGCTCCGCCGATCTCCACATCGTAGGTGATCTGTACACGCGGTGGGCGTACGCGGTCGATCTTATGCTGTAAACTCTCTTTTTTAGGCATTAGCTTATCTCCTTTATCGCTTGTTTGAAATAAAAATACAAATATTTACTGTTCCTGGGTTTCCGCGTTGCCGGTATTGAACCCGAGCGTCTGCCGCAATTGGTAAAGGACCGTGTCGTCTTTTATTACATCCTGCAGCCAACTCTCGAGCGGCATATTACCCCACTTCACTGACCGTTGGATAAGATATGACACCGGGCTATGCGGCTCGGTCTTTTGAAAAAACTCGGCGATTTCACTCAAACGCCTGAGCGCTTCGCGCCGGCTCTGTATCGGGCCGCTCACTCCCGTACCGGTTCCTGCTGCCGTAACGCCCGTTCCGCTCTCGTCCGATGCGGCAGACGTATCCCCGATCTCATCGGGCTCTTCTTCGCGTTTTTCGTCCAGGAGCTTTTTGACCACGTCGTGAATCGCGTCAAGCGACTTCTTCAGGTTCGAGAGGCCGGGCATCTGGTTGCGGTCGTACCTTTCCTCGATAACCCGGTTGATGTCGGCATACGCAGTCCAGCACTCATCCAAAAGATAGTTGGTCTCTTCGCAAAACCGGCGGTTCGTCACCAGCTTGGCCCGCCGCCACATATCACCCGTGACGCGTCTTTCGTTCTCGGCCTGGGCCCGCAGTTCGTTATATCTTTGCTGATCGACCGAATCGAGCGTGTCGATATTATCCGGAAACTCGAAAACTTTCGAATCCTCCCAGTTTATTAAGCTGTATCCCTCGCCGGCCGTGATCGGCGCTCCTTTTATAGCGAGCGATGCCTGTGTGTCCAACCACGAAATCGCGTTTGCGCGGCCCTCCTGGTCGCCCTCGTCGACCTCGGGATGCAGCGTTTCCCAGAAATTCTCCTGCAGCCCGCTCATCAGCCTCAGGCTGTCGCGCATGCCGACGAGTCCGTGTTCCTTGATCAATGCCTCGGAAAGCCACGCGCCGATTTGCAGATCCTTCGCCTTTGACGTAAGGGCGGAAACGGCAAGTTCGATCACCTTTCTAAAGTCGGATATCTTAACCTCGGACTGCCAGTCGCCCTGGTTGAGCGTATCGTCGGCCCGGCGGGCCTCGGCGATCTCGTCGTAAACCCCCGAATAACGCAGATTTTCACCCGAGGGATCGTCACCCGGTATGGGCTGTAACAATGCCTCAAGGTTTATTACTGGCGGTTTTTGCAGGTCCTCGCTCATCTCAAAAGACTCCTATCTTCAGGGTTCGCCGGTGAAACTTTCGGTAAAATCAAGTGAAACTCTTATTTTAAACGAAACTTGCCAATAAATCACGAAAAATTTAGCCGTTGCCTCGTTCGTGATCAAACACGACGTTTCGCAGATCGAGGATAGACTTGTCTTTGCCGTCCATCCAGTAAGCCTTCGTTCCTTCGCCGGCATACGTCTCTTCGCCCAGATCGCGCCAATCGGTCTTGCGGCCGAGCCGCACCAGGTCGTCATCCGCCTTCCACGAATTCGCGTAAAGTGCCGGAAAGAACATATCGCCCCCGGTGCCGTTTACCATCTCGACCGTGCCCTGTATCCAAAACAGGTCGCGCATTGTTTTCGGCTCGGTGAACTCGATCTTCTGGACCTGTTCGAAGGGAAGCCACACATACGAATCCTTCAAGATCACCTCGAAGACGCACATGGTCCCGTCGTTATAATCGCGAAAATCGCTATACTCTTCACCGTTGACGATACAGGCCGAGGCGGGCCGGTTTTCTTCGACGGCATCGAACAACCCGCGCGCTTCGAAAATACTTCCTTCGCGAATACGGTTATTAGCCGCAAGCAGGTCTTCCACATAGGAGGGCACCGGCATCAGGAACTCCGGTTTCAGCCCGTCCGAAAAAAGCTTGCCGCGGTCCCTTTCGGCCTTGAAATTCTGCTGGTAGATCTTAGCCCCGATCATCGCCGCTATATCCTGGTGGCCGATCACTTCGAGCTGTTTTTCCGCCCGGTCCCAATCGCCCGAAAAGCACGAAAGCTCGAAAAGAAAGGTCCGCGCTCCACCATCCGTCGGGTTGCCGCGAACGGTATTTAATGCGGCTTCTACCGCGCCTACAAGGTTACCGGCATCCAGTTGTGCTTTAGCATCACTCATAATTATTTCATCAAATTCTGCGGCGCTCTTAGCTGGCGGAATATGGTCTTATCGAAAAGATCGCCGCCGCTCGGTTTTATCACCGCCGTTACACTCTTGCCGCCCACCTTGTAGCTGAGCAGGTATTCGCCCCCGGCTTGTTTTTGCGGCGATCCCGCATCGACAAACCTGAACAAGCCCCAGTTGCCGGGGAATTTCAGCGCCGTATCCGAGGCGCTCGGCGCCGCATGTGCACTTGGTGTACTGACGTTCGAATTTCCTGAATTTGCCGAAGGAACGCCGGAAGTTGTTGTTGTCGCGGAAGTTGACCCTGCGCTCATCAGCACGCCGGTTTCCGTCGCGCCGGCGGCAGGGAACGTGTGTTTGATCGAAGCCGTGCCTTCCGATGTTATCTTTTGCCCGTCGAGCATAACGTCGATGATGGTGCCGGTTACCGGTTTGAGGCTGAACTCGTATTCGAATTTCGGCGTTGGATTCGTTCCAAACAGCGCCCTCCGCAGCGCAAACGCCCTGTTGAGGTAAGCAACGAATTCATCGCTGAACTTAACCTCACTCGTGTCCTTGACCTTCAGCTGGCCGTTCGATTCCTCGAAATATTTCTTCAATCTCTCGTCGTAGAATTTCGAGAGTTTGCCGTCGCTCGGGTTTAGGAACGCGGTCAGTTTCGTCAGGTCGGCTTCCGTCTGGCCATCCTCGAACGGGTATCCTTTTTCGATCTCTTTCGCCCCGGGCAAAATCTGCTCTGCCCATGATTTTGTAAGCTGCGTCTTGGCGTCGGCCCCGAGCAATTCTTTCAGGTTGCCGAGCGGTTCCTGCAGCAGCGAGGCGATCTCCTGTGACGAGGGCGTTTCGCTAAAACCCTTTATCAGGTTCGAGACGGTCGTCTCTCCTGCTCGCAGCTTCAGCTTATCGTCCTTGTCGTTGGCCAACTCCTGCGCTATCTCCTTCATCTGGTCCGCGGAGATCCCGTTAAAACGGTTATAGACCTTGCCGATCTCGCCCTGGTATTTTTCGATCGGCGCTCCGTCAGCCTGCTCCTTCGAGCCGATGAACGCGACCAGCGGGCGAAATTCTTTTTCGACCTGCGTTCCGCCGCCCGTGTCGGTCTCCGATTTCGCGGTCGTGAACCAGCTCTTTATCCAGTCCCACCACCCGGCGGCCACGGGTTTGGCCGAGAGGTCGGTGTTCTTTCTAACCTCTGTAAGCAGTATCTTCATCGGCGAATTTGCCGACGAGAATGCCTGAAGCGCCGTGGATGCTTCTTCTTTAGTTTTATACGGCTTGACGTTTACGCCCTTTACAAAAGCCCGCCACTGGTCGGTATAATCGCGGAAATACCGGTCCTGCAGCTTGCTCGAATCGGTCGATTGCGCGATCTCACGTTTTCCGAGCTCGCCCATCACCCAATCGTCCTCGCTCAACTTCAGGTCGGCCTCGGCTATCGCGGTCTTCATGAGCTTGTAGCCTTCAAGCGTGTAGGCGCTGGGCACGCTGTAATTGCCCTCCAGATAGCTGGTGTCGGCGCCGTTTCGCGTCAGAATCGCCGCCGCCGAGGTGATTCCGATCTTGTCATCGACCTCTTTCGATATTTCGGTCACTTTTCGCTTGTAATAGCGGAAAACGGCCGGGAACGCCTGGAGCTTCCTCCTCGTATCGTCAACCAGCTTGCCGTCAAGGCTGATGCGCGGGAAGCGTACGTCGTCATCCTGCCGGTCCACCTGCTTTGCCCAGAATTCGAGCTGCTGTTCTGCCGTCAATTTCATGTCCGGCGGCACTTTCGATTCTGTCGTCCAGTAGTCCTTTAGAGTTGACGCGAGGTGGCTGCCGTCCGCCTTTTGGCGATAATCGCCCGAAAGCATCAGGTAGGCTTTGAGCAGGTCGTAATGTTTGCCAAGGTTTTGTTCCTCGGCGTCGGTCAACTGGCCGGGGTTTGCAACCACTGCGCCCGCGGCAAATTTCTTCAGCTCGGCCTCCACCTTTTTAACCGTTGGCGTCTTGTACCGCTGCTCGATGATGCTGAAATATATCGGGAGCAGGTTTTTCTTGTAGATCTGATTTCCCGAATACATGCCGAACCGCATGTAGAGCGGCGCGCCGTTTCGCTCGTTATTGTCTAAAGTGACGAGCGTTTGCCTAAGCTCCTCGGCCGCGTTTATCTCCCGCCGTGCTTCGTCTTCTTTTTTGTCGAGGGGGTTCTTATTCGCATCCGATTTTACGATCGTCAGCACTTTTTCGCCGCGGTCACGGGCCTCTTCCAGTAATCGCCGGTTAGCAGCCAGCGAAATGCCGGCCATGACAAGCAGAAATACCGTGATGAGCGTAACGAGCGTCGTCAACATCCAGCCGAATATGGGCGGGCGCTGTTTTTGCTGCTGGAACGTTCGGACCAGGTCTTTGTCGCGCAGCAAGACGTCGCGGAAAAAGCGCTCCGTAAAATAGGTTGAACCGACGGTTTGCGGCATGCCCGCCGCGGCCGGGTCCTTCTTTTTCGAGACAGGCGCCGCCGTGAAATAAAAGCCTCGCAGAAAGGGGTTTTCGCTAAACGGGTTCGGGCGGAAAAGCGTGTTTACGAACGCGCCGAACTTACGCCGGGCCGAGCCGAAATGTAGCGGGAAATTGAAAATACGCAGTTGCCGTAGTGGTGCGAATGGAGCGGAAAGGCGGATGAGCCTTCGCTTCATCACCGAGTTCTGCAATATCTCGTACTCCCCGTCGAAGAGCGACTGTGCGTTCTCGCTTTTCTCCAGCGGGATCGTCGAACCCCAGACGAGCGTTTTGGCTTCGTTTTTAGATGTGGAAAAAGAATCGCGAAAACCCTCGATCACATCCGCGTGCGTGAATACAAGGTAAACGGGGAATTTGACCTTGAGCCGCTGGATCGCGTCGTCGAGCCGCAGGCGCAGGACCTTCGCCATTTCCTCTACCTGCCGCTCATCGCCGTTCAGGATCTTCTCGGCATCCACCACCAACAGAAACCCGTCGAGCGGCCTGTTCGAGCGGTGCTTGCGTACCGTATCCAAGAGCGAGGCCCACTCCTCGGCGTCAACGCCCTCACCCTGGTAGCGGCCGGCCGTGTCGGCAAAAACCGCCTCACTTGTAACGCGCCATTCTACATTTGATGTCGGCCGCAGTATCTTTTGCTCGGATTGTCGCTGGCTCGGGAGCGTTTGAAAATTCAGGTTCGATCCCAGAACGAGAGCGCTCTTGCCCGATTTCGGGGTGCCGGCGATGATGTACCATGGAAGCGAATAGACCGCGTCCTTTCCTGCCTCGCCCAGGTTTGAGGATTTGAGGAATTGGATCACCTCTTCGGTGCTTTTTACAAGGTCGTCGTTGGTCGGCGCCGAGGTGGGGGCCGCGACCTTCGCCGGCTGCCCGTCAGGCCCTGCGGCTTCGCCGCCGCCCGCGGCCGCGAGTTCTTTGGCCGCTTTTTTCTTTGCCCGCCGCGACACGACATAGCCGATCAACAGCGCAAACGGCATCGTCAGCAGCACAAGCACGATCACAACGATCTTCTGGCTGCTGCTGGCATACTCCGCCGGAAGCATATACACGATCAGCCCGACTATGCCGTAAAACGACATAAAGCCGCCAATTCCGAACGCGTATTTTAGTTGATCAACGTGCCACGAATTCATATCTATACTTAAAGGCGGGTCCCCACTTGTTATAACTGCAGTTTATCGACCGCATCCTGCAAAAACTTAGACGACATCAAAAACATGACCAAGTAAACGATAAAGGCCAGTCCCAGGAAGCTTATCGCGCTTATTTTCGCCCAGATGGGCATTCCCCGTTTCTCCGGCGGTTTCGGCTGATCGTTAGCCAGCCAGTTCGGCGAGAGCTCGACATTGACGATCTTCCCTGCCTTGACCAGCGCATTCGCCGTCGTCTGCATTATCTGCAGCAATTTCTCCTGCTCGTAAACGCCATATCTCCCTTTAAAGCCCAGCAGCATGCAGAAATAGTAGATCTCGACCGCGTCGGCCGTTACGTCTATCTGCTTCAGCATCGCCTGGAGCTTATCGAAAAACTTGTTTCCGGCAAGTTGCTCTCCAAAATACTCTAGCTGCAGCGGGTACTTTTCCCATTCGTCGCGCAACGGAAAATTATTCGTCAGCACCGTTTCGTCGACAAACGAGGCGAGCGCGAATTTAGATACCGAAACTATCTTGTGATTGAATTTGTAGCGCTCGGCGCGGCGTTCGAAATCCGCGAGCAGGGAAGCGACCTTGGGCCGAAGATCGTTTGAGGGTGCGACGATGCCCGCGCGCAGCCGCAGGATCAGGTCGAAGACCGGCCCGGCGAAGGCGACGAGATCGTTTTTACCACTTGTTCCGCTCATAAATTATGACCGTTTTTTAACGCCCGATTTGCCTTACGGTTTTACGGCATACATTTCCAGTTTTTCGTCCGGGATCTCGTCGGGCACATACACCGCGACCACCTTCGAACCCTTGATGCCGTTCCAATAAGGCCCGATCGTGTCGAGCATGAAATATTTGAATCCAACGCGGGCCGGGATCGGAGCAGGCGGCGGGCTCGCATGCGTGAGCACAACGCCCGGCAGGGCCGAACCTATAACCGAATCGATCACGTCGCGCGATGCTATCTTGACCACGCGCGGAACACCTTCGATAAGCTTGGATTCCGGCATCTGCGCACGCACCGCGAGATAAAATCCGGCTTCCTTCAGCAGCCGCGGGTCGTCAATTCGCCCGACGTACAAGGTTTCGCGCGTCTTCTCGAGCAGGATCGGCACGCAGCGGCTCGGGATAACCGTCTCGAGCAGCTCTTTCAACTGGGCCGAGAGATTGCTGAACGTGAAATAAAGATCGTCGTGATCATACTTAACTATATCCTTCGGGTGCAGTTCCAGCGAGAACGTCATGAGTTGCCCCACGAGCTTTATCATCTCCAGGTACAGTTTTTCCGGGTGCAGTAGCGGCGAGCGGAAATAATGCGCCATCGTCGGGATCGACGAATTTATCGTGTGCAGCAGCCAGAAAACCGCAACCTCGGAAGTCGTGAAGTCAGCGAGCGATGCATTTCGCTGACGTCGCTGTTCGCCAAGGCTGGCGCTTTTCGTCACCAGTATCTCGACGATCGAGCGAAGCATGTCGGTGATCCAGCCCGAGGCCGATGCGCCGAGCACTGGCGGAATATACTCCTCCGAAAATCGAAGCTGTCCGGTTGTCGTCCTGACCACCTCGGCTATCTTCATCGACGTAAACCCGTCCCGCAGCTCGTCATCGAAAATAATTCGCAGGTTGCTCTTGGCGTAAGCCAGCGGCTGCTCGTTGGTGCCGCTCGTTTCGTCTTTTACGAGCGCTCCCTCCTGAAGAAAACGGAGGTTGCTGCTGGGTTTTGCGCCGTTTGCCTGGAAGTTTGCCTCACCTGCCTTCATTGCCGGGACCGCGAGGTGCACCCCGAGTTTTTCAGCCTCGGGGGCAAAATGGTCGCCGATCGGACGCAGGTCCGGCACAGCCTCGGCATCCGGGACGTTCACGTACAAACCGTCCGGCATGATCGCGCGGCAGTTAGCCAGTTGGAAATTCCCGTTGGCGATGGCCTCGTTGTTGATCTGAAGATCGAGCACGCCGTATTCGAAGGGCAGCACCGCGCGCACCCGCGAATTAAGGAGCTCCTCGTGATAGTTGTCCCACTGCTGAAAGTGGTGGGGCGTCAGAAGCATCCCCTCGTTCCAGACAATTTTGCGGTACTTGCTCATAAAGGGTTTGAGTAAATAGTAAAACGACTGCAGAAATTAGTAAATAGCGTAAACCGTTAACTTTAAGTTTCTCATAAATTCAGCGGTTCGGCCTTAACGCCGAAATCTTTCGGATTTTGAGTGATCGTGCCTATCGCAAGAAAGTTCAGCGCCATATCGAATTCCGCCTGTGTGATCTTACCGTTCTTGTTCAAAAACCAGATGGTGCGGATCGTCCGCGAGCTCTCGTTCGACTTGGTCGCGACGTCCTGGAGCATATTTCGCATTTTCAGAAACTCGCCCGCGGCGCCCTGGTTATATGCCGCCATCATCAACACGCAGTCCTCGCCGAGCTCATTACCTATTTGTGTCGCCAGTTTATCCAGCACGTCCGCCATTGATTGCGCGGTTTGCAGCGCATCGCCCCGCTGATTCCCGAGCTTTGTAAGCGCCGCGGCCGCAAGAAATTGCGGTTTTAGATTTTTGGCAGCGGCGAGCGATTTGATCTGCGCGGCATTTTTTTTCGCCGAATTGATGTTGTCGGCCAGCGCCCCCGATCCCTCAAATTTCTTGATCCGCGCCGAAACCAGGTTGACCTGTTCCCCGGTCAGAAAAGCTCTTTGATCGTTCTGCGCTATCGATCTCATAAACGCAGCCACGTTTCTTTCCGCACTGCCGCCTTCGGGAAGTGTAGTTCCACCGGGCGGCGGCGAGCTATTGCTTCCGAGCGATCCCGCCTCGGGAGTTCCGGTCGGGCCGGGAACGGCTCCGGGACGGTCGCCCGGGGATTCGTTCGTTTTTTCGCTAACGGGTGGATCGTCCTCGTCACTGTTCGATGAATACTGAAAATCTTCGCGGTTACCGGGGCCCGCGCTGACATCCTTTTTCCCGCCGGACATAAAAACAACCGTTCCGATCAGGACAATAACGATCAAGCCTAGTATAGGAGCGATATAGAAAACGCTTTTTGGTATCGCGCTGGTACCCGCCGGCAGCGCGGAGGTTGATGAAACATAAGGGGCTGCCGGGTTTGCATCATCCACATCCGGCGCGGCCTTCTCCATCGGAATGTCATAGAACGAGGCGTATGGATCCGCTTCTTCCGAAACGATCTCCACCTCTACCTTTAACCCGCCACCCAGGTCCAGAACGTCGCCGTCCTTTAGCGTCACCGGGCCCGAAAGTTTGCCGCCATTGATCGTAGTGCCGTTGCTCGAACCCTGGTCTGTCGCCGCAAATACCCCGCCGAACCGCTCTATCCGAAGATGCTCGCGCGACAGATTACTGACGGGAATACTGAGGTCGTTTTCCGAGTGGCGGCCTATCGCGAAGCTGTCCTGGCGCACCGCTACACGCTGCGGAGCGCCGTCTTCATCCCGAAATTTGAGCCACAGCTCGGACATACAATTATCTTACTTGGTATACGTCGAAAGCGGCTGCAGGTTCATGCCGAAGTCCTGCGGATTTTCGCCAATAATGGCCGCCGCAAAGAATTTTGGCACATATTTGAAATTCTCTGCCTGGAACTGCTTTGAGAGAATATCGCCTTTCGCAATAAGCGTCCAGAAATCTCGCGGCAGGCCCTCGTTAGCATCGAGCGCCTTTTGCAGGTTCGAGCTCAAACCACCCTCGCCGCTGTTATAACTCCCGATCGCCAGCGGTACGCTCGAAGGGCCGGTCCCATAGCGTCCCGTAAGCGCTTTCATGTATGACGCCGCCGCCCGCGCCGCCGGTTCGGGCAGGCACCGGTCGTCCGGGTTCGAGGGCGAAGCTCCTTTTATAACGCCGCTGCTCGGCTCGAAGTGCAGTTTCGCTGTCGCGAAAGTGAACTGGAACATGCCCAGGGGTCCTGTCGGGCTCTGCAGGCAGATGCAGTGCTCGGATTCGATCATCGCCAGGTACAGGCCGATCCGCGCATCAATGCCCTTTTCGTTGAACGCCCGCACGATGAACGGCGCATTTTTGCTCGCCCGTTCGTATGTCGACTGGAGATTATCTCCAAACCGGCACCCGCCGAGCGGTTTGACGCCGGCACGCTTCGCATAAGCGTCGGCAAATCCCTTGATCTTGTCGATCGCCGCCGCCGGTATCGCACCACTGCTCCGGTTGCCGATCACCTGTGCGACCCTAGTAGCACGTGCCTCGAGATACTGCCGCCTTTCGGTATCCGACATATCGAGATATTTCTTGCCTGGGGGTATGTTCGGGATCGGATCGGTATTATTGGCGATGATATCCGAGTTGTTCGAGTTTCCCGTTGGCGTAGCAGACGATGAGGCCTCCGGTTTCGGTGTCGGTTTTGTATCGCTTACATCCTCTTTTTCGACCGTGGGACTATCGATATCGTCATCCGAATTCCGCGTGGACCCCGTACCGCCGCCTCCGCCAAATACGGCAAACCCGACAAAAACGGCTGACAGGCTGATGATCAGGATCGCGCCCGCGATGAGCACGACCGGGATGAGATGAAATGCGCCGCCCCCGGAAGACGCCGTTGCAACCGTCTTTTCTGCGGGTTTTGCAGCAGTTGCCTTAACCGATCCTTGCGCGATCTTCACCTTAATATCTGTCCGATGGCCGATCCTGATGATATCCCCGTTCTTTAGTGGTGTGCCTGCACCGGCCACTGGTGCACCGTTTACAAAGGTGCCGTTGGTCGAATTTTCATCTACTATCCAAACCCTGTCGCCTTCACGATAAACGGTCGAATTCAGCCGCGAGAGCCCGTCGTCTGCAAACCGTAGGTCTGCCTCGCTCCCGCGCCCAAAGCCCAACCTGCCCTCTTTTACCAGGATTTCTTTAGAGCCTTCGGGAGTCGGGTATGTAAGAATGATGTCGGGCATTGACTACATCGCGATCTTATATAGCTCGGATACGGGGCGGTCTTTTTTCAACCCGAATTTCTGCGGATTCTCGACCACGATGCCGGCGGCAAAAAACCTGACAACCTGGTCGCGTTCCTGCTGCGTTTTGATCACATTCCAGATGTCCGCCCGGTTCGCCGGCAGCGTCGCTTTCCATGCGCCCGCATCCTGCGGGGATTTACCGAATGCCGCCACGCTGTAGATCATATCCCCGTCAAACACGCCGAACACCATCGCTTTCAGATAAAGTGCCGAGGCCTTGGCAGCGCAATTCTGGGCCGGGTCGGCGATTGACTCCGTCCCGCACTGGCCGTCGTATTTATTGTCCTTGATAAACGCCGGGGACATTTTCCAGAGCCCTTCTTCGCCTCCCTGCGCAGAGGGCACGAACTTGCTCCGGCTCATCGCCAGGTAATACCCGAGCGGCGCATCGAGATTATTTTCCCGCACGTAGGCAGTATTTATCGCATCGCGGTAAGCCGCCGCGCGGTCGAAATAGCCTTCCTGCGCATACTCCCGCGAGTATTTCTGGATCTCCTGCAGGAACTGTTTATTCGAGACATTATAGGCGAAATTGCCCGAGAATTGCTTCACCAGCCCCGTTGTCATCTGTTGGACCTCGATCAGCGAAACCTCTTTACCCTTCACTCCCGGTACCGGCGTCGGGCCCTGCGCGATAGTCGGCGCGGGCGATGGTTTTGTAACTTTTGCGGTATCGAACGCCAGCAGGACGCTGCCCGGCTGAACTATCTTGTTCCCCTCGCCGTCTTCGAGCACGATGGTCAGACTATGGTCCAAACCGTCCGCCTGATCCGGAAAATCCTTCGGGTCGATAGTGGCCGTAAACGGCTGATCCGATGTACGTGCAAACTCTACACCATCGACCAGGAATATCGCCCGCTGAACGCACCCTGTATTTTCCGCTTCGACCTCCACTTCGGTTTCCTTCGTGATCGTATCGCCCGGCTCGGGGCTGACGATTATGGCCCTCGCGTTACACGAGGCACCTCTCGTGTAATAAAAAGCTCCGGCCCCCACGGCACACAGAACTGCTAAACCG
>Ga0193752_1002509_pt1 | contig 13640 bp, 13 predicted proteins | sample H1c1metaG_FD_144924 | JGI IMG/M metagenome (GOLD analysis project Ga0193752, IMG submission 144924) | Soil microbial communities from a riparian zone of the East river system, Colorado, United States - H1c1 | ecosystem: Environmental > Terrestrial > Soil > Riparian zone | place: USA: East River... | reverse complement strand
GTAGGGCAGCCGGTGCGCGGGGTCGTCAATCTGGATCCGCTCGTAGACCCACGGCGCGGCCGAGGGGTCGGGCGCGACGCGGTGGGTCTCGCGCGGGTTCGCCAGCAGCGAGTCGGCGTCCAGCGACCGGAGCGTGAACCGGTAGTCCTCGAAGGTGCCGAAGACGAACTGCCCGTCGGGCGTCCAGACGGGATCGAAGGCCGCCCCGGTGAAGCGGGTCAGCCGCACCATCTCGCCCGGAGCAGGTCCCGTACTGTCGGCGGGCAGGGCTTCAGTCACCCCTTCGGGCTCCGGCCCCCCGCCGCCGCGGGCCTCTGTGTCGCCCATCGCCACGCGCGCGGGCTCGGCCGCGTTCACCACCCAGAGGTCCGGCGTGCTCATGCGCCCGCTCGCCTCGCGCCGGGCCGACGTGAACACGACGTGCCGCCCGTCCGGGCTCCACCGCGGCGACTCGTCCACGGCCTCGCCGTACGTCAGGTAGCGGATCGCCCCCGAGGCGAGGTCCATCGCGAACAGGTTGGTCGTGCCGTCCTCCCCCAGCGCGGTGCGGTCCGAGGCAAACGCGATCTCCGTCCCGTCGGGGCTCCACGCCGGGTCGCGGTCGTCGTAGGCGTCGTTCGTCAGCGCCTCCAGCCGGTCGGCCGTGCGGTCGTAGACGTAGAGGTCGGCGTACCCGCTCCGGGCGATGCCGGTAAAAGCGAGGCGGCGACCGTCGGGGCTCCAGGTAGGCGAGTAGATCGCCACGAGCTGCTCGAACCCGTACGTCCCCACACGCCGCCGCGCCCGGAGGTCGTAGACGTGCACCACGTCGCTCGCCCCCTGCTTCGTCACGAACGCCAGCAGCCCCTGCGGCGACACGTCCATCCGGCTCTCGAAGAGGTGGAACGCCTCGAACGTGGCGTTACGCTCGCCGTTGACGAGCGCCTCGCTCCGCCCCGCGGGCGTGCCGGTGCTGTCGAGCGGCTGGGCGTAGACGTTGGAGTACCCGCCTCGATTCGCCATGTAGACCAGCTCGCGGCGGCCGTCGGGGAAGGTGTGCAGCACCGGCTGGAAGCTGGCCCCGCGCGCCGCGACGGGCTCCGCCACGAGCGAGGCGGGCGTGGCGTCCGGGAGGTCCGGGAGGTACTGCGCCCGCACCCAGTCGGTCCACCGCACCGAGAGGTCGCGGAAGTCCTGCTGGAGCACCACCGACGCCACCTTGCGGAAGTCGACGTCGCGCCAGCCGTTGTCGATCAGCGCCAGCAGCGCCTCCTCGCCGTACTCCTCGGCCACGAACCGGCAGAACGCCTCGCCGAACTTGTACATCGTGAACGACCCCGCGATGCGGTCCATGTCGGCCAGCGGCACGAACGAGTTGCCGGCCACGGCGTCGCGGAGAATCATCTCGTGCTGCTGGTCCGGCGGCCCGCTCCAGTACTCGGCCAGCCCCTCGGTGAACCACAGCGGCAGCACGCGCTCCACCGGCCGCCGGTGGTCACGGAGCACACGGGCCATCCGGTTGAACGTGAACACGTGCACCAGCTCGTGCCGCACCACGCGGCGGAACTGGTGGAGGTCGCCGTTGGCCGGGATCACGACGCGCCCCTTCAGGAACTCGAAGAACCCCCCGACGCCGTCGGGGATGAACCCCGGGGTGACGTTCGTCTGGCGGAAGTCGAGGTTCGTCGCGTAGAAGATGAGCGGGACGCGTTCGACGAGGGAGAAGTCGAACCGGCTCTCCAACTCCCCGTACTGCTCTTCGGCGAAGGCGGCGCCCTGCTCGGCGAGCGCCTCCATCTCGGGGTAGTAGTAGATGTCGAAGTGCTCCGTCCGCAGGATGTGCCAGTCGAAATTCGAGTAGGCGATCTTGTTGCGGCCGAAATACTGGGCCGCCGCCTCTCGCGGGGCGAGGGCGGCGACGGCGAGCACGAGGAGGGCCGCCGCGAGGATGCGGGCGGCGCCACGGCGGAGCATGGGCGCGCGGGGACTTCTAACCCCCACATTAGGCCCCCCCCGCCCCCGCGTCAAGGCACTTCGCACGGGTGTGTCCACGGCGCGCCTTGCTCGCTCGCGGGCTAGTCGAAGGTCTCGTACCTGGCCCAGATCAGCGAGTCCTCCGTCACAAAGACCATGATCGAGCCTCTCAAACCCGGCTGGGGGTCGAGATCGAGACGGAAGCTCCGTCGGCTCGTGCCGGTCAGGTGCAACTCGAGCACGGGATCGTCCGGGATCTCCAGATACACCAGCCCCCTGTTTTCAGCCTCGATGTCCCCCACACGGTACGCGTGCCCGTTCACGTCCAGGACGACGTCGCCCAGTGTCGAACGCCCACGGTTGTGGATGGACACGTCGACCTCGCCGAGCAGCGCCTGACGTACCCGCAGGGCGCAGCTCGCCACGCCGATCAGCATCAGGGCGATAGCCATGAGTACCGCGCGCCGTCTCCCCGTCTCACGGTAGCGCTCGACCGGTGTCTCCTCTCCACTCATTCCGCCGGGCTCAGTAGAGGTGGTGCAGGCGGTCAAGTAGGTACTGAACCGTTAGCCACAGTCATCCGAATCCCTGCTCCGTTAGCTCACCAACGTCCGGCTCTGGATGACTGTAGACCTCCTCCAGTCGGAACTGGAACTCATAGAGCGCACCGATAGCCTCGACGGAATCACGCCTCCCAATATGACGCCCGGCAGCTTCCAGTGGTAAACGTAGACTGCGAGCAAAACCAGCCGGTCGCACCCATCCGTAAGCCTCCACGGTATCGACCAGAGCCATCAGGTCAGCCAACTGAGTCTCTACACGCACAGAAGCATCAGGGCGACCCACATTGAAGGCCACAGCATAGGCAGCCTTCTGTGGATCAGGCTCGTTTTCCAGATCCTGCAACACCCTATGCACTGCATAAGGAGTAGCCGGGTCAGGAAACGTGGCCGCATCGCTGCTATCCTCTATTAGCCCACGAGACCTGAGCCAGGCGATCTCATCTTCGGAAATCTCCTGAGCACGTGGCACCTGAGCCGACAGCAGAACCGCGACGGCAGCCAGCAGCCCGATCCCGTGCAGCGAGGCCTTCATGCTCCTGGTTGCTTAGGCAGCCAGAGGATTCTGGACGTGAAGGTGCAAGATGGGGCGCCGCCTCCCACACCGCAATCCCCGCGCGTATGCCCTCACACTTTGCAACCCGCTGCCTCATGCGGCTTACGTGAGGCTAGGCGGCATCTACGTCGGAAGGGAGTCAGGACGCGCACGCCCTGACTCCCTTCCGAACGAACATGAGTCACGCGACGCGGCGCCCGCTATCGCTCAGGCCAGCGCCTTCTTGAGGTCCTGGATCGTCTCGACGGGCGTCGGGTCCACCCCCTTCCGCGCCGCCAGCCAGTAGCTGGCCCAGTCGCCGAGTTGGACGAGCGAGAGCATCCGCGCCAGCCGCGTCTCCCCCGTCGTCTCCACCTCCCGCCACGACGCCACGTGCCCGGCCACGAGGTCCTTCGTGATGGCGAACCGCCGCTGCACCTGCGGGTGGTCATCCTTGTCACGCAGCACCACCACGCTCAGCCGCCCCAGCAGGTCCGCCGGGCCCGACTCGTACCCCATGATCTCGTTGTGGTCCAGTTCAGGGAAGACGTTCCCGTAGGCCGGGTGCTTCGCGTTCTCGTGGATCTGCGTCCGCCACCGCATCGACACCGGCTCCAGCAGCCCGACGCCGCAGTAGAGCACCGGCAGCCGGTCCGCGAACGCCTCGGCCAGCGCCACGGCCTCGTTACCGTCGCTCCCCTCGGCCAGCCCGTCGCCCTCCGCGCGGAGGGCGTCCAGCGTCGCCTCGAAGGCGTCGTCGGTCACGTCCACGAGCCCCATCGCGCGCCCGAGCCGCAGCAGCACGCCGAGCGAGTAGCCCAGCGCCGCGCGCGGCTGCAAGCCGCCGGGGATCTCGACGGTCGAGAGGCTGTCGGCCGCCGCCTTCCGGGCCAGTTCGCCGCCGGAGGTGATCGCCACGATGCGCGCCCCGGCGTCCCGCGCCCGCGCGTAGGCCGAGAGCGTCTCCTCGGTGCCGCCCGAGTAGCTCGACGCGATCACGAGCGAGCGCGGGCCCACCCACGCCGGGAGCGTGTAGCCCCGCACGACACTGAACGGGATCGGCGACTCGGCCTCGGCCAGCGCCCGCACGAGGTCGCCGCCGATGGCGCTGCCCCCCATGCCGCACACGACGACGCCGTCGAAGTCCTCGGCCCGGAGGCCGAAATCCTCCGCTGCGGCGCCGCGGTGCCAGCCCTCGGCAAGGTGGTCGGGGAAGGCGCGCACGGCGCCGTGCATGTCCTGCGGGTCTGTAAACGCGTCAGACGTCATCGAGGGAGAGGGGATCGGGGGCGATGGGGTCGCCGGTGAGGACGGCGGCGAGGTCGGGGGTGTGTTCGTGGAGCCAGGCCGCCAGTAGCGCCGACACCTCGGCGGCGTCGTGGGCGGCCAGCGCCTGCTGCGCGAGCGCCTGCGCGTCGGGCAGCGTGAGCGAGGTCAGCACGCGCCGGGCGAGGCCGAGGTAGGCGGGCGACGCGCTCAGCGCGTCGAACCCGAGCCCCACCAGCAGCGCCGTCGCGCGGGGGTCGCCCGCCAGTTCGCCGCAGAGGCTGACGGTGATGCCCGCCTCGTGCGCGGCCCGCACCGTCCGGTCCAGCAGGCACAGCACGGCCGGATGCAGTTCGCGGTAGCGCGAGGCGACGAGGTCGTTGCCGCGGTCCACGCCCAGCGTGAACTGCGTGAGGTCGTTGGTGCCGACCGAGAAGAAGTCGGCCTCGGCGGCGAAGCGGTCGGCCAGCAGCGCCACCGCCGGCACCTCCACCATCACGCCCACGGGCACGTTCGGGTCGTGCGCGATGCCTTCGGCCTCCAGTTCGGCGCAGAGCACCTTGACGGCGGCGCGGATCGCGCGCAACTCGCCAAGCTCCGTCACCATCGGAATCAGCAGCCGCACCGGCCCCTCGGCCGACGCCCGCAGCATCGCCCGCAACTGGGGCCGCAGCAGGTCCGGCTTGTCGAGGAGGATGCGCACGCCGCGCCACCCGAGGAACGGGTTCGGCTCCCGGTGCGCTAAGGGCAAGACTTTATCTCCCCCCAGATCAATTAACCGGAACGTGACCGGGTACGGCGCCGCCGCCCGCACGGCCTCGCGGTAGACCTCCAGTTGCTGCTCCTCGTTCAGCGCCCGCCCCTGCGCCAGGAACAGCATCTCCGTCCTGAACAGCCCGATGCCATCGGCGCCGAACGTCTGGAGCAGCGGCAGTTCCTCCCGGAACTCCACGTTGGCCTGGAGTGACACGGGGTGTCCGTCGGCCGTCGCCTCCACGTCGGGCGCCGCGTGGATCTCGTCGCGGAGCGCCTCGTAGCGCGCCTGCTTGGCCCGGTAGCGCGCCAGCGTGTCCTCCGTCGGCCGCACGATCACCCGCCCCGAGAGCCCGTCGAGGATGATCGTGTCGCCCGTGTGCACGCTGTCGCGCATCCCGTGGAGGCTCACCACCGCCGGCACCCCCAGCGCCCGCGACATGATGGCGAAGTGCGACGTGGGCCCCCCGAAGTCGAGCACGAGCCCCAGCACCCCGCGCCTGCTGAATAAAACGTCGTCGGCCGCCGTCAGGCTGCGGGCCACCACCACGCGGTCGGGCTCGATGCGCGACACGGCGCGGCCCTGCTGGAGGTTGCGGAGGACACGGTTGCGCACGTCGTCGAAGTCGGCCGCTCGCTCGCGGACCGCCGGGTCGTCCGCCCCCACGACGCGGTCGCGGATCCGGTCGAGCACGCTCTGGACGGCGTAGCCCGCCACGACGTGCTCGCTGCGGATGCGGTTCACCACGGCCTCGTAGAACACCGGGTCGCGGAGCATCAGCTCCTGCGCGTCGAAGATCCGCGCGCTCTCCGCCCCCAGCTTCTCCTCAGCCACCGTCACGATCTTCCGCAACTCGCGCTCGCTCCGGCTGATGGCACGCTCGAACCGGTTGATCTCGTCGTCCACGGCGCTCCCGTCCACCTCCACGCGCTCGGCCTGCCACGCCCCGGCCTCGAAGAGGTAGGCCGGCCCGATGGTCACGCCCGGCGCCACGCCGATCCCCTCGAACACGCGCTCGCCCTCCGTCAGCGGCAGGCCGGCGTTCTTGGGAGCGGTGGGGAGGAGCGACGAGAGGGGCACAGACTAGACGGGTGCGGAGGGGGCTGTACCCGCACCCCCTCAAATCGGTTCGCCCTCAGATCGGTTCACCGAACCCGCGCTCGACCAGCGCCTCCAGCGCGTCGGCCGCCTCCACCTCGTCGGGGCCCTCCAGCAGGAACGTCAGCGTCGAGTGCTGCTCCGCCGCCAGCGTCATCACGCCGATGATGCTCTTCCCGTTGATCTCGTAGCCGTCCTTCCGGATGAAGAACTCCGACTTGAAGCGGCTCGCCTCGCGAACGATCATCGACGCGGGGCGCGTGTGGAGGCCCGCACGGTTCCGGATGGTGACGTCGCGCGTGATCATGCGGTCGGGAGTGAGGGCACGAAAACTAAGCCCGCCCGCGCATCCCACCTAACCGCTAACCTCGCGCCAGGGCACCCGCCTTAACCGCCCCCCACCACTGGGGGGGGCCGTAGCCCAGGCGAACCTCGCTCATTCCGAGGGAACCCCCTCCGGCCGTTGCGCGGCCACCTCCCAGGTCCGGGCTCGCCCGGCGGAGGGGAGAGGTTATGCACCCTGCACTCTCCCCTCTATTAGCTCAGGTCGCCCGCGCGGCCAGCGCCGCCGCCACGGCGCGGAGGGTGCGCGCAGCGGGCCCCTCGGGCATGACCGCCAGCCCGTCGAGCCCGCGCGTCACGTCGCGCTCCACGGCCTCCCGCGCCGCCTCCAGCACGCCCAGCCGCTCCATCCGTTCGCGCGCCTCGGGCACGGCCTCGGCCGGGAGCCCTGCCAGCGTCCGCGTGAACCACGCATGGTCGTCGCCCTCTGCTCGCTCCAGCGCGGTCAGCAAAAGAAACGTCCGCTTCCCTTCGACGAGATCGCCGCCGACCGCCTTCCCCCACCCCGCTGCATCGGCGGTCAAATCAAGCAAATCGTCCTGGATCTGGAACGCGCGGCCCAGCGCCCGCCCGGCCTCGCCCATCTGCCGCACGGCGTCCGCGTCGGCCCCGCCCACGGCGGCGCCCAGTTCCAGCGCGAGTTCCAGCAAGGCCGCCGTCTTCCGCTCGATCATTGCTAGGTAGGCGGCTACGGTCACGTCGGGCTGCGTCTCGAACGCCTTGTCGAGCGCCTGCCCCTCGCACAGCCGCGCCACCATCGCGTGGAAGCGCCGCACCGTCGCCCACCCGTCCAGCCCCGGCGTCTGCGCCAGCAGGTCGTACGACAGCCCAAATAAAAGATCACCGGCCAGCACGGCCGTCGCCTCGTCCCACGCCACGTGCACCGTCGGCCGCCCGCGCCGCGTTGCCGCGTGGTCCATGATGTCGTCGTGGACCAGCGTGAAGTTGTGGAACACCTCCACGGCCAGCGCCGCCGGAAGCGCCCGCTCGGCCGCCGCCGCGCCGCCGAAAGCCTCGGCGGCGAGCAGCGTCATCACGGGCCGGATCCGCTTGCCGCCGCCCTCCAGCACGTAGCGCACGGGGGCATACAGCTCCGCCGGCTCGACGGGCAGCGGGAGCGCGGCCAGCGCCGCCTCGACGCGCGCCGCGTACGCAGCCACCCCTCGGTCAGTCGGGCCGTCGGGGGCGATCAGCACAGGGGCGGCGGAATCGGCGCCTCGATCCGGACTCACAGGCCGTCCACGTGGCGGAGCGTGGCGAGCGCCTCGTCCACCCGCGCCGCGACCTCCTCCATCGGCCCCTCGCCGTCCACCTCCAGCAGGTGTACCCGCTCGCGGAAGAACGTCTCCAGCGGCGCCGTCTGCGCGTGGTACACCCGCAGCCGCTCCGTGATCGCCTCGGGGTGGTCGTCGGGGCGATGGACCAGCCGGTCCCCCGTCACGTCGGCCGGGGGCGGGTTGCTCACGAGATGATAGATCGCCCCCGTCTCGCTGTCGGTGCGGCGGCCCGACAGCCGGTCCACGATGGCGCGGTCCGGCACCCGCAGGCTGAGCACGGCGTCGAGCGGCGCCCCCTCCTTCTCCAGCAGCCCTGTCAGCCACTCCGCCTGCGCGATCGTGCGCGGGAAGCCGTCGAGCACGAACTGGTCGTGCCCCATGTCCTCCAGCCTGTCGGCGACGATGCCGTTGGTGAGGTCGTCCGGCACGAGCCGGCCGGTCTTCAGCAGGTCGTCCACCTCTCGCCCCAGCGGCGTTCCGGCCGCGATGGCGGCGCGAAACAGGTCGCCCGTGGAGAGGTGCGTGAAGCCGTGCCGCTCGGCGAGCCGCTTGGCTTGGGTGCCCTTGCCCGCACCGGGCGGACCGAAAAGGACGAGGCGCATTCGAGAGGGGGGATGACGTGCGCCCAAGTTACCCCCGCCCACGGAACGGTGATCCACAGCCCCAGGCCGCTACGGCCCTGGGAGCGCCAGGGATTGAGCGTAAACCATTCAAAATTCTGGGAGGGTTGTGCCCCAAACCAAACAGCCGCTCACACCCTGACAGGAGAAAAAGCGTCAGGGGAAATGCTGTCCGGGGCCCGGGTGGGCTCGACACCCTGCATCCCCTTGATGAACGCCCTCCGGTCCAGCGGGCGCGGCAGCCAGGGCAGGCACGCCAGGATGCCGAGGGTGAGCGCCACCGCCGTGAACACCACGAGCCGCCATCCCGCCCACCACCCCCGCGCCAGCATCGCGAAGCGCGCCACGCTCAGCACCGTGATCGGCAGCAGCGCGAGCATCAGCACCCACTCGCTCGCCGCGAGCGCGAACAGGAGCGCCCCGCCCGAGACGGCGGCGGCGAGGAAGACGTAGGCCCGTGCCCGCGTGCGCCCGGCCGTCTTCCCCACGAGCCGCCCCGTGTGCGCCTCCACGGCCAGCACGGCCGCGGCCACGCACAGCACGGAGAAGAGGACGGCGACGAACGCGAGCATAAAGGGCGGCGGTTTACAGGCCCTGCCGCGTCTAAGGCATGCGGCGTAACGTCGCGCCCGGGCTCAGGTGGGCGGGTTATCGGACGCCTCCTCGGCCGCCGTAAACACTTCGGGCGTGCCGGTGAGGTGCTTGGACAGCATGTCCATCCCCATCTTGACGCCGAACCCGAGGGCCGACTTCAGCGCCAGGTCCATCGCCTCCCGCACGGGCCCCTTCGTCACCGGGCCCGGCGCGTAGTACACCGTCGGCGCGTGGTTGCGCGCCGCGCGCCGCAAGCCGTCGGCCACGGAAGCGCCGCGCGCCACGCGGTCGGCCGCGTCGTCGAGCAGCGCCGAGGTCAGCAGCCGGATCGTCTGCTCCTCCTCCGTCCCGTCGTCGTCACGGCGCATACGGGACAGCAGCCCGGACAGCACGCCCACCACCGCACCGGCCGCGGCGGCGTAGGCCAGCGCCCGCATCGGGTGGGCGCGCACGTGACCGAGGAGGGGCTTCCCCCCCACCGTCACGTCGTCCAGCACCGTCAGTTCGTTCTTGAGTCCGGCGAGGTGCTCACGGATCCCCGTCTCCCGCGCGGCGATGCGCTCGCGGATCTCGTCGGTCGTCAGCACCTCCTCGGCGCGGACGGCCTCGGCCGGCGTCGGCTTCGACACCGGGGTGTAGGGCTCGTAGGGAACGGGCTTGCTCTTCAGCATCGGGAGACCGGCGGGCTCGATGGGGGAATAAAGTCAGCGCGAGACGGCCTTGCCCGTCTTCGTTTCGTCTACGGGGCGGCCCTCCTCGGCCGCCTTCATGCGCTCGTGGTCGGCGGGCGAGTGCGCCATCGACATGCGCACCTTCCCCGTCTCCTTGTCGTGCTCGACGCGGATGCGGCCCGGCGCGAACTTCCGCTTGGCGAGGAGGGCGCAGAAGGCGAACAGCAGGGTGATGGTGAGGAAGCCCAGGCAGTAGCCCAGCGGCGGGAATACTCCCGCCCAGATATACAGGGCGGCGAACGCGAACGCCAGCGTGATAAGCAGGAACACCCCGCTCATCGCGGCGAGCGCCCCGAAGACGGCCTGCCCCTTCACCGAGGTCAGCCGCCCCTCGATCTGCTCCATCACCTCGCGCTTTACGAGCTGGATGCGAAGCTCCACGAGGTCCTTCACGTCCTCCCCGATCCCCGCGATGTGGTCGGTCATGCGCTCCAGCTTCCCCTTGTGTGCTGGGAGGCGGTGCGTGACGGGGGCCGTCTCGGCGTCCGGGTCGAGCAGCGGCGGCGTGTCGCGGCGGGCGGGGAGGCGGCCTGCGCCGAGCCGGGGGCTCACCACCGGGTTGTCGCGGTCGTCGGGGAACGGCATAGAGAGGCGCGCGGGGAAGTGCGGGGGTGGCGTCCGGGCAGACCGGCGCAGCGTGCATGGAACTGAGAGGCCCGGCGCTTACTCCAAACAGCGCGCTTTGTTTTCCTCACCCCCGCCCCCGTGCCCACCGTCTCCGCCCACCCCACGCCGAACCCCAACAGCCTGAAGTTCGTCGCCGACGGCGCTTCTTTTCTTTCGTCCGGCCTCGTCGCGTTCGGCTCCGCGCGCGAAGCGGAAGGCCACCCCCTAGGCGAACCCCTCTTCGCGCTCGACGGCGTCATCAACGTCTTCGCCGTCCCCCAGTTCGTCACCGTCACCAAACACCCCGCCGCCGACTGGGATTTTCTGGTCCCCGGCATCGAGAAGCTCCTGGCCGCTTACCTCGCGAGCCCACCCGCATAGCCCCCTAAAACCGTCATCCCCGCGAACCGAAGGTCTGCGAAGCAGAAGGCGGGGATCCACGGAATGGCACTGCCGCGTCTCGCTAATCCGTGGATCCCCGCGTGCGCGGGGATGACGTAAAGAGAGAGAGCAGAGGGGAAAGCCATCCCCCAACGGCCTCTTACCGAAGCTCCGGCAGGCGTGTCGTGTCCAGCCCGTCCCCCCCGACCGCACGCTGCTGGGGGCGTGGGATGAGCCCCCGAATCAAATCAGCGGCGCGCTCCGCGATCATGATGGTCGGGGCGTTGGTGTTGCCGTTGGGGACGACGGGCATCACCGACGCGTCCACGACGCGCAGCCCCCTGACGCCGCGCACCCGCAGTTCGGTGTCCACCACGGCGTCGGCGTCCGCCCCCATCCTGCACGTCCCGACGGGGTGGTAGAGCGTCTCGCACGTCTGGCGGACGTAGGCCGCGAGGTCGGAATCACGCCCCAGTCGCGGGCCCGGCTTCAGTTCCGCCGCCAGCAGCCCGCGGTACGCCGGCTGCGCCGCGATCTGGCGCGCGATCCGCACCCCCTCCACCAGCACGTCCACGTCCCCCTGCTCCGCGAGGTAGTTCGGGTCGATGGCCGGCGCCGCCAGTGGGTCCGCCGTCCGCAGCGTGACCCGCCCGCGGCTGGCAGGCCGCACGAGCGTCGGCCCCATCGAGACGCCGTGCTCCGTCTGCGGCACGAGCCCGTGGTTCTCGAACAGCGCCGGGGCGACGTGGAACTGCAAGTCCGGCAGCCCCGCCCCGCGCGCCGCCGTGAACAGCCCCGCCTCCGCCACGTTCGACGCGAGCATCCCCCGCCGGGCGATCAGGTAGGCCAGCAGGTTCGCGGGCGACTCGGCCGAGAGCAGCGACTGGGCGCGCCGGAGCCGCCAGTGCGCCCCCACGATCAGGTGGTCGTGCAGGTTCTCCCCCACGCCTGCCCGGTCCGCTACCACGGAGATCCCGAGCCGCTGCAACTGGCTCTCAGGCCCCACCCCCGACAAGAGAAGAAGATGCGGGGAGTGCACGGCCCCCCCGCTCAGAATGACCTCGCCGCGCGTGAGCGCCGTCTTGCGCAGCCCGTCCTGGAGATACTCGACCCCCGCCGCCCGGTCCCCGTCGAACACGACGCGGAGCGCGCTCGCCCCCGTCCTTACTTCCAGGTTCGTCCGCCCCATCGCCGGGCGCAGGAACGCCTCGGCCGCCGAGTGCCGCCGCCCCCCCTTCTGCGTGAGCTGGTACAGCCCCGCCCCCTCCTGCGAGGGCCCGTTGAAGTCGGGCGTGGACGCGAAGCCCGCCTCGACGGCCGCGGCGACGAACGTGTGGCTGTGCGGGCTCGGGTCGCGCGGGTCCTCCACCCGCAGCGGACCCCCTACCCCGTGGTACGCCGACGCCCCGCGTGCGTTGTCCTCGCTCCGCTTGAAGTACGGCAGCACGTCCGAAAAACCCCACCCCTCGCAGCCCTGCGCGGCCCAGCCGTCATAGTCCGCCTGGTGGCCGCGGACGTAGATCATCGCGTTGATGGACGACGAGCCCCCCAGCACCTTCCCCATCGGCCAGTAGAGCGAGCGGCCCGCCGCGCCCGCCTGCGGCTCGGTGTGGTGGTTCCAGTCCGCCTCCGTCTTGAACAGGCGCGAGAACGCCGCCGGGATGCGGATGCGCGGGTCACGGTCCGGCCCCCCCGCCTCCAGCAGCAGCACGCGGCACGCCGGGTCCGCCGAGAGGCGGGCCGCGAGCACGCACCCGGCCGAGCCGGCACCGACGATCACGTAGTCGTACATGGCCGAGGGGCGGCATCCCGCCCGGTTAACAGTGTTCACCCGAAGGTACGTTCCTTACTCATCCGCCGCGCGCGAGAACGCAGCCGCCCCGGATGGGGCGAGTACGGCTCGCGTAAGTAAAAAAGGCCGCCGACCTCGCAGCCGGCGGCCTCCTCAGGCTCCATCTTCAGGCGCCTGCTACTGCCGGTCGAACTCGGTGAACCGCACGTCGTAGGCCCCCACCATGTTGGGCGAGTCCGTCGTCACGTCCACCCGCCACTCGCCGCGCTGGTTGGTCATCGGCACCGTCTGCATCTGCTCCTGGCCCCCGGCCGAGATCCGCGTGACGGTCCCGTCGGGCGCCGTCACCACCAGGAAGCCGTAGAACCCGAGTGAGGTGAGCTGGATGATCACCTCGCCGTCGCCGCGCGAGTCGAACGTGAGGGTGTCGTAGTACTCGCCCTTGATCGCCTGCTCGTCCTGCCGGTCGAGGCGGCCCTGCACGAGCCGCGAGCGGCCGACGCTGCCGGGGCGGATCGTGAGCGTGTAGTCGCCCGTGTAGGTCGCGCTGTACGCCGAGGCCCACACGGTCCAGCGCCCGGCCTCGGTGGCGATGAGGTCCACCTGCGAGATCATCGTGCCCTCGAAGTCGTCCGAGATCGTCTCAACGCCCGAAGGCGAGCGCACGATGAGGTAGGTGTCGAAGGTCTCGGACTGCATCCGCACCGTCACCGGCTGGTCCGCGCGGACGTCGAAGGTGTAGGCGTCGTACGAGGCGCCGCCGGGACGCACGGGGTCCTGGGCGTCGAGCGTGCCGTTGTAGACGGTCGGCTGGGCCGCTGCCGAAGCGGCGAGGAAGGCGAGGGAGAGAGGGAGGAAGCGCGTCATGGACGGGAGAGAGAGAGGGACGGCCGGAGAACGCAGGCCCCTACCCTTCTGGTACTTAGGTCTTTGGCCTTCGGACTTTGGACTTGGGGCTGTCCTAGATAAGGGGCTGCGGCTTAGTTACGAGCCATGCCCCAACGACGACGGAGCCGCCTCCCCAGGCGCACCCAGCTCCGGCTCATCGAGCACTTCGTCGCTGGCACCACGGCCCGCACGGCGGCCGACCTCCTCGGCATCAACAAGAGCACCGCCGCACTCTACTACCAC
>Ga0193752_1002508_pt1 | contig 13646 bp, 15 predicted proteins | sample H1c1metaG_FD_144924 | JGI IMG/M metagenome (GOLD analysis project Ga0193752, IMG submission 144924) | Soil microbial communities from a riparian zone of the East river system, Colorado, United States - H1c1 | ecosystem: Environmental > Terrestrial > Soil > Riparian zone | place: USA: East River... | reverse complement strand
GTTCGCTGCAGCCGGCGTGCCCACGCTTATCACCGCACTGCTGCTTCCTTTCCTGATGCCGGAATCGCTGCGCTTCCAGGTCTCGCGCGGCAGAAGCACTCCTGACACCGAGCGTGTGATCCGAGCGATCGACCCGAAACTAGGCGCAGGCCGGCTCGAACCGTACATGCGGGCCGAAAGCGGCAAAGGCGCCAAAATACCGTTCGTCGATCTGTTTACGGACGGACGCGCCACGGGCACGGTCCTGCTCGGACTCATTCTGCTGCTTGGCTTTGCCACGACCACCGTTGCGGTTCTCCAGACGCCGACCTTGCTGCTCAGGGGCTGGAACATCCCGCCCGCCACATCATCGTTCCTGGTGGGGGTGTTCAGCATCATGTCGGTCTGCGGTATGGCCATCGCCGGACGTCTGGTCGAGCGGTTCGGCCCTGCAGGCGCCCTCGCCCCCGCCTTCTTCTGCGGCGCGGTGTTGCTGGCGAGCCTCGGCTATGCCGCGACGTCGCCGCCGGTGCTGATTGTGGTCATGGGGCTGCTTGGTTTTGCGGTTCCGCTGGGCGCCTCAGGGACCATCGCGCTGACTGCGATGTTCTATCCGACGACGATGCGTTCGGCCGGCACGGGATGGGCGATGGGGCTCGGCCGTCTTGGCCAGGTGCTGAGCCCGCTCGCCATCGGATTGATGATTGCGCTGGCATGGGCGCCGGCGAGTATTTTCATCGCGATGGCAGCGGCACCGTTGCTTGCCGGGATTTGCGTGATCCTGCACGCGACATTCTCGCGCGGCGGCGTTCGCGTGCCGGCTCCGCTCGCTGCCGGCAGCCGCGCGCCCTAGGAGGAAAAGAAAAATGGAGCGACGCAGCTTTCTCAAAGGCGTGGGCGGCGCGGTTGCCGCAGCCCTTTTGCCGGCGCGCGCGCGCGCGCAGGCGCTGCCGCTGGGACCGCTCGCCGGAACGCGCTATCCCGATCCGCGCATCGAGGCCGTCGATCCCAAGTTCCGCGCACGGATCGGCAATGCCGCCATCGAGCGCATCGCGACCGGCTATCGCTGGGCCGAAGGACCGGTCTACGTGCGCGACGGCGGCTATCTTCTGTGGAGCGATATCCCCAACAACCGGATCATGCGCTGGTCGGAGGACGACGGTCATGTGAGCGTGTTCCGCTCGCCGTCCAATTATTCCAACGGCAACACGCGCGACCGCGAGGGGCGGCTGATCACTTGCGAGCACGACACGCGGCGGCTGACGCGCACCGAGCCTGACGGCACGATCACCGTCTTGATCGACCGGTTCGAGGGCAAGCGGCTGAATGCGCCCAACGATGCCGTCGTCACCGCGGACGGCGCGGTCTGGTTCACCGATCCCGGCTACGGGATTCTCGGCAATTACGAGGGACATCCCGACACGCTGGAATTGCCGCCGCAGGTCTATCGCCTCGATCCGCGGAGCGGACGCGCGACGGTCGCCGCGGGCAATTTCGGCCGGCCCAACGGCATCGCGTTGTCGCCCGATGAGCGGAAGCTCTACGTGATCGACAGCGGCGTGACGGGTGCCGGCGCGCCTTCCAACATCCGCGTGTTCGACATCACGGACGAGAGGCTGACGAATGACAAGGTGTTTCTCGCGAATTTCGGGCCTTCCATGACCGACGGCATCCGCGCCGACATGGACGGCAATGTCTGGTGCAGTATGGGTTGGGGCGATCCCAACGAAGACGGCGTCAGGTGCTACACGCCGGCGGGCGAACTGATCGGGAAGATCCATCTGCCGGAGACCTGCGCCAATCTCTGCTTCGGCGGAAAGAAGAAGAACCGTCTGTTCATGACGGCGAGCACGTCGGTCTATGCCGTTTACGTCGAGACCGTCGGCGCGATGGTGCCGTAGTGTCTTAGATCGAGACGCGGGGCGCGGCGAGTTGTTCGGGCGCCTTGGTGACGACAGAGGACGCCGCGCCGCCTGGCTCATGGGCCTTTCGACGGCCGCGTGGACAGCGAGTCCGGTGACAGCGACCATCGTGAACGTGGCGATGCACACCAGAATTACGGGCCACACGCCTTCGATGCCGAGCGCGAGCGCGCCCTTGGTCGCGGCCTGCGTGATGAAGAAATGCGTCAGATAGGTCGAGTAGCTGGCATCGCCCAGGGGCTTGATGAGGGGTGACGACACGACGAGCCCAGCGCGTTCCATCACCAGCGCGGACGCGACGAGAGCCGCGGCCGGCAGACCGAAAACGAACAGCCGATCGACATGTGGCCACAGGAACGGACCCGCGATGAGGAGCATGAACGAAACCAACGCGACCGGGTATGAAGCCCATTTGAGCCAGCGCCAAGGCGGCAATCGGTGCATCGCGAGGCCAAGGCCCATCCCGAGCGCAAACTCCAGGATGATGGGCGCGGTATAGAACCTGCCAAACGTGTCCCTCGGACGCACGATCGCTCCGATGACAACGGCCAGCAACAGCATCGATGTAGTGATCGCGAGACCGAGAAGGCGACAGCGCGTCAGCAGACCCAACGCGAAGAGTACGTAGAACGCCATCTCGTAGTTGAGCGTCCAGCCGACAAACACGACGGGCTGGGTCAGGCCGTTGCTCCTCTGGAACGGAATGAACAGCAACGAGTACAGGAGATCCGACGCATCGGCGCGGGTCGACTGCATCAACGAGGGCGCGATCAGTGCGATGAAGAACACGAAGAACGTGATCGACCATACAGCGGAACGATGCGTGCGATCCGATGGGCCATGAACGTGCCGGCGGTCATATCGGCCCGCGCGGTCGTCGCGACCATGATCAGTCCGCTGATGACAAAGAACAGATCGACGCCGCCGTTGCCGAAGGTGAGGATTCCGGGGTCGATTCCGGCGCGCTCGGCAAGCGTTTCCAAGTGGACGAAAACGACGAGAAAAGCGGCGAGGCCGCGCAAAGCCTGGATATTGACGAGAACCGATGGGCGATGACCGGACACTTGTCCCAATCGAAATCCCCGTTGAGGAATGGCCGTAGTCGGCCAAAAGACGATTACTCGGATCGGGCCCCAGGGTTCGGCAAGCGAGGCGGTATTTTGCAGCTATTCGCCGAGGATGCTCTTGGCCTTGGCGACGACACCCGCGGGCGTGGCGTAGAGATCGGCGATGCGGCGGGCGACCTCATCGCCGCCCATCGGCGTCACCAGCAGCTTCAAGCGCTCCGCTTCGGCGCGGAATTGAGGTTCCGCGACCATCGCGTCGAACGCGCGGCGGAGACTCGTCACGCGATCGGTGGACACCTTGCCCGAGACCATGAACAGCCGGCCGAGGCGCTCGGGCGCGGTGAGAAAATCGTAGACCCGGCGCTCGCCCTCGGTCTTGACGAGGTCGCCGCCAAAGGGAACGGCGGCGTCCATCCCGGGAACCAGCGTCGGCGACAGGCGCACGAGCACGTTGATCTTCTTGTCGCGCAGCCAGTCTTCGGGCACCGAGGTCCAGCCGCCGCATTCGCCGTCGATCTCGCGGCGCTCGACGGCAAGGCGTTTGTCGGCGCTGCCGGAATAGCCTTGCACCTGTTTCAGCTTCACGCCGAAGAGATTCTGCAGCATCGCGGTGTCGGCGTTGCCCGCCGTGCCGGGCGCGGTCGCGCCCATGAACAATTCCTTGTCGCGAGCGAGCGCGTCGCGCCACGTCTTCACGCCGCTGCCGCCCCAAACATAGCAGACGCGCACGTCCTCGCTGACATTGCCGATCCACCCGAAGCTGCGAAAATCGACGTTCACGCGATTGGGAGCGATCAGCGCCTCGTTGATGAGGGCCGAGCTGAAGGTTCCGAGCGCAGTGCCGTCGGCCGGCATATTGGCGCCGAGATAGGTCACGGCCCGCAATGAACCCGCGCCGGGTACGTTCTGAACCACGATCGCCGGCCGGCCGGGAATGTGCTTCGGAAAATGCCGCTGGACGAGGCGCGCATACGCGTCGGCGCCGCCGCCGGGCGGCAGGCCGACGACGATGGTCACGGTCTTGCCGGCATAGAACGGGCGAGGGTCCGCGGCGTTGGCGGGTTCAGGAGTCGCGATCATGCTCGCGGCGAGCAGCGCGGCGCTCAAGCACCGCAATGCATGGAGAGACCCCAATCCAGGCGACGTCGAGCCCACGCACCGCATCCCTCGCTGGCGAGCCGTCCGATGGTTGCCATTCCAGGGGAGAAGTCAACGCCCCCACAGACGGTCGCGCAAACGCCGCCCCGGGCTAAACAGGCATATCCTGATAACCCTGATTGTGGAGCGCGATGTGGCAGGCGGCCCTGGAATACATTGCGACGAATCCGAATTAGCCGAATTTGGGTCAGGCGCCCGAAGACGTCGAAAAGATCACCGCACGCTGCACGCGGCTACGCGCAACCGTGCCGGTTGGCTGACGATTGCCACCACGAACTAGCTCACACCGCGATCAGAAGACTAGGGCAATGACGGCAAAGATGCCGGCCCAAAGTAAGCTGCAGCTTATGACGACAAAAGCGAGCCTCGTGCCAAGGTGCCATTTGCCGGAGACCTCACGTTCCACGTGGTACGCATCGGCGCGCGGCGAGGATGTATTGGCCTTGATCGAGGCGCTGTCCCAAACCGCCATCCGGCAGTTCCTTCCCTAGGAAATGTTCTTCTGCACCGGCCGGACCGGTGCGTCGACACAGGTGCTGTCGTTGAGCCCCACCAACACCATACTCCAAATTCGACGAACGAACGACCGGATTCATTGATCTGGCTCCATCTGTGATCGATTCACAACGGCTACGTCCACGCTTGCTTAGACTCGCGGGTTCCGTTGCGTCGAAAGAAAGGCGAACGCGTTGATATTCGGGGAGGGCCAGCGGGATCTTGAGAATTGTATGCTCGACACCGATTGGCAGCGAAAGCCGCACCGCGTCTGTAGCGTCCCAGACAGTGCTCGCGGTCGTTCCCTGCCTCAACGAATGCGCAACCATCGGCGGTCTGCTCACGGCGCTCTCGACGATGCTGCCGGTCTGGATTTGCTGATCGCCGTTGCCGACGGCGGCAGCACCGACGGTGCGCAGGACATCGTCGCGCGCATCGCAAGCAACGAACCGCGAGTTCGTCTCATGGAGAACCCAAAGCGCATTCAGAGCGCGGCGTCACTCTTGCCGTGCGGGAATTGGGCAAAGGCCGGCGCTGGCTGGTGCGCATCGATGCACATGCCGCGTATCCCAAGGGGTACATCGTCAGCCTGATCGCTGAAGCGCGCCGGGCGGGTGCATAGTCCGTCGTGGTGGCGATGAAATCCGAGGGCGCGAGTTGTTTTCAGCGCGCGGCCGCCGGCGCGCAGAATTTCCGTGCTTGGAACGGGAGGCGCCGCGCATCGCCGCTCCGGCGAGGAAGGCTTTGCTCGCAAGCACGCGAGAGATGGGCCGCCGAGTTCCATGCTGCGGCACCTCGCTTTTTTTACAAAGCGGAAATAGATGTGTGTCACTTTGGTCCAACAAGGTAATCGACACTCGAGGGGGAGTACGAAGACGCACCGTGCGATTCCACCAATTCGAATTGGGAGGAGCGCCGTGAATCTCATAACGACAACGTCTTGAACGCAGAGCAGGAAAGCGTGCTGGAACAGGCCAAGCAGCGTTTACTGGAAAAGACGCGAACGGTTTGAATGGGGTTGGCTCCACCTTACGGTGGCACCCTGCGCGGCGGGACTTAGAAGACACTCAAAAATGTCCCGCCGCGTTCTCCCTTTCGGTCCATGCGCGAACATCGCCATTCAGGAGTTTACATGAGCAGTAACGCATCCAAACCCGTTGACGTATTCCCTGACCGTCGAGATACACCGCGAAAGAGAGTGTTGTTGAGCGGGGTCGTGGCCGATGCAGACGGCCAGAATCCGGTCGACACCACGATTCGCGATCTAACGGCCAAAGGCGCACAAGTGGAGTTGCCCAAAACAATCGCGCGTGACAGTGAACTCTACCTCGTGGACACGCGAAACGAGGTCGCGCATCTGGCGACTGTCGCGTGGTCCAACTCCTATCGCGCCGGAGTGTCGTTCGTTCGGAGCTATTCGCTGGAATTGACGCTGCCTCCAACATTGGAGTTTCTGGGCAAGCTTCTCATCGAGGCGAAACTGAGACAGGTCAGAGCCCTCATGCAGCGCGGCGTTCCGGTGGAGGAAGCAACCCGCATTGTAGGCGTAACGGAGAACTATCTTGAACGGTTTGCCGCTCTCGGCCGTTTCGATGACAGGGTCGGCCTTCTGCTGCATCAAGCAAGGCGACTGTTCAGCGCTGCTTGAAGAGAACATTCTCGCTGCGCTTAAGAAGCCGACAATTTAATTTAAAGAATAAATTCGGCCGGTTACGGACAGTCGCAGCTCCAAACGACATAGTAGTTATACGAATTCCGCCGGCCATATCGTCAGGTTAAGGTCGGGCGTGGGGCGACGCGGATTTCTCCGTCGCTTTTTCATACCCAGCAGTGACAAGGTATCGGGATAAATGGACGGCAATTCCGGAAAACCGTCGTTGCGGAAGGCCAGTCTTCCACGCCGGGTCATGCCGCGCACAAGCGTTTTGTGGACTGGGGTTATCTGCGAAACGAACGGAGCTCACGCTTTTGATTGCACAATTCGCAATATAAGCGATGGCGGCGCGGAGATCGGCGCGAAGAAAACAGTGGCGATTGGTGATCAGGCGTTCTTGCTGGTGACCCGCAGTCAGGCTGCGTACCTTAGTTCCGTTGTGTGGGTTCAGGACGAGCGCTTCGGCTTATCGTTCAGTCAAGTGCACGAGGTGGACCCAAGCTTACCCTCGGACTTGAAGTTTCTGCGGTACCTTTTGGTTCAAACGAAGTTGAGGCAAATGCTCGGATTTGTGCAGCGAGGCATACCGCTTGATGAAGCGGCGCGTGTCATTGGCTGGACCGATGATGAAATCGAGCAGCTCTCGGATGTCCCTTGCACGGACCAACATGCCGATTTCTTAGTGCAACGTACCAGACAGCTCTTCAGAAAGTAGCCGCGCTGAACCAAGCGTCGCTTGAGAGGTTGGGCAGCGCAGAAGCTAACCACGGCCAGAGCATCAAGTCGTCACCCTGGCGTTTTCGCTCTCAAGCTTCTTTTCATGACATCTGCGATCAGGGCGCGCAGTTCGTTCGGACTGAATGGCTTTGCTATGGCAGCGTCGGCGCCCATTTTTGAAGCATCGTTCAGATGAATGCAGCCGGCGCCGCTTCCGGACATTGCGACGATTTTCATATCGCGATTGTATCGACGGACTTCCGAAATCGTCCGCAGCCCGTTCCAACCGGGCATCAGAATGTCGGTAAGCAACAGGTCGACGTGGTTTTCCTCCAGCGCTTGCAGCACGCGCGAGCCGTCATGCGCTTCCATGATCGCATAACCATCGAGTTCGAGGATATTCCGCACGGTTTCCCGGATCAGAGCGTCATCGTCGACAACGAGAATACTTGGCACCGGAGGGGCCCTCACACGCACCCGTGGAGACCCTAGCAAACAAACCGTTCGAGCGTCGTTAACGCATTCGCCGCGTTGGGCATTGAACGGCTTAGACCTCTGGCGGACCGAAGGGATTACGATAACACGCTTAGGTTGTTCCGTCATCGGGCGGAGTTGCGCCCCGCTGCATCGTTCGCAGCTATCGCGGAGGTCACGTCGGCGTCTGGTCACGGAGCGATCTCGCGCGCCCGCAGTCTCTCTCCCCTGGACCCATGAATCAGCACCGCGCTAGTAGTTCGCGAACCGCCTCGGTGACGCGCTGCCAGACTTCGGCTCCTTCTGAGTCGCCATCGAGCGTGTGATTGTCGGATCGACCTTGCATGATGCCGGATGCACAGACACCAAACACCGTAATTGCTTCGCGCGCGATAACCATAATGTCGGCATCTATTTCCACAGTGATTAGCGTTCCTAAACCGTCGCCCTGGTGGTTAGCGTCTCAGTGTACGATTCTGTGAACGGAATCTAACAAAGAAGCGGCGGCCGAGTCAGACAGTAGAACTGCGCAGTGCCCCTTTAGCGCGTGCTGGCTGCTATCGATGTGCTTGGTTTGTCGAGCGCCGCGAACATGAGAATGTCAACAGTACAAACCGCATCGATTGGCCCTTATATCGTTGACCCCGAGCGCCTACGTTTTCCGGGAACACTGGAGGGACTCGCTATGACCGAAAGCACCCCGACGGCCAAGAATTGCCGAGAATATGCAGTGAGGTTGCGGCAAGTAGCGAAGGACATGGAAGGCCCTGACAACAGGGCTTGCCTCCGTTCTTTTGCCGACAATTACGACGACCTAGCCATATCGATTGAGAGCGCCACCACCGCGCGCAAAATCCAAATGGCGTCCGGATTGGCACCATCTTCTTGAGGGCAGGGTCGAAGGCGGCAAAGGGAGCAGCTCTTAAAGCTGCCCTTTTGCGCCTGCGATTCGGATCGATGGATATCCAGATGCCGGAACTGAACGGTGTCGCTGCGACGAAGCAGATCCGGGCTTAAGGCGCGAAGCTATACCACTGATCAATGTAGACCAGACGTCCTCTTCATGGTCCGCCTAGTCTCGGACACGCTGGGACCAATCCTACCCAACCATGGCCACAGCGAAGGGCTCCGGTTCCCCCGCCGGAGCCCGCCTCATTTCCCGCCGGCGTAGGTGAGTGAACAAGTTGGGGTAATGGTCGCCATGCCGATCGGCGACAAACTCAAGTGGGTTCTTCGACGTTTTCCATCGTCCCATAGCCACAGTGTAAGCAGAGCCACTTCACACGAAAGGTGCGCGAGCCATATACGTCCGGCTCCGTCCGTTGTCGGTCTGACATGCGGAAATCCGGTTCTCCACATTTAGGGCATTTCCGGTAACCCCTACCCTGCCGATTTCGAATTTCCGGAGGCGAAGCGATTCTCGGAATCCAGCCCCTCACCTTGCGAGACCACCTAAGAAGTGCCCCTAACGCCGTAGCCAAAGGCGAGGGACCTTGGCGCCTCCTCATCCGAACTGGCATGTCAGTCGCCATCGCGGCGTTCTGCGACCTCTGCGGCGAACAGCATCACGCATTTGTTGCAGATGAAGGCGCTTGGCGCTTCGAACATGGCCAGCACCTCCGGCCGGCCTTTCGAGCAGGAGCTACAGCGGACGGGGAGACGCTTGTTTATCTCGGCCAAATCTTCACCCTGCGAAGTAAGTTTTGCGCTGACGCTGGAACGGCTGCCCATCTACGCCTCCCTACGGTGGTGTGAGAAAACGGCGCTACAACGGCGAGGGACCTTGGCGCCCACTCATCCGAAGGCCAAGCAAACCGCAAGAGATTGGACGGCAGTTTACCTTCACGCGGTGCGTTGGCTGTTCTCTTTTGGACGTCCAGCCCCTTTGGCACGTGCTAACTGCTATCGGGTCAGCGGGGACGCGCGATGAGGAGGACTGCGAATAAAGCGGCGAGATATCGCCAGCGCGCCGAAGAATTGCGCACATTGGCGCAACTCATTGCCGATTCAGACCATAGAAACGCCCTGCTATCCATTGCCGCCAACTATGAGCGATTGGCCACCACAATTGAGCGCGTCGTTCCAGAAAATTCAGCGCTCCCCATAAATGGCTAATGCCCAGCCGGCCTTGGCGGGGAAGATCAGCATCCGAGTCCGCCGCCCATTTTCCTGCCGTGGTCAATCTTGAACAGACCGTAGAGCAGCAGAATATTATGTTGGAAGTCGCGGTCTCGTACCCACCCGTACGGTACTGCGCGCATTCCCAGAGTCGGCGGTGAGGTGCAACGCGGCACCGCCGCTCTTTCCGGCGAGAAGGATGTGTCTGCTCAATGGCCCCCTATCGCGAATGCGCCGCATACCTGCGAAGCACCGCACACAATATGCGGCATGCAGATAACAAGAACTTGCTGGCTACTGCCGACAGATACGATCGGTTGGCCGACTTACTCGAGCATAAAGCCCGCACTCACGCGCGTGACTAGCCCGAACCAGCATGACGGCTGAAGCCCTTCTTTCTCGAAGCTGACGCAATCGGCAACGCGTGCGTCCAAGATAGAGGGCGATCCCTCTAGCTGGTCAATGTAGACCAGACGTCACCTACATGATCCGCCTAGTCTCGGGACGCGCTGGGACCACCTCCCCAACCGTGGCGACCTAGCGAGGGCTCCGGCGAGTATCCGGAGCCCGCTTCATGTCCGCCGGCGTAGATGAATGAACAAGCCTGGGATTAGACGGCGGACTGAACATTAGCTGTGCACAGTCGCACAAGAAGAGGGGCGCGGGGCGTTGGCTGTTCTCTTTTGGACGTCCCGCCCCTTTTGCACCTGCTAGGTGCTACCGGGCAGGGGACGCGCGACGAACTGGAATACTGCGACGCGCACGAGCAACGATCTGGCTCGCGACCGATATCGCGAGCCAGTCTCGTTCGACGCGGCCAAGCGCTTACCGCACAAAGCGTCTAAGTGGACGCATGGACCCGCTGTTTGCTCAGGGACCGGCCGGGTGTGCGAGAACCATCGCAACCGATCCTGGGGCGGTGCCAGCGGTGCTCGACCAGCTTCGTGAAACACCTGGATCATCGACGGTGAAGCGGCGGCCCGAAGGCTGGCTAACGACCCCGCTTTTGCATATCAGTTCATTGACTCGCCTTGGTGAGGCTTCTGGCGCTGCAGCTCTGCGATCGCCCGTCCGATACGGTTCCATATCGCGGCGCCAAGGTGGTCGTTTTTAGTGAACAGGGCATCAGCATGTTGAGCAACGGTGACCCCAGCCATATCACCATGCTGCGTCATCAGCGAGCCGGCCGTGCGCCAGGTGTCGATTTCGTCCATGAGTGTCCCTGTCTGCCGGCAGTTCTGTAAGACGGTTTCGGTGGCAGCGTTCTCAATCGATGCGGCTCGGTTGTCGTAATTGTCGGCAAAAGCACGGAGGTAGGCCCTGTTCTCGTGGCTAGCCACGTCGTTCGCTGCTTGCCGCAACGTCACAGCGTAGTTCCGGTAACTCTTGGCCGTTGGGGCGCTTTCAGCCATTGCGAGTCCCTCTTGTGTTCCCAGAAACATAGGCGCTCGGGTCAACAATATAAGGGCTCAACCGATGCGGTTATTACGTATGCCGTCACTTCATGATGCGACTGGCTCGACGCTCAAGCCCTTCCCCGTAACCTCCACGCCCCTCGGACAACGCACGAAAGCATAAGGGCGGACTGCCTGCCTCCCGTTGGACGCCTTTGATGATGCTAAGATGGCACAGGATGGATGTGAGGCAACCGCGACGATTAGAGAAGCGGAGCTATTGCGCCTGCGGGCTGGAGCGCCAGACGGCGCGCGAGGGCGAGGCGGTCAACGAGACAGTTGTGCGGGAGGATGGGCAATGAGAATTTCTGCCTGTATCTTGTGCTGATATTTGGCTTGGCAGGCCAACATGCATGAGTAGTTTCCGACTCTCTCCGGCGACTTTACATTCGACTAGGCTCGACGAGCCACCAACGAGAAAAACCATGCGTATCACGACAATTGCTCTGACCATCGACACTTGCAGATGGCCATTGGGACATCCGACAGACACTGATTTCCACTATTGCGGCGAACTGCCACTCATCGGGCAGCCTTACTGCGAGTTGCATGATGCCCAGAGCTATCTAGCGGCCCAGAGAAAAAACCGCCTCGTAACGCGTTCCGTTCGTGACCATCGCTCCAAACCTTGAAATAACGGAGGTCATCGGTCCTTGGTCGCTCTCTTAGGCGTGTTTCTCAAGTGGTCTTGCGAAGTGATTCAAAGAATCGCTTCGCCTCGGGGAGTGCGAAGCATCGAGGGTCAGCAGCTCTCTGCAAAGTGCCCCAAATGTGGAGAATCGGATTTCCGCATGTCAGACCGCCAAAGGATCCGGCCAGAGGTCTATGGTTCGAACACCTTTCGCGTAAAGTGGCTCTGCTTAAACTGCGGCTATCGGACGACAGAAGACGTCGAGGAGCCCCATTGAGTTTGTTGGGAGCAGCGAGGCGTTCGGAGGCAGGCCCCGTTGCCGTATTGTGAATAAGAGCCACCAAAGCTGCGGCGGCCTATTGCGAACCGCCTCCGATGCGCGTGCGCGACATCTTCAGCGGCCTTCGACACGGCTTCGCTCGACAAACCTTCTGCGGCCCTTCGCAGCGACCGTGCGACATTGTCAGGCGTACCTCTTCGGCATGCCGGTTCCTTTCTCCGGAGAGGTCCTCGAGGCTTTCGTGAACCGGCGTTCAACCGCGTCCCTGCCCCTTAGGCGGTTCAAATCTTGCGGAGCAAAACCAAGATCAGCACGACAATGAGTACGAGGCCGAGGCCGCCGCCGCCGTAATAGCCGGTTCCGTAGAAGGGGCCGCCCCCGACTCCGCTAAAGCCCCCAAGCAATGCGATGACCAAAATGATGAGTAGGATGTTTCCCAGTGACACAGTGTTATCTCCCATCAAAAGCATGCAGTGTCGTAAAGGTGCCTATGGCATTGCGTAACGCGAAGTAGAGCCGCTGCGAGGAGTTTACCGTGCCGAGTCCAGAAGCCTGAATTCTAGCGTTTTTGGTATAGGCTAGTTCCAACTAAAACGATTCCAAGAACCAAGACGCCCCCACTCAGGATCGACGGAATGCGGTGCTGAGTCTCCTCGGTGCTCTGAAGCGTTAAATCGCCAATCCTGGCGACTTCTTCTGTGTCTTGAGTTTCAAACACGGGGATCGCAAATCCCAAGATACCGGCGACAACAAGAATCATTCCGACAATCAGTAGCCCATTCTTGAGTCCCATAGGTCTCTCTCCCTTACGTGCTTGGAACTCACTCCCGGACAACCAGGCCCGCGACTGCAGCGTCAACAAGGAATCCGACTCAGCTTCGTGTCCCCAACAATGCTGCGCTCATTCAAGGAAGCCTAGTGGTCAAAAGAGACCAATCGCACATGCCCCCTCCTGAATTTGTGGTCAATCCGGAACATACGCCCGCGTTCCCTTTTGTCTAACGTCACAATTCATTTGGTCGGGGTTTATGAGCCCCTCCGATACGCTTCCCCCCCCCTTTCCGGGGGGGGAGGCTAAGGAGCGTGCGCTTGCAGACCAAGCGGCACAAGCAATCCGAAGGCCCGTCCCAAATGAATAGAGCCACTCCGCAGCTGCGCAGTTTAGCCAAGCATCTCATCGTTTCTGAGACGCTGAGGAATAAATCTTCCAAGGCAAAGAACCCCGCGGCGTTTCATCATGTTACCGAACGGCTGCGTCCGCATCTGTCAACGCTGTTGGGAAATGCCGGTTTTCGGACACTCCTTTCGCGCGCACTTGCGGTGGCCACGGTTGAAGTTCCCTGGCTGCGCGCGGTGCAGGTGCAAGGGGACGGGGTATTGGAAGGATTGGACGAACTTCGTCCGCAACTCAAACCGGCCGAATTTCTCGAAGGCAGAGTTGTCCTTTTGGCGCACTTGCTTGGATTGCTCGTTGCTTTCATGGGAACGAGTTTAACGGTACGCCTCATGAACGAGATTTGGGGCGGTGACCCGACGGCACGAGTAAGAGCACGGGCTTCGGCCACGGAGAAATGAAAATGAAAAGTCGGAATCGGGCAGCCAAGCTCGTTCGTCCTAAAAAAGGCGCGAGAAAATCTCCGAAAGTCGTGATCCAGAAACTGCCGACTGGAGTGCCTGGGCTCGACGACATTCTGGGT
>Ga0193752_1002507_pt1 | contig 13646 bp, 14 predicted proteins | sample H1c1metaG_FD_144924 | JGI IMG/M metagenome (GOLD analysis project Ga0193752, IMG submission 144924) | Soil microbial communities from a riparian zone of the East river system, Colorado, United States - H1c1 | ecosystem: Environmental > Terrestrial > Soil > Riparian zone | place: USA: East River... | reverse complement strand
ACAGGATCGCGAACGCGATTAATGCCATCACGCTCTCGTAGATAGGCGTGGGATAGACGCCGGGCGGGTCTATGAGCTTGTCGGCGATGTTGCCGTCGTAGGTCTGTGCCCAGAGCCAGGTGGGCAGCCAGTCGGGCTTGGCCGCAAGATCCGCCTCGATGCCCCAGTCCCCGTCGCCCGAGATCTGGCAGCCGATGCGCCCGATGCCATAGGCCAGCATCAGCCCCGGCGAGACCGCGTCGAGCATCGTCAGCGGCGGCGCGCGTTTGGCGCGCACGTACACCAGCCCGCACAACAGGCCGACGATGAGCCCGCCGTAGATCGTGAAGCCACCGCGCGTCAGGATCATCGCCATCGGGTTTTCGAGAAATTCGCTCGGGTGCTCGAGGATGTGGAAGATGCGCGCGCCGATGAGTCCGGAGAAGAAGCCGATCATGCCGACATTCGCCATGAAGTCTGGCGGCTGATCGGGCACCAGCCGGCGCGTCTCGCGCGTCGCGACGTGCAGGCCTAAAAAGAAGGCAATGCCGACCATCAGGCCGAAGGTGGGGATCGGCAACGGCAGGTTGATGCCGAGCGCGTGCAGGACTTCAGTCAGGGAGGGAAATGCCACGGGCGCAGTATGCCGCAGGCGCGCGGGCGCAGGCGGCTGAAAGCGGTTTGCTAGGCGGCGTAACGCGGGATGGGGTCGAGGTCCGGGTCCACGAATGCCGCGCGGGCGCGCTGCGAGAACAGCAGCTCGGTGCTGTAGTGCGTGAGCATGATGCGGCTGTCCAGCAGCATCGGCTCGCGCGCGATGAAGTCGTCCGCGGACAGCGCCGTCGGGCAGCGATGCATGAAGTGATGCACGGCGAGAATCCAGCCCTGCGTCAGCGTCTCGTGGTACTTGGTCGGCGTGATGCCGTGAACTCTCAGGAAATTCATGAGCGCGGCGCGCATGAGCACCCCGGCACGCTCGACGTCGTTGGTCGCGAGGTACACGTACGCCAGGCGGATGTGCGCCCGGTGGGAAAAATCCGCGGGCGCATATGCGCCCGCTTCGAATGCCGTGCGAAATTCCCGGTCGCTGTTCGACAGTTCATGGTTCATCACGGCGGCCTCGCTCAATCTTGCTGCATCGATAGGGGGTCAGAGTACTCAAGCCAGCAAACGTTCCGCAATCTGAACTGCATTTAATGCGGCGCCTTTGCGTAGTTGGTCTCCGGCGACAAACAGCGCGAGGGTACGGCCCGTGGGATCGCTAACATCCTTGCGGATGCGGCCGACCAGCACGTCGTCCTGGCCGCTGGCGTCGTGGGGCATCGGGAAATAGTTGCGCTCCATGTCGTCGACCAGCCGCACGCCGGGGGCGTTGCCGAGGATGGCGCGGGCTTCGGCCACCGACAGCGGCTCGTCCAGCTCGATGTTCAACGCGATGCAATGCGCGCGTAACACGGGCACACGCACGCAGGTCGCGGTGATACGCAGGTTCGGCTCGCCGAAGATCTTGCGGGTTTCCTGCATCACCTTGGTTTCTTCCTCGTTGTAGCCGGTTTCCGGATCGACCTTCGTGTTATGCGAGAACACGTTGAACGCATACGGATGCGGCAGCACCTTGGGCGTGAACGCGCGGCCTTCGAGATGGGCGCGGGTGGATTCGCTCAGCTCTTCCATCGCGGCGGCGCCGGCGCCCGAGGCGGCCTGGTAGGTAGACATGGTGATGCGATTGATCCGGCACCGCTGGTGCAGCGGCCACAACGGTGTCGCGGCGACAATAGCCACGCAGTTCGGATTCGCGATGATGCCGTTGTGCTTGGCGAGCGCAGCCGCGTTGATTTCCGGCACGACCAGCGGCGTGTTCGCGTCCATCCGGAACGCCGAAGAGTTGTCGACGACGATGGCGCCGGCCTTCACCGCGACCGGCGCGAAGCGCTTCGACTGCGTGCCGCCCGCCGAGAACAAGGCGATGTCCACGCCTTCGAGGCTCTGGTCCGTCAGTTCCCGCACGGCCAGATCGCCGCCGCGGAATTTCATCGTCTTGCCCGCGGAGCGTGCGGAGGCCAGCAGGCGCAGTTCGGTGAGCGGGAACTTGCGCTGCTCGAGGCACTGCATCAACTCGACACCCACGGCGCCGGTAGCGCCCGCGATGGCGACGACGGGTCTCGAATATCGATTTTCTGACGAGGACATTTTGGTGGCTCCGGAAATGAAAAGGCCCCGCGAAGTTTCCTGCGCGGGGCCTTGGGATTCTTGGTTGCTGTCGAATCAGCGCGCGCAAGACCTCAAGGCCCCAGAGGGCTTGGTCTTGATCGTCGTTTTCGTGAGGGCGCGAATCATGGGGGGCGAAATGTAGCGGAGCGGTGGTTGCGGGTAAAGGGGGAAATGGGGACATTCCTCGTTTCCTAGCAAAAGGGGACGGACCTGCAGCAGGTGCGTCCCCTTTTGCTAGGAAACGAGGAATGTCCCCATTTCTAGTGCGGCGCGATCTTGTTGGGCTCTATCAGGCCGTTGTAGTAGGCCAGCATCAACAGAATGAAGAGGACGACCGACAGGCCGACCCGCACGGTCAGCGCACGCGCCATCTTCTTCGAATCGCCCTTGCCCTTGGACAAGTGGAACAGCGCGCTGCCGAGGCTGCCGACGATCGCAAACAGCACGACGATGATGAGAATCTTGATCACGTCCATGGAGTCGCACTTTACACTTCGCCCCATGCCGATTCGAATTTCCGCGTTGGGGAGGGTGTTCGCGCCGTCTTGGGCGATGACCCTGCTCACGCTCGTTCTAGTGGTGGCGTTCATCGGCCTCGGGCGCTGGCAATGGCAGCGCGGCGAGGCCAAGCAGGCGGTCTGGGCCCAGTACGAACGCGACGGTGGCGCCCAAAAACTGGGGGCGCGCGCCTTCGACGACATCGATCGCTTCGCGCGCATCGAAGTCACCGGGCACTTCCAGCCCTGGCACCAGTTCCTGCTCGACAACATCTCTCACGAGGGCCAGCCCGGTTACGAGGTGCTGACGCCGTTCGTCCTGTTCGATGGCCGGACCACGCTCGTGAACCGCGGCTGGGTGCCGTTCAGCGGTTATCGCGATCGTTTGCCCGATGTGAGTTTGCGCGATCCCGGCGAGATCACCCTCACCGCGCGCATCGACGATCTGCCGAGCGGCGGCCTCGCGAGCGGGCGCGCCCCGCCCGAAGCCGGGCCGAACTGGCCCAAACTCACGAGCTTTCCGACACAGGCGGATCTCGACGCCGCGATCGGCGCGAAGTTGCAGCCGCGCATCCTGCTGCTCGACGCGAACAACCCGCATGGCTACGTGCGCGACTGGAAACCGCCGGGCCTGCCGCCGGTGCGTCATCTTTCGTATGCAATTCAATGGTGGGGTTTTGCGGTCGTGCTGCTCGTGCTCTACTTCGGCCTCAATTTTCGCAAGGTGTCCTGATGCAAGACCCGCGCGCGCGTGGCCGCCGCACACTGTTGATAGTCGCGGCGATGTTTTTCGTTCCGGTGATCGCGGCGTTCGCGCTGTATTACGGTGAGGTGTGGCGGCCGTCGGGTTCATCGAGCAAGGGCGAACTCATCACGCCCGCGCGTCCGCTCGAAGTGGCCGGGTTGCGTCATGCCGACGGCACGCCGGTCGCGCCCGGCGTACTCGCGGACAAGTGGACACTCATCTATATAGGTGACGGCGCCTGCGATGCGGACTGCCGCACCGCGCTGGTATTCGGGCGCCAGTCGCGCCTCTCGCTCAACAATGAAATGACGCGTGTGCAGCGTGTGTTCCTCGCCACGGCACACTGCTGCGCGAACGATTACTTCGCGGCGGAACACCCCGGCCTGATCGCGCTCGATGCGACCTCGCCCGAGGCTGCGAAGTTGCTGGACCAGTTCCCGGCCGCGCGTTCGCAATCGTTGTTCATCGTCGATCCGCTCGGCAATCTCATGATGCGGCACGATGCCGGCGCCGCCAGCCAGACCAGCAAGGACCTGCTGACCGATCTCAAGAAGCTGCTCAAGCTCTCTCACATCGGGTGAGCAATCCGGACTACACGCACCTCGTCGTCTGGATAAGGCGGCTCGCGCTCGTCGGCGCGTTGCTGTGTTTCGGCGTGGTGGTTCTTGGCGGCTACACGCGCCTCTCGAATTCCGGGCTCGGCTGTCCCGACTGGCCGGGCTGTTTCGGTCACCTCGCGCCGACCGGCAGCGCGGAGCACTACGCCAGCGATGCCGATGTGCGCAAGGCGTGGGTGGAGATGATCCACCGCTACTTCGCGAGCACGCTCGGCCTGATCATTGTCGTCATCGCGGCGTTGTCGTTCCGCGCGCGCCGGGAGCGCGGCGTGAGCGTGCCGTTCGCGGTGGCGCTGCTGGTGCTGGTCGTGTTGCAGGGCATGCTCGGCATGTTGACCGTCACCTGGCTGCTCAAACCCCTGATCGTCACCGGGCACCTGGTCGGCGGACTAACTACGTTCGCGATGTTGTCGTGGCTGTACCTGTCGATGCGTGCGCGGGTGCGCGGCGTCGATGGCACGACGGTGCTGGCCGGCAACCGGCTGATGGAACGCGGCGGCCGCGCGCGCCTGTGGGCCGGGCTCGCGCTGGCGGCGCTGGCGATCCAGGTGTTCCTGGGCGGCTGGACCAGCAGCAACTACGCGGCGCTCGCCTGCCCCGACCTGCCGCGCTGCCAGAATCAGTGGGTGCCCGAGGCGGACTACCGGGACGCGTTCGTGTTGTGGCGCGGCCTCGGCATCAACTACGCGGATGGCGTGCTCGATCACCCAGCGCGCGTGGCCATCCATTTCATGCATCGCGTGGGCGCCACCGTCGCGACGATCCTGCTGTTGCTGGCCGCGTTTACGGCGTTGGTCGGCCTGGGAAAGGCACCGCGCTGGGCGGCGCTGGCGGTCATCGGCGCGTTGGCGCTGCAGGTTTCAATAGGGGTTTTCATGGTGTTGCGGGCCTTCCCGCTCGAACTCGCGGCGGCACATAACGCCGGCGCCGCGTTGCTCGTAGGAGCCACGGTGCTCCTCAACCGCAGGCTGCGGCCGGTGGCGGATTTTCGCTGATCGATTGGGCTAAACTGCCGCCCCTTCAAAGGAGCCCGGGCTTTTGGCCACCCCCGAACCCATCGTCGCAACCGCGGTCACCGCGAGCTGGCGCAGTTATTACGAGCTGACCAAGCCGCGCGTCGTCATGCTGATCGTGTTCACGTCCATCGTGGGCACGTTGCTGGCGTCGGCCGGGTTGCCGCCCTGGGAGCCGTTGATCTTCGGCAATCTCGGCATTGGTCTTGCGGCCGCGAGCGCCGCCGTGATCAATCACGTTCTCGACGAGCGTATCGATGCGCAGATGTCGCGCACCAAGCGCCGGCCTTTGCCCACCGGCAAGATGACCGCGCGTTCGGCGCTCGCGTTCGCCGGCGTGTTGTGCGTGTTGTCGATGGGCATCCTCGTGGTGCTGGTCAACGCGCTGACCGCGTTGCTCACGTTCGCTTCCCTGATCGGTTACGCCGTCGTCTACACCGTGTGGTTGAAGCGCGCGACTTCGCAGAACATCGTGATCGGTGGCGCCGCCGGCGCCGCGCCGCCGGTGCTGGGCTGGGCGGCGGTGACGAATTCGATCGACTCGGATGCGTTGCTGCTGTTCCTGATCGTGTTCATCTGGACGCCGCCGCATTTCTGGGCGTTGGCCATCGCGCGCAAGGATGAATACGCCAAGGTCGGCATTCCGATGTTGCCGGTCACGCACGGCGTCGCGTTCACGCGGTTGCAGGTGTTGCTGTACACCGTGTTGTTGACGGCCGTGACGCTGCTGCCGTTCGTCACCGGCATGAGCGGGCTCCTCTACCTGGCCGCGGCGCTCGTGTTGAACGGAATGTTCATGTACTACGCGCTGCAGATGAAGCTCACCGAGCGGGCGCACCTGCCGATGAAGGTGTTCCGGTTTTCGATCACGTATCTGATGTGGCTGTTCGCCGCGTTGCTGGTGGATCACTATCTGCCGACGACGCAGGGAATCAAACTGATCTCCGTTTGATCTTGACGACGTCGCTCCAACTACCCGCGCGTTTCAACGGCCAGTTCGGCCTGGTGCTGTACTACCAGCATCATGGGCTGTTGCTGCTGCGCTCCGGCGATCGCGATGACGGCGGTCCGAAACGCATCGATCTGCTGTTTCGCGGCGTGGTGTGGATGTCGATCCCGTCGTGGTTCGGCGATTTTACCGTCGAGCAGTGCCTGCTCGATGAAGTGCTCGAATACATTCCGCCCAGCCATCGCGGCAAGGCGGAGTCACGCAAGGTGTTTCGCGTGGATATCGATCGCACGCCTCACTACATCATCGCGGGCGGAGTGTTCGCATCGAATGATGACGCATCGTATTTCGATCCGTCGCCGCTGCTGCCCGAGCTCGAGGTCAACCTCAAGTTCGACCCGGAATAAAAGGGGACATTCCGAATTAGATGGATTTCTGTTGCGTTGGCGCCGCAGATTTTCGACTAATTCGGAATGTCCCCTTTACATCTCCGGGATGATTTCGGTGCGCAGGAAGTCGAGGCGCGACTGCAGCTCACGCGCATTCGCTTCGGTGGGCTCGACTTCGAGCGGGTAGACCTCTTCCAGGTCGGTGTCATTGACCACCGCCGCGACCCAGTCATCCATGATGGAGCAGTAACACTCGAGCGCCGCGCGCGGCGTATCGGCGCTTTCACTCACGAAATAGGCAGACGGCAGATCGCCAACGACGACCCACAAGGAGTCGTCGGGTGAATCCGCGATCGCTTCGGTGAAATCCACCAGGAACAGCGCCACGACGTCCCCGATGCCGTAGGCGAGGTAGAAGTTGCGGATCGGCGGGCACCACTCGTGCTCTTCTATGAACGCTTTCGCTTGCCTGCCCATGTCACGCAGCAGAGTGGTGTCTTCGTCATCGTCGCCGCGGACGTCCGCCAGCAGTTGAAAGTCTTCGCGATTGAGGCTCATGCGGTGGATTCTAAGCGGCGAGCGGTGCAACCGCAGCAATTCCGGTGTTGGAGAAATCCCGGACGGGGTCCAAGATGCCGGTCCAAATCACGAGGAGACGTTCATGTCAGTCGCAAAGGTCATCGAGATCATCGCCGGCAGCAAATCGAGTTTCGACGACGCCGTGAAAAAAGGCGTCTCGCGCGCATCGGAGTCGGTCAACGACATCACCTCGGCCTGGGTGCAGGATCAGAACGTGATCGTCGAGAACGGCAAGATCGTCGAGTACCGCGTGACGCTGAAGGTCACCTTTGTTCTCAAGAGCAAGAAGAAGTAAGAGCACGCAATACAAAAATGGGACGCGCGTTGAGGCGCCGAGCTCGACGCGCCGGCGGCGGTCACGATCAGCGGCGAGCGGCACGGCCTGATAACGCTGATCGACAATCTCATCGAGAACACCGTCAAGTATTCGCCGCCCGGTAGTTCGGTGGTGATGCGGGCGGCGGCCTGGGGCTCGCCATCGTGCGCGCGGTGGTGGAGGTGCATCACGCGACCGTGTCGCTGGGGGAGCCGGACAGCCACACCGGTCTCCGGGTCGGCGTGGCGTTCAGCTCGCCGCCATCACCACGCGCACCTGGTCGCGAATCATCCTGAACCAGTCGCGCACCGTCGACTCGTCGAGCACGTAGTTGACGCGGGCGTCGTGCGCCAGCGCGAGCAGGACCGTGTCGCGGGCGCCACCGTCGAGCAGCGCGTCGAGCTCGCTCAGAAGGATTTGCTGGGCGGGCAGCGGATAACTACGCGCGATGGCACGGACCGCGTCTTCGTCAGTGCTGCTCGCACTCCAGACATCCATGTCCGGGTTGAAGACGACGGCAAGGAACTCGAGCAGGTTGGCGGTTGATGGGCCCATCGTAGATCTTCGGACGGAATTGGCAGCCAGCACCGGACACCTCGATCGGCTTGGGATCCCTTTTTCATTGGTGGTCGAAACTCGTTCGTTCGATGCTGCTTGAGTGGGGACAGGTTGAGGCAACCTGTCCCGCACCCGATTACGGCGCAATGAAGGCATCGGTGGCATTCGGCAGCGTGACGGTGGCGTCATCGATGCCGCGCACGAATTCCAGCAGATCCGCGATTTCATTCGCGCTCAGCGAGTTGACGATGGTGGTGTTGGCGGCGCCGACGGTGTGCCGGGCAACCACCGCCTCGAGCGTGTGGGCCGAGCCGTCGTGCAGGTACGGTCCCGAGTACGCCACTCCTAACAAGGACGGGCTGTTGAAGCCGCTCAGGCCGAAGGAGGGGAAGCCCTGGGTCGTCTGTCCATTGATCGCGGCGGCGCCGCGCAGCTCGATGGTGCTGGTCACGTCGAACGTCCCGACGTTGTCGAGCATCTTGAGTTCGCCCTTGCCGGCGCGGGTCACTTTCACGACCTGGGGACCGGCAACCGCCACACCTGCATCGTTCACCGTGACGCCCGAGAAGAACGCGGGACCGACCGGGTCCTGCGCCAGCAGCGGATTGTCCTGGTACAGGCCTTTCGTGCGGCTCTTGGTCCATTTCACGCCGCCGTGGCAGCTGGCGCAGAAGGTCTGGAACAGGCCGCGGCCGCGCGTTTCGGCGTTGGCGGAAATCGCGGGCATGATCGGTGCGCGCACCGTGGCGACCCACTCGGACATGGCGTCGAGCGAATCGCTGATGCCCTTCGTCGGGCCGTGGTTGTACACGAGCGCGGTCTTGTCGACGCCGTCCACGTTGGTGGCGAAGCCCAGGCCGCCCTGGATGCCGCGCGCATTGTTGTTGAAGTCGGTGTTCGAACCGCGCACCGCGCTCCAGTTGAGAATGCGCTGGTCATCCAGATTGTTGCGCGCGAAGGTGCCCTCGAGCGGGATCGTCTGGCGCGGTCCGGTCTCGAAGATCCAGGTGACGTTGTCGGCATGGCCGTCGTCGTGGCACGAGGCGCAGCTCGACCAGGCGTTGTTCGACGCCTTGCCGCGATTGCCGAGCGGATTGATGTCGCGCAGCGCCACGTCGAACTGCCCGTCACCGGTGTGGTCGAGTTTGTCGGGGATGCCGAGCGCGGTGAAGAACGCGAGCTTGCCGACCAGGTTGCGATGCGCCTGGGTACCGGGGGCCGGCGGCGCGCTCGATTCGATGTCACGCGTGATCACGGTGTTGTCGGCGAGATTCATCGCGGTGACGGACGTGTTCAGCTCGTTGTTGGTGTAGGCGCGTTTGTTGTCGCGCGACATCACCACGCCGCTCGGCAGGTTGCCGGTCTGGAAGCGCCTGGCAACGTTGTTCGCGTCGAGCGTGGTCAGCTTGAAGTCCGTGCCGATCGAGGCGCGGATGACGTAGTTGCCACCGCGGCTCACGATGAGGAAATCCTTGCCCTTGCGATCCGCATCCATCGCGACGATGTCGTTGAGGAACAGCTTGTCGAGCGAGGTCGTCGGCGACGCCGGCGTGGTTTCCTTCGGCACGTAGGTGTTGAGGTTCACGGAGAACGGCGTCTCCACGTTCACGACCGTGCTCAGCACACCGACCAGCGCCTGCACGTTCGTGTTGAACGTCACCGGCGGCTCGGGTTGCGCGCCGACATTCGGCACATAGAGAAAGGGGCCACGCAGCAGCGCGCCGAACAGCATGTTGGGGTAGACCTTCTGTCCGACTTTGCCGATGGGGCCTGACGTGTCGATGTTGACGGAGGCCGTGTCCGGGCAGAACGTCTCCTTGACGAGCGCCGCGGCGCCGTTGCCCGTGCCATCGGCGAGGCTGTTGAAATACTTCACGGTGCCGGCGGTCTGCAACGCATCGCGCGTCTGTTTGCAGAAGTTGCGGCGGTCGGCGCTGAAGCCCGACGACAGCGGCGCGAGCACCAGGCGCGTTACCGTCGCGGCACCGGCATTCGTCACCGCGTCGCCGACGCGGAACGAGCTGACCACGCCCTGCTTGGCGTCGTCGAAGCCATCCGGCCGTGCGGGATTGATGATCTCGCCGAACAGCTGCGTGACGTACACGCGTTCGTCGCTGTCGTTCTTGTCGCCGTCGTTGCTGATGGCGACCGCGTACGGATTGCCGCCGGTGTGCACGCGGCCGACGACGACGTTGTCCGCCAGCCGCAGGACCGCGACGTCGGCGGTGGTGTTGCCGGCGATGAAGGCATAGGTCCCGTTCGGCGTGATCGCGACGCCACGCGGTTCGACGCCCACGTCGATCGCGCCACCGAGCGCGACCGGAGTGTTCGCGGTGAGGTCGATGACGGTCAGGTTGCCATCGACTGCGCTCGTGACGTACGCGCGGCGGTCATCGGGCGAGATCGCGGCGAAGCGCGGCTCCTTGCCGACCGGCACCTCGGCCAACAACTGCGCGGCGTCCGTGCCGTCGGCATTGCGCACCTTGATCACGGAAACCGTGGATTTCTGACGGTTCACGACGACCGCGCGCGTGTCGTCGCCGGTCAGCGCGATGCTGCTGGAACGCGACTGGCGGAACAGCAGCTGGTAACGCACCAGCGCCTCCTCGGCGCCGATCAGCGTGCGCGCCTTCGCGGTGGCCAACGCGGTGACGACCGCGTCGGCGCCGAAGTTGGCGGGGTTCGCATTGAAGTCCAGCGTCTTGATGCCGGTCACGGCGGCCGCGACGAAGTTGTTGGCGGCGTTGTCGAGCTGGAAGCCATCGGTCGTGTCGTCGTTGGCGTCCAGCAGCGCGAGCAGGCGCAACAGGTTGCCTAGATAGACGTCGCCGTTCGCCGCCTGGACCTCGGTGAGATCCTGCAGGCTGAAGGAGATGGCGGTCGTGCCGTTCGCGACCGGCGTCGCGCTGCCGACCGTGATGTGATTGGCGTTGCTGCCGACGAAGAAGTCGATCTTGCGGCCTTCGACGAACTGGAACTTGCCCGTGTCGCCGGTGCGGCCATCGCCGACGTTGGCGACCGTGAACCCCAAGCCGGAGATCGTGTCGTCGACGAACTGTGCTTCGCGGATCACCGCGGCCGGCGGGTTGACCGGCGGCGGAGCGTCGCCGCCGTCATCGCCGTAACCGCCGCCACCGCCGCAGGCAACGAGCAGTGCGGTGCTCGCCGCCTGCAGCAGCAGGGCTGAAAATGAACTGGTCCTTGTTCGCATGGCTAACTCCCGACAGCACGATTGAGGCTCTTGTCGGTGATGAGTGGCCAGGCGCATCAGGCAGGTTTCAAGTCACATGAAAAAGAAAAAGGCCCGCGAGGGGCCTTTTCCGGGAACCATTTTCGTGAAATCGGCGACGGCGGCCGATTCCGCGGCGGTTACTGCGTGCGGCGAATGATGCGGTTCTGGCGCGCCACGGGTTTCGATACCCACGAGTCCTGTCCGTCGAGTTGACCGAACAACGAGGCTTTGCGCAGCTGCGGCGGCACCGACACTCCCGAGGCCGCAGGGCAGGTCTGGTTGTTGCTGGCGCGGAATGCCAGCGCGGCGGCGATGCGGCCTTCGGTCGCGTCGCCCATCGGATGGTTGAAATCGTCGGCGACCGAACAACCCGCCACGGAGGTGCCCGCGCCGTGCGTCGTGTTCGCCGGTGAGAAGCCGTCGGTGTAGTCGCCGAAATTCGCGTTGTTCTCGCCGCGGAACTGGATGCTGAAGTAGGTAGTCGCGCAATTGTCGGTGGGATAGAAGCCGTAGGGCTTGCCACAGGTCGTCGAGCCGATGATGAAGACCTGGATGCCCGCGCCGCGCAGCGAGTTGATGACCGACTCACTGGCCGAACAGGTGCCGGACCCGGTGATCACGTACAGCTTCAGCAGATTGAGCGTCGGCAATGGTGTATCGATGGGCGTACCGGGAAAGCCCTGCGACTTGTCCCAGAATGGCGTCGGCGCGAGGATCTCTCCCGTGACCGGGTTGCGGCTGGGATTCTTGTCGTTGAAGACGATCTTCTCGAACGTCTTGCCGGTGAGCATCGAGGTGTTGCCGATCATGTACGCCAGCTCGCTGGCGAGATCCAGGAAGCCGCCGCCGTTGTAACGAAGGTCGAGAATCAGATCGGTGACGGCAGCGGTGTTGAGCGTCTTGACCGCGTCGATGAGCTGCTTTTCGGCGGTCGCGATGTGATCGTTGAACTGGATGTAGCCGACGGTGCCGTTGTCGAAGGTGGTGACGATCGGCACGGGTTTGTGCGTGATGCTGGCCGACGTCATCGTGACGGTGCGCGAAACACCCGCGGTGTTGCGTACGACGAACGTGTGGCTCTCACCCGTTGCGCCCGGGAACAGGCCCGCGTTCAGGACCGTCGCGCCCGCGCCATTGACGGCGTCTGCTCCGTCGACCTGCAGGATTTCGTCGCCACGCGTCAGATTGGTGGCGGCGGTCGTGTTGGATTCGGTATACGCGACGACGATGCGGCGCGGCGGCCGCGGCGCGAGCACGGCAAATTCGGCGCCGTAGCCGGCTTCGATGCCACCTTGCGAGAGAGCTTCCCACTCGTCCGTGGGTATCACGAAGTGGAATTTGTCCTTGTCGGCACCCGATCCGGTGAGCGCAGAGGTCTTGAGGAGCTCGAAGTAGTCTGCGGTGGCAAACTGCGCCGGGTCGCGATCGACGACTTCGCCGTACCAGAGATAAAGCTCATTGGTCCAGGAACGCAGCCAGTTGTTCTGGTCGGTGACCGTTCCCAGGCGATCCGACGTTCCGGGACGCGGAGTGACGCATTTGGCGTCGAAATTGCTCGAAGGCTGAAAGACGCCGGTCTGCCAGGTGGTCGTGGCGGGCGGGAAACCGCCATTTCCGCCGCCATTTCCACCGCCGTTGCCGCCGCCGCTGTCACCGCCGCCACCGCAGGAGGCGAGGGCGCCGAACAATGGAAACAGCAACACTCTGAATTTATGGTGTCTTTTCACCGGGAACCCCTGGCCGGCCCATTCGTGGCCATCTATGCAGCACTATGCACCCGTGGAAGCAAACAACAAATCGTCGCCGCCAAGCTACGGTCCATGTCTCGTTCTATTATTGCAGCGGTCATGAATCGTCATCTTCGACCGTTCGGACTGAAGTTAGGTCCCCTGACCGCAGGGGCAGTCTATTTCCCGTTGCATTTCCTGGCCGTAGGAATTGGCCTCACCCTGCTGATCGTGCCGCAGGGGGTGGGGGTGTTCTGGCCGGCGTCCGGAACCCTGTTCGCGTTCCTGCTGCTGTATCCGGCCCGTTACTGGCCGGCGTTGCTGGCTTTCGGATTCGCGGCCGAGATGTCGGCGCACGAGTTGTTCGCGCCGCAGATTCCCTACACCGTCTCCGGGCTGCTCTACTTCGTCAAGTTCGCAGCGGCCGTGCTGGGCACGGGACTCATGCAGCTCGGAGTGCGCGGCCCGATCTCCTTTGCGCGTCTGCGCCACGTGTTGTGTTTCGCGTTCGCAGCACTCGCGTCGACCCTCGCCTGCGCGGTGGTCAGCGTGGCGCTGCGCGCGGGCGCTTCACCGGCTGGACCTGAGTTCTGGCTGGCGGTGCAGAACTGGTGGATAGGCGACTTCCTCGGCGCACTGGTCGTGACGCCGTTGCTGCTGACGATGGGTTTCCACGGCATCGCGTTGACGACGGCGCGCGGCGGCCGCGCGGCTACCTACTCTGCATTCGCCGTGTTGCTGCTGTTGCTGGCCGCGGTGTTCCTGCGCCACGACGGCGCGATGATGACGCCGCTCGACGTGCCGTACATCGTCTACCCGGTGCTGGTGTGGCTC
>Ga0193752_1002506_pt1 | contig 13649 bp, 10 predicted proteins | sample H1c1metaG_FD_144924 | JGI IMG/M metagenome (GOLD analysis project Ga0193752, IMG submission 144924) | Soil microbial communities from a riparian zone of the East river system, Colorado, United States - H1c1 | ecosystem: Environmental > Terrestrial > Soil > Riparian zone | place: USA: East River... | reverse complement strand
ACAGCGCGATCGGCGGCGGCGGGCGGGAAGCGGCGTTCAACGTAAACGGTCTGCGCGCCACCGTCAACAATTTTCTGCTCGACGGCATCGATAATAATGCTTATGGAACGAGCAACCAGAGCTTTTCGAGCCAGGTGGTGCAGGTGTCGCCCGATGCGATCGCCGAATTCAAGGTGCAAACGAATACATATAGTGCTGAATTCGGCCGTTCGGGTGGGGCGGTTATTAATGCCACATACCGCAGCGGGACCAACGGTTTTCACGGCTCGGCGTGGGAATTTCACCGCAACACAGTTTTAAACGCTGTCGGGTTTTTCAAGCCTGTAGGCGGCAAGCCGCCCCTTATCCGGAACCAGTTCGGTTTCACCTTCGGCGGGCCGATCATCAAGGACCGGACATTCTTTTTCGGCGATTACGAGGGCTTCAGGCAGATCCAGAAGAGCCTCGTATTTTCCACGCTTCCGACGCTCGCTCAGAGAAATGGTATCCTGTCCGTCGCCGTTCGTGATCCGTTTACCGGGACTGTATATGCCGCGGGTACACCGATCCCGATGACGCCTTTTGCGCGCAAGGTACTTGCCGAGCTTCCGGCGCCGAACCTGCCGGGTGCGAGCAACAACTACCAGGAATCGGTGCTTAACCAAAACTTCAACGATAAATACAACGTCCGCATCGATCACAAATTCAACGATTTCCTTAGTGTCTTCGGTCGCTGGAGCTATCGTAAGTCAAATGCTTTCGAAGCTCCGAATATTCCCGGACCGTCAGGCAGCAACCAGAACGGTTTTGTCGACATTATAAACAAACAGTTTACGGTCGGCGGCTCTTACGCACTCAAAAACGCATCCGTGCTCGACCTCCGGGTTTCGTGGTCCAAGATAGATGCAGGCAAGCGGCCGCCGCTCACCGGGGGCGCGAGCATGTTCGATCTTTATGGCATCACAGGCCTGCCCACCGATACCGAGATAACAGGCGGGTTGACGACTCAAACGATCGGCGGACTTGCCCAGATCGGCCGCCAGGCGACCAATCCGCAGTACCAGAACCCCGAGAATATCGATGCGCGGCTCAGCTACACATTTCTTACGGGACGTCACAGCTTCAAGACGGGTTACGAGTATTTGACGGTGGACACGGACGTTCAGGATACCAATCCACTGATGGGCCTGGATACATATACGGGGCAATATAGCCGCCCAACCGGCGCAGCCTCAAACAACCTTTTCAATCTATCGGATTTCATGTTCGGGTTGCGCAGCCAGTACGAGCTGGCCAACCTTACCGTCGCCGAAATGCAGCAAAAGTTTCATTTTGCCTATATCCAGGACGATATAAAGGTCAACCAAAAGTTGACGGTCAATCTCGGCCTGCGTTATGAATTCGGAACGCCGTATACCGAGAAGAACAATAGGTTGTCCAATTACGACCCGGTATCAAACTCGATCATCCTTGCAAAGGATGGCTCGCTTTACGACCGCGCTCTTGTAAATCTGGATTACGACAATTTCGGCCCGCGTCTCGGATTTGCCTACAACCTCTTCGGGAAAACGGTGATCCGCGGCGGCTACGGCCTCGGTTACGTTTATCTAAACCGCTTGGGGAGCGCAAACGTGCTCGGGACCAACTTTCCAATCATCACCCGTGCGGCCGTTGCGCAAAATGCGCCCGATACTGTGCTCAACCCGCTCTGCGTGGGAAGTACGTTCGCGGCAAACTGCTTCCGCACCACGCAGCAGGGTTACCCGACAAGCGGTTTGCCGAACAACGTGGTCCTATACGTTCCGCGCGACACGGCGACGACGAGCATTCAGAACTGGCAGTTGTCGTTCCAGCAGGAGCTATTTGCCGATATGGTCCTTGATGTAGCATATGTCGGTAATCGGGCGCAGGATACAGTACTGCTGGCGGACCTGAACCAGGCGCGTCCGCTGACGGTCGCTGAAGCGGCGCTTCCCGGAGCGCAGCAACCGTCGCTGCAGGCACGGAGGCCTATCACGGGGTTCGGTTCAATATCGGCAGTTCTCCCAGAGGGTTTTTCACGCTACAACGCGCTGCAGATCAAGCTCGAAAAGCGGTTTGGACACGGGCTGTATTTCCTAAACTCTTTCACGTGGTCGAAGGCGATAGATAATGGCTCGCAGGTCCTGGAGGAGCCAAACGGCAATACGGGTACGCCGCAGGACGTTTACAATATCGCGGCCGATGAGGGAACCGGCGCATACGACCAACCCTTCAACAACACGACCGCTTTCATTTATGAGGTGCCGATCGGGCGTGGGCGTTGGATCGGACGGGATATGCACCCTGTCATCGATGCCTTTTTCGGGGGTTGGATGCTCAACGGTATAAATACGATGACGAGCGGCCAGCCGATCAATTTCCGGTACGGGCCGTCGCCGGTTACCAATAACCTTCCGACATTCCTCGGCGGTGTTGCGTTGCGGCCGAACGTCACTTGCGACCCGACCAACCGGGCGGAACGGCCGAATCCGACGCGGGATTACTTCATACTTTCGTGCCTGCCGCGTCCCTCGCAAACGTCACCTTTTGGCGATGCGAAACGTAATATCGCAAGGAGCGATCGTTACTTCAATTTCGATTTCGCCGTGCAAAAGCAGTTCAAGCTGCCGATCACGGACCAGACCCGTATCGAATTTCGCGCGGAGTTTTTCAACTTGTTCAACAAAACCAGCTTCGCGGCCGCCAACTCGGACATAACCAGTGCGAGCTTTGGCGTAATAAGCAGTACGTTTCCGGCCAGGCAGATCCAGTTTGCGCTGAAATTCGCGTTCTAGTTTCGAGTTGGGGACGACGGGACGCGTTCGAATCGGGTTCGTTCCCGTCCCCGATTCGAAGTAAAATATTCCGAGAATAAGATCATGAAAAAAATAACGGTTTTTATATTTCTTCTTTTTGCCATCAATGCGTATTCTCAAGCCCAGTTCAGCATTGAGGGACACCGCGGCGCGCGCGGCTGGCTGCCCGAAAACACCATCCCTTCGTTCCTGAAAGCCTTGGAGATGGGGGCGGACACAATCGAGCTCGACCTGGCAGTAAGCCGCGACAACAAGCTCGTCGTGACGCACGAGCCTTATTTTTCGCACATCATCTCGCTCGACAAGGACGGCAAGCCGATTCCCGCCGATAAGGAAAAGGAATACAACATTCACAAAATGGATTATTCCGAGATCAAGCAGTTCGATGTCGGCAGCGTCGGAAACAAGGATTTCCCGCTGCAGGTAAAGATGAAGGCTTATAAACCGCTTCTTTCGGAGGTTTTCAAGGAAGTCGCAAAATATGCAAAAAAGCATAAACTCGGGCCTGTCAGGTTCAACATCGAGATAAAGTCGAACCCGCAATGGGATGGGATCTTTTCGCCTACGCCCGCAGTTTTCGCGAAGATGGTCAACGATGAGATCGTAGCCGCGAAGATGGAAAAGCAGGTTATAGTCCAGTGTTTTGACGAGCGCCCGCTGCAGGAATTGAATAAAATGGGAGTTAAATATCCGATCGCCCTGCTGGTTGGCAATCCGCTGGGTGTCGAGAAAAATCTCGAACGCCTGGGTTTCAACCCCGATACATATAGCCCGCACTTTTCGCTGGTAAATCAGGAAAGCATCGATATCCTAAAGAGAAAAGGGATCAAGATCGTACCCTGGACCGTCAACGAGATCGCGGACCTTGAAAAAATGAAGGCATTCACGCTCGACGGGATCATTACCGATTACCCGGACCGCGCTGTTAAGGTATTCAAAAACAAGTAAGAAACACCCGCAAGGTACACAAAAAGCTCGGAATGGAGATTCTTTATTTCGTGCTTTTCGTGTATTTCGCGGGCAAAATGTTTTTACCCACCTGACAAAACCTCCGAATGCGGTAAAATAGTATCCCGTAATGATCATAGCCATCGACGGGCCCTCGGGCGCAGGCAAATCCACCCTCGGAAAAATGCTTGCGAAAAAACTAAATCTTCTTTACCTGGATACCGGAGCGATGTACCGGGCGGTCGGCCTCGCAGTTTTGCGCAGCGGCCATTGGGCGGAGTATAAAGACTACGCCGCAAATATCGCGGGTAATGCAAAAATAGAACTGGTTGGCGAACCGGATTCTTTGCATGTCTTCCTGAACGGTCTCGATATTACGCCGGACATCCGCACGTCGGAGATAGGCCAGGCCGCATCGATAGTTTCTACCATTTCTGAAGTACGGCGGACACTGGTCGATCACCAGCGTTCGATCGGCGAATCGGCCCCAAACGGGTGCGTTCTGGATGGCCGCGATATCGGCACCGTTGTTTTTCCAAACGCCGATATAAAGTTTTTCCTTACTGCCACACCGGAGGCAAGGGCGCGCCGGCGCTATGAAGAGGACCTTGAGAAGGGCCTGCCCGTTACGTTTGAGACCACGCTCGAAGAGATCCAGAAACGCGACGAGCGCGATGTAAATCGTGAGGACTCACCGCTTATGATCGCCGAAGACGCCATAGTTATCGATACGAGCGAACTCGATCTCACACAGGTTTTCGATCAGATGCTCACGGTGATAGAAACGCACCAATAGATTCGTAGATCGTCCCTACAAAAAATTTGATCGGCGATACGGCAAACGGGTATATAATCCGAGTTGAAGTGAGAAATATCGACGCAAGATCCGGGTTTAAAGTTATGCGGCAGGTGATCGCCAGTGTCGGTTTCGGCATGCTCGTGTTTGCGGTGTGGTTTTCTATCATAATTTACAGTGCCCCGGACTTCTTTCATGAGGGGCCTAACACCGTATGGCATGCGCCGATTAATTGGTGGGGCAGTATTTTACATTGGATAGGCATTTCGCGATTGAACAGGCTATTGGGGCGAACCTCCCAAGAGATACTGATTTTCCCCCAGCTGTTCGGCCCGTTTATCGCGCTGTTTTCTTTTATCTCGTATTTCGTGCTGCGAACGATCGCCAGGCGGTCTCGAACAGCCATGCCTTAGCGTCGATGCCAGACTTTCAGGCCCACCGATAGTTGACTAAATCCCCCGCAATAGTTAACATTTTCAATTGCTCTTTTATGTGCTCCCGTAGCTCAGTTGGATAGAGCAACAGCCTTCTAAGCTGTGGGTCGCACGTTCAAGTCGTGCCGGGGGTACCATTCAATTTCGGGGTTTTCGAGAAGGATTTAGGATTTCAAACATCCGCGCACCTGAATCGTTGATCCGAGATCGTTTATGGCGGCTATAGTTCAGGGGTAGAACGCCAGATTGTGGTTCTGGATGTCGTGGGTTCGATACCCACTAGCCGCCCCATTACCTTCCCCTTAAATTGACCGGAAAAAAGGTTGGTTTCCCCCCTTGAAAGCTATATAATTTGTGTATCTTTTTCGCTGTCCACGCACTGTATTCCTATATGCGAATGGTGCGGCCGTAAGTCCATATGAAGATCATTAAAACAGCCAGCTTACTCGTCGTTGTGTTATTGGCCGCCGGTATTGTCTTTGGACAAGATTCGTCAAGGGCGTTTGTTCCCGGTGAATTGCTCGTAAAATTCAAGGACGGCACCGCGTCGGAAGCCGCCCGGACCAGCCATCGGTTAACGGGCGCGAGCATAAAGGAAGAGTTTCCAACGATCGGCTGGCAGCGTAGTGCGCTTCCCAAAGGACTCAGCGTCGAACGCGCGATCAACAAGTATGGCAGCTTCGATGGCGTTGAAAATGTTCAGCCGAATTATTACTACCATCTCCTTGCCACCCCAAATGACCCCGATTTCACGCATACAGCAATGTACGGCCTGGGGAAGATCTCAGCGCCTTCAGCGTGGGACCTGAGCACGGGCAGTTCGAATGTGGTGGTTGTGGATATCGATACGGGGATGTGGTACACCCACCAGGACCTCGCGGCAAATGCCTGGGTAAATACCGGCGAGGTTGCCGGAAACGGCATCGATGACGACGGCAATGGGTTTATCGATGACGTGCGGGGCTGGGACTTTTTCCATAACGATTCCAATCCGATTGATGACAATCCCAGCACGTCCCGTCACGGCACCCACACTGCCGGAACGATCGGTGCTGCAGGTAACAACGGGGTCGGTGTCGTCGGCGTTAACTGGAACGTCAAAATATTGCCGCTGAAGATATACTCCTCGACGGGCAGCGGGACCAATTCCACATCGGCGATGCTGGTCAACGCCTACAACTACGTCACGATGATGAAGAATCGCGGCGTTAATATCCGCGTTACAAACAATTCGTATGGCGGCTGCGGGGAGGCTTGCGGCTACGATCAGGCAACGAAAGATGCGCTGGACGCTATGGGTGACGCGGGCATACTGAACGTTTTTGCTGCGGGAAATTCGAGTACGAATAACGATACGACGCCTTTTTATCCGGCCAGCTATACATCGCCAAGCATTGTTTCGGTTGCTGCTTCGACCTCCACGGATTCACGGATCTTTAGCTGGGGCTTGAACAGCGTCGATCTCGCTGCTCCCGGCTCGCAGATCAGAAGCACCTTGGGCGGAACGGACTCGAGCTACGGCCAGTTGAGCGGCACGTCGATGGCAGCGCCGCACGTAACAGGCGCCGCGGCCCTGCTAAGCGCCTTCAATCCGAATCTTTCTGCCGCTTCGCTAAAAGCCAGCCTGCTTAACAACGTAGATGTGCTGCCCGCGTGGAACGGATTTGTAAAATCAGGCGGGCGGCTTAATGTTTTCAAGGCGATGCAGACCCCGACAGTTTGCAGTTTCCAGCTTTCCCAAAACCAAGCCAGCTTTCCCGTTGCCGGCGGAAGCGGGTCGGTCAATGTAACAGCAGCCACAAACTGCGATTATGCCGTGAAAAGCAACGCGAGTTGGATCACCATCAATACGGGTAACCCGGGCAGCGGAAACGGTTCTTTTAGTTACACCGTGGGCGCTATGCCGATCCCGTTGACCGCGGGTTGGGGGCGCACCGGAACGATCACGGTCGGGGGTGTCACATTTACGGTAGAGCAGGAGGGGATCGCGCCGCCGCCTTCGCAGGGTCCGCTTTTCGATTTTGACGGTGACGGGCGGAGCGATCGCGTCGCGATCGAAAACGTTTCGAATCAGATGATGTGGCATAATCTCCGAAGTGCGAGCGGTTATGCGGCAACGCCTTTCGGGCTTTTTACGGGAGACGTTCCGATCTCCGGAGATTTTGACGGCGATGGCAGAACGGACATAACCGTTTGGCGAAACTCGACCGGCGATTTTTATTATCTCGAAAGCTCGACGAGCTCTTTCAAGGCTATTCATTTTGGCGCAACGGGCGACAACCCGAAGATCGTGCAGGATTTCGATTTCGACGGCAAGGACGATTTTGCCGTTACGCGGAAAGCTGGCGGGTTCACTTACTGGTATATTCTCGGGTCTGAAGACGGGTTTATGGGATACCAGTATGGACTCGATACCGATCTTCCGCTTCGCGGCGATTTCGATGGTGACGGCAAGGCCGATCTCGCGGTTTACCGTCCGGCGCCGGCCAATGCTTTTTATATAGTGAAAAGCGGAAACGGCTCATTTACAGCGGTTACTTTTGGCCTATCGGATATCGATACGCCGGTCGCTGCCGATTTTGATGGCGATAATAAAACGGATATTGCCGTTTGGCGTTCAACCGATGGTTATTGGTATTACCTGCGAAGTTCGGACGGTGTATTTGCAGGATTTCCGTTCGGCATGACCGGCGACCTGCCGACCCCGGCCGATTATGATGGCGATGGCAGGACCGATTTCAGCGTATGGCGGCCCAATGCTTCGCCGGGTGAATCTGGTATTTTTTACACGTTTTCGATGAACAGCGGCCTGTCGGCAACGCCGTGGGGCAATTCGACGATGAAGATCCCGGCAAATTCGTTCCAAACGCCGTAAAATTACAGAAAATCTTGGGTGATTCCAACTTTTATTAGTTAAGGAGCGTCTAACGCTGCGTACAAAGTTGTAATCGACGAGCACGAAATATTCGGAAAGAGTTAACGTCTTTTTGATATCGTATTTGTTGCGCCGAGAGCGGTGTAAGTAGTATATTGATAATTCCGGTAAAATGGCGCCCCCGCGCGCCGAACCTTTAGGAAGTTTATAAAAAAGGAAATTAACATGAGAAATTTTTTGACCTTGAGCAGCAAGATTGTAGGTGTTGCTGTGTTTGCCCTGCTTTTAACTGTTTCGTCCTTCGCCCAGCCTAAGCTGACACGCGCGATGGATACCGACCTGGACCTGAAGGCGGATTTTTCGGTATTTCGTCCGACCAATAACTTTTGGTACATCTCAAAGAGTGGCGGCGGTTTTGTTTTCCAGCCGTTCGGTACGGCGGGCGATGATGTTCCGGCACCCGGTGATTTTGACGGCGACCTGAAAGGAGACATTTCGGTTTGGCGCGACAGCACCGGTTACTGGTTCCGTCTGAATAGTTCGGACAGCACGTTTGTCGCGACCCCCTGGGGTATGACAGGCGATGAAGCGATCGGCCGCGATTTTGACGGCGACAATAAGACGGACTGTGCAGTCATTCGTCGTTCAAACGGCCAGATGAACTGGTATATCCTCAGAAGCTCTGACGGCGGCTTTACCGGCAATACGTTCGGTCTAACTACAGATTTCTCGGCCCCCGGCGACTATGACGGTGACGGCAAATGGGACGTTGCGGTTCAGCGCCCGGGTGCCAACGCAAATGCGCAAGGCACTTTTTACATTCTCCAGAGCAGCAACGGCGGCCTCTTATCTTACGGTTGGGGCTTGAGCAACGACCTCGTTGTTCCGGGCGACTATGACGGCGATGGAAAAACTGACGTAGCTGTAGCGCGTGAAGGCTCGACGCCGGGTTCGCAGATCAATTGGTATATCCTCCGCAGCAGCGATCTTGGATTCCAGGCGCTTGCATGGGGTTCGACCGGAACGGATTATACCGTTCAGAATGATTATGACGGCGACGGTAAATGCGATATCGCGGTTTGGCGCGATTCGACCGGTGGGTTTTACGTAAATCGGAGCTCGGATAACGGCTTCCTGGTAATGAACTGGGGTACGGCCAACGATCTTCCGATCGCTTCTTACGATTCACACTAATCTATATCAAAGGTCAAAAACGAGAGGTTGAAGGCATATATGTCTTCAACCTTTTTGTTTACCGGCACGAACTGTAGTAATTTTTCATTAACGGATGAGAGATATAACCGACGTCGTTCAAAATACATTTCCGGGCAAGCGGGTCGTGATAGTAGGCGACATGGTGGCCGACCAGTTTCTCAATGGGTCGATCGCCCGTGTCTCGCGCGAAGCCCCGGTCTTTATTCTTCGTCATGAGGAAACCGCGACGCTGGCGGGCGGCGCTGCAAACGCGGCCGTAAACGTTGCTTCGCTTGGCGGGAACCCGGTTCTAATCGGGGTAACCGGGACGGATGAGAATGGCGGCCTGCTGTTGGATGCGCTCGATATCGCCGGCGTCGATTGTGGTTTCGTTGTCACGAGCGATAAGCTGCGCACCACTACAAAGGTCCGCGTACTTGCGGGCCAGCAATACGCTCCGCGCCAACAGGTGATTAGGATCGATTACGAAAATCCGTCGGCTCTCGATGACGATATCAAGGCAGCATTGCGCGAAAATCTCGCTGCCGCCTGCACCTCTGCCGACGCGATCATTATTTCCGATTACAACTACGGTGTCGCAAATGTCGAAATGGTCGACCTTGCGCGTGAGATTTCTTGTGAAAAGGGGATACCCTTATTGATCGATTCACGCTTTCGCCTGCGCGAATTCGCCGGCGCCACCTCCGCCACGCCAAACCAGGAAGAGGTCGAACAGATACTCGGCAAGGATTTTACGGCCGAAGGCTGTGACGCGCTTCGCGAGGAACTCGGTTATGAGGCGCTGCTTGTCACCTGCGGCAACAAGGGTATGATCCTCGCTGAAAAGGGACGCGAGCCCGTATTTATGGATGCTATCGGGTCGAAGGAACCGGTCGACGTAACCGGTGCTGGCGATACCGTGATCGCGGTGTATGCGTTGGCGCTGGCTTCCGGAATGAGCTTTGCCGGCGCCGCTGATATTGCCAACCATGCAGGCGGGGTTGTGGTCATGAAAAAGGGCACTGCATTTGTGAACCCGCGCGAACTACTGGATTCGATCAATTCCGCGAAGCGGACACAGGCTTCTGACGCCGGGGCCGCGCAACGATGAGCAAACATTTCGCACCCGTTTTAGGACGACAGCAACTAGTTGGAGAAATTACCAAGGTTCGCGCGAATGGCGCGGTAGTCGTCCTCGCGAACGGTTGTTTCGACCTTTTTCATGCGGGCCATATTCGCTATCTTGCAGGGGCAAAAGAGCTGGGCGATGTTCTTGTCGTAGGGATCAATTCCGATGAGCAGGTGCGAATCCTTAAGGGAGAAAAGCGACCTTATATCGATGAGAATGAACGAGCCGAGATCGTTTCCGCGCTGCGCTTCGTCGATTTCGTAACGATATTTCCCGAGCCGACGGTTGAGGAGCTTATCTTGGCGATACGTCCCGATTTTCATGCGAAGGGGACTGATTATACGACAGATACTGTGCCCGAACGCGAGATCGTTAGGTCCTACGGCGGAAAGGTTGCGATTGTCGGCGACCCTAAGGACCACTCTTCAACCGATCTTATTAAAAAGGTCCACGGCTGATCATGTGGCAATCACGCACAAAAGACGATCTGATCATCGAGGTATGGGAAAAGCTGGACTGCGAAAATGTCGGAGCGGTCGAGATCGAGGCTATCGAGGTGGCCGTTGAAGAGCATTTCGGTCGCGGCGCCATTGATTCGCCGATGATCATCGCGCGGCTGCTTGCCGATGAGGGGGCGGAACTTCGCCACTCCGAGATAATGGAGCTCTTTGTAAAGCGGCACGCCAAATCGCCCTATGAGGCGATGTTCTATAACATTTTGAAGCTGGCGGATTTCGACGAGACGCTCGTTACGATCCGCAACCTTGAAAACCTGCGTAAAAAGCTCGCGTCGGAGAATGATAAAGAGGGGCTGCGGCTTCTACGCGAACTGGTGCTGAATGGCAAAAAAAGGCTACAGGAAATGGTGGCCGACCCTCGCAGGGAGGTCAGCTGGCTCAAGAACACCGAGATCGCGGAATGGATGACGATCTGGCTTCAGTCGCCGGAGATATTCGAGAACTGGATAATGCTTAGACGCAATTCGGCGGATTTTAAGAGTAAATTCGAAGCGGCACCAAGTGGTCCTTAAGGATGATATTTTACATCGGCAGAAAATCAGAAGAAGACCACGAAACAACACAAATCAACACGAAACAGTCAGTATTGTCGTGATGTTTCATGTGAATTCGTGGTCCTACCTTCAAACAGTGTTGGTGTCATTAGGTAGTTTCGCTCAAGTTATAGTATGCGCCGATTTTACGCACCAAAAGTGAACTCTGAAGCCAATAACGTTACTCTCAATGAGGACGAGACCCGCCACCTGCGTGATGTCCTACGATTGCGGTTAGGGGAGCGGATCAACGTTTTCGACGGTGACGGAGCGGAGTTTTTGGGCGAAATAATTGAGATAGGAAAAAAAGAAACTTCTCTTAAAATCCTGGAGCACGTCTCACCCTTATCGCCGGAATCCACGCTCGATTTAACTCTCGCCATTGCGCTGCTCAAAGGTGAAAAATTCGATCTCGTGATTCAAAAAGCGGTCGAACTTGGTGTTACCACGCTCGTACCGCTCGAAACGATGAGGTGCGACGTAAAGTTAAAGGACAGCGGAAAAAAGATCGAACGTTGGCGAAAGATCGTGCTCGAGGCCTCGAAGCAGTCGGGACGCGCGAGGCTTATGAAAATTGAGGAACCGGTTGCTTTGAAGGCATTTCTGAAAAACGCTAAGGGCGCAGTCCTGTTTTCCGAGCGCAATGGGGAAAGTTTTTCCTCAATAGCCCCGGGCAAACAAATAACCGCCATCATTGGTCCTGAAGGCGGTTGGGATGATTCTGAGCTTGATGCTGCGCGCGAACGCGGAACCCAGATCGTTACGCTAGGCGGGCGTATTCTTCGAGCTGAAACGGCCGCTATTTCGATAGCAGCGGTCCTGCAGCACCGTTTCGGCGATCTAGCCTAGTCTGTAGTAGTCTTTTGCGTCTTACGGCGGTAGAATGCCTCGCCGCGCTGAACGAGATTAGCTTTCTCCGCCAGCGACCCAACGACTGAATCGAGCAGTTCTTTGGTCTCGAGCTTAAAATTCACAACGCCTTTCGCATCGATATCCGGATCGTCGATGTGCACGACGAGGTAGCGGCGTTTTTCCTTGATCAGGCCGCCGAGCACTGCGCCTGGCAGCGGGAGCGCCTTGACCACGCTGCCCGTTGTTGAGGTAACCGATTCCGACTGCGGGTAGATGATCAGCAGCGAGCCGTAGGGTAAGGAGAACTTTTCCTTCTGGTCCTTGCCGAAAAAGACGAGCCGTTCGTTGGTATCGTCAAATTTCAGCATGCCCATTTCCTTGCCGCCATAACCGAAAAGGCCGCCTTCATACTTGGCCGCGAAAGATTCAGGCGCCGGGGCGACCGGCTCCTTCTTTTCGGTTTCATTACCGACCGGACGGACCTGGGCAAAACTCGCCGCTGCGAACAGCAATATCGCGCTAAAAAGTAACACTACTTTCTTCATAAAAACTCTCTCCTGACTTTTTGACGTTTATGAGGCCGTTTCAGACTGAAAAGTTTTCCGTCGGACGCATCTGAAACTATTTATCTCAACATCTATAGACGCATCCCGCCTATCGTGCGTTGCCAGCCCAGTGTTTGTTTTAGCACGCCCATGCGCTGCCGGTCGGTTTCCGTGCAGTCTGCTGACAACTGATCGATGATCGATTCCAGTAGCGAGACGGCATGGGGCCCGGCGTGACTCACGATCTGGGAATAATAGTGGATGTGTATGGCGCCTGTCCCGTCGGTATGAAACTCTTTCACTTGGCCCGCCTCGAGCTTTAGCACCTCCTGCCCCGCGGGAACGACCCTGCGCGGAACGCCGTGCGATACCTTTTTATCCTTGTTACGCGAGCCGAGCAGCAATATGCCGAGCAGTACGCCTTGCTCGTTGATAAAATCGACGCTGAAATTCGCAAGCTCGGGTTTCGGCGTCAGGCGCGGGCCATAGCTTGCGTATTCCGGGTTAACGAGGAGCGAGTTATAAATCACGCCTAAGATTTCTTCGTCATCCACCTGAAGCCCCACAAATTGCGCAAAACCATAATCGTCCGCTTTCGGCGGATCGTTGACATCCAGATCGTCGATGACGCGGCCCACGTAATCGATATGCGAATTTGAGCTGACTATTCTTGCGATCTTCATTTATAGGGCGTTAATGTTGAGCTCGGGAATAATATAGAGCAGGTACCACAGGAGGATCTGCACACCGAGTATGAGAAATGTGAGTCCGATACATACGATGGCGAGCCTGCGTCCGCCAAGCTGGGGCCGGCGGTGCGCTACATAGAACCCCGCGCCGCTAATGACGATGGAAAATGGAATAAACAATATCCCGAGATACGGCACCATCGAGTAGACCACGCACGCCCAAGCCGTCTGCGAGACGGTGTTCTTATTTTGTTCGAACAGATTCTTCGGTTCTTCCACTGCTATTTTCTCGAATTCGATATGCTTCCCCTGCAGCCCGT
>Ga0193752_1002505_pt1 | contig 13652 bp, 10 predicted proteins | sample H1c1metaG_FD_144924 | JGI IMG/M metagenome (GOLD analysis project Ga0193752, IMG submission 144924) | Soil microbial communities from a riparian zone of the East river system, Colorado, United States - H1c1 | ecosystem: Environmental > Terrestrial > Soil > Riparian zone | place: USA: East River... | reverse complement strand
TACAACGCCGCCCGCGGATTCACCGATGCCAGCTAATCCGAAACAGCCGGCGTCGATCAATGGCTGCATCGATCAGCCCGGCATCTCAATCGAAGACGAGGCGCTAGCTGAAAGTACGGATGTTGTTCAGGAACCGTTCCCGAAAGGAGTTTCCGACCAATGATCTCTGGGTGATCTTCGGATTTGATAAGGCCGTGGGAATTTCCTGCGGCCTCACTTATTTGTACACGCGATAAATGTCAATTTTAGTGAACGATTCGCTTGCGGACGTGTTTTCACCTGTGCAACGATTCTGAAATCATGCATTTTCTCCTAGAGACCATGAAGGCGCATTTTCCGCGGCTCTGTTCGCCCGACGTGGCGAAAGTGTGATCGCTCCAGTTTCGGTGCTAGGCGACAGCGGGACCGCATGGTAATGAATCCGTTGCCGGATCTTTGAAAAACGTAGTGAATAATTGGACTTTCTCAAATAAACCAACAAGTTACGCCGTGTGCAGAGCGGTTCAATTATTCACTTCTAGCTTTTTCTATGCATCTTTTGGTAACGGACTGGTAACTAAATTATTTTTAAAGATTAGGTAAACCTTCGCCCGCGGCGATGCCTTCCGTCGGCGAGAACTGGTTTTTTCTTATTAATTTGGAAAACGTTTCCTGATTGCATTTTAGCCGGGTACGCATTCTCGCGCGTGGATCAGGAAGGAAGAAATAACATTATTGGCAAGCCGCTTTTTTCACGTCTGTGTCAGTAGCGGAATAGTAAATGTTCTGTAAAGATCCCCTAAACACCGCTAGAACTAGACCGCCGCCGATTTTCCTATAAGCTACGTGCCCAGGAATTTCGGTGTCTTCCTCGACAGAAAATTTGCTAAGCTCAAAATTACTATTCTTTAGTGAAGTAACTCCTTTCGTTAGGTTAATATCGATTCTTAAAACGGTATTTTCCGGTAAGTTACGTTTATTGGTTTCACTACAAGGTTGGCCCACCGCATATGAAACAATCAAATTCTCGTCTTGCAATTTATAAAGGCAACGATCCTTCAGGCCTTCATCGTCAGAACATGTACCCAGCACTTTTTCCACATCGTATCTGGTGGATTTATAGGGAACTATACCCCTCCAGGAATCTACATCTTGGGCCATAGCTGTTCCATGCAGGTTGAATCCCGCTAAAATCATTGCAATAAATAATATCTTCATAGTGTGTTATTCACCTTCAACGGAATCTCCGTTCTCTGAAACCATTCGGTCCCGGACAAAAGTGCTGAAGCACCTTATCAAAATAAGCGCTGAATTGAGCGTTTGTACCGTTCGGACCGATTGCGTTGTACTCATCTACCGCACTTTGTGGCAATCCAAAAAGCGGTTTACCGTCGGCGCTTATTAATCGAAATGAAGCTCCCGCTAATTCGCGATCTAGATAGGGCTTGTCAACGGAGGCATTGTGGATAGACTCGTGAATATACGTCATAACATATCTGACGTCGGCATTTAATCCATCCTGACGTCAATGGGGAGATTCCCATTAGTCCATAGCTGTCCCTCTGACCATCCGTGCTAGATGATACAGGATAATGTCTACCAAAACCTTTACCAGAAACATTTATTTTAACCCCCTTTATAGTTGCGGTTTGTTGAGAAAAATTGACTAAATTCCCTGAGAATGGATTTTCCACATGCGGTCTTCCAGTCTCTTTCGCGACTTTATCTAAAAGATTCTTAATAAAGTTTGCACAATCCTTGTTTTCGGAAATCAATTTTATTGAGCGCGCTTCAACATCTCCTAACGGGACAATAGGATCTTGGACATTAATAGAAACCGAACCCCACCAATCTACGGTCGAACCGACTCTAATTACCGTTTCGTCCTCAGGGGTGTCGGGATTATCAGGAGTGTCCGGACCGGCGGGCGTAGTATGAGAATAATGCACCATAAACGATAAATTGAGACCGCGACCACGTAGCCCCATGCTAAAATCCGGCCGGAAGGTGGCAGTGCGCCCGCTTCGATAGGTGACCTGTACGGCCAATGACTCACGGCTAATCGACGAACATGACTGCAACATTCCATCAACTTCGCAGTCGCCCATTTCCATATCGCCAAACGGCACCCGAATCCTACCACTCATGGCAGGAGGATTGGGCATGGTTAACGTACCGAACACGCCGACATTATTGCCCAGGCCATCAAGTTCTTCATCGTTTTCACCCGTCAACGTCCCGTTCTCCGCGGTTGAGCGCGTGCTGAGTCCGACTGCATCCCGATGTTCCCACTCGACGCTTTCCGTTGACCCCGTAAGATGTTGTCTCGCAAGTATATTGCCACCGCCGAGTACGTAAGTCAGCTTTTTCTTTCCGGTCGTGTCGACTTCAGCAATATTTCCGCCCAATACACTTGAAAATACGAAATAACGGGATTCCCATGTGCCCCAACTGCTCGTATCAGCATCATAAGCGCGCTGAGTGCGTTTTGCCTCTACGCCGTCACCACTTCTTGCACGAGTGGTTTCATAGTTATCGGTGCGCCAGGTGCGCGACATCATGCCCGTCGCGTCATACTCAAAATTGATGTCATCGCCCGCCGTTTGGTTGCCCTCGGCATCGTAGGTGTAACCGGAATCTGTGGTGCGGTTGTTTACGGTCGTATAGCTGAAATTCCAGTTGGTGTTCGTGTAATTCCAAAGGGTAGAAGAACGTCCGGTAAGATTACCAAGAGCGTTATATGTGTAGCTCTGGTTATACGGCTGGTAAAAAGCGTTGGTGGGGGTGCCGCCATGGGCGGCAAGGCCTGACTTGGCTTCCTTAACCCGGCCAAGATGATCGTATTTAAACAATCGGTCAAGACGGTTTGATACTTCGGTAGAGCCGAGTTGATCATCAGCCATTTTCAACTGCCCGTCCGCGTAATAATCATAAGTCTTTTTCATTAGCACCGTGGAGGTAGAGGGTTTATTTACTTCGAAGGCGGTTGCCTGAAGCCTGCTATTATACTCGGCATCCATTTCCACCCCATTGCCATAGTCCAGATGCTTAAGCGCTCCCCAAGCCTGATATTTCGGGTTCGAGGCATAGTTCGTAATCCCGCCGTAACTGCTACCGGTCACAGTATTAACGCGCCCGGTTTTGTCATACGCATATGTTATTTCCTGTCCGTAAGGGTCGGTGTATGTTTTTGGCTGGCCTGTGAGGGTATAGGTATAACTCAAGGCAAACCCATTACCTGATATCGGGGCGTGGGTAAGGGTGTCGGTGAAGTAACGGGTTTCGGACGCGACCTGTGAGAGGGAGGTGTAAGTGTAGTTGACCGTTCCCATTCCATCGATCATCTGCGTACGATTTCCCAGATTGTCGTAACTAAAGTTAACATCGCCGGGATCTGTAATACCAGATCCGCCGGGGACCGTATACTCAATCTCGTCGACTAGAGCTTTATTGTTGTAGGTATAACTTGTCGTAACACCTCGACCATCGACCACCGACGAGATGCTGTCGTCACCGTTGTAATTGTACGTCGTGTGGGTCGGTGTATCGGGGTCGGTCGTGTCATCGATTTGCTCGGGCCGGTGATTAGTTCGCAGCCGGCCGTGGCCGTCGTAGGTGGATGTTGTAGCTTGGGCTGTGCCGGACGTTCCGGTAATCTGGGTAAGTTCGGTTACCTGGTCGCGGCCGTTGAATTGTTTTACGACGGTGGAGTAGACGTTGGTGCCGTCCCAATTATAGGTCTCCAGTTTAAAGGGGCGGCCCAAGGAATCTTCGTAGACTTTTTGTTTGCGGCGTCGGAAATTGCTGGTTCCGGGTTCGGGAACTAATTCTCCTTCGATGGTCGTAACCTTGCTGCCGGCGCATCCGCAGCCGTCGTAAGAGATGAACACATCTGAATCATTTCCCGTAGGAGAGTCCGTGCCGTCGGTGTTTATCTTTTGACTAAGAACTTTCTCAATTTCCTCGTTCGTCGTAAATTTCAGTTGTGATTTGTATTCGATGGTACTAGCTTCCGCAAATTTTGTATCAATCAGCCATTGCAAATCAGCTTCTTCTAGTGCGTTTACATCCTTTGCAAAAAAAGTCATTATCTTAACTCCAGCTGAAGTCGCGAATATCTAGAGGCCTCCAGTTATCATTTTGTGGATAGAGTTTTAGGCATTGAAATACGAAATCCGTTCCACGTATGTAAAGAGAGTCTTACATATAAAAGCTATATCGTGTTTCGGGCTTTTCGTTCTCGTTTAAGTACTTCAAAATCGAGCCAACACTTCGAGAGCATTCGATTGTAATTGGCATCTTTCCGTCAAATTGAGTGTTATTCCAATTCATCTTAGTCAGAGACAGTATTTCTTCACAAACTTTTCTTGAAGATGAATTAAGAGCTTCCATTCTAATTTCAATCGGCCGAGGAATATACATACCGGCGTATGTTTGATAGTAGGAAACCGCGCTTTTGGTATATAACAAATGATTATGCTCGGCAAGTTCAATTGACGTTCCCCGAAGAGGCGGATAATTGCCCATTCGGAATAGCCTTACATCGCTTTCTACAATATTAACAAAATCAAATGTTGTTATTTGCTTTTCCTCGATAGCTTTCGTAAATCCTTCGACCTCACTTTCTGTATATTTCGAACTCTTGTGAAGTACAACGCGCTTTGGACTTACACCTTCAGCGAACTTGTATGCTTCTATGGCGTGCCGGAGCAATTCGTATGCTTGCTCCTCGGTTAGATGTGGCTGCCTGTCACCTTTTTTATCAATCTGAACGGGGCTGCCTCTGAGAATGACCCCCTTACCTTGCTCATCGAATATCTGCGCGAGACTTGTTTGCAAAGTTTCTTTATCAAGGCTTCGATAGAAACTGATTCCCACAAAACAAGTGAGATTGTCGATTTCTTTGGTAATTGCTTTCCAAGGGATTCCTCCAGCTTTGTAATAAACCGCCGTACAAAAATTCCAGGCCCTGGTTGCAAGGTCCTGCAAATCGGATTTTGAATTTTCCTTTATCTGCTCGATAGGTAAAGTCCTTTCTTTCACAATTTGAATCGGTATCTTATATTGCATCGACTTTGCCTTGAGGAAATGATGGAAATTTATCTCCGAATCATCTTGAACTTCGTCTTTATCTTCGATTTCTACGTGTTTACCCCCTTTAAGGACCTTAGCGAAAAGTTTATCGGGGACCAGGCAAATAATTACCTGCGGGTTTTTGTTTTGTGCTAAAAACTCGATGTGTTGCAAATAGATTTGGGCAACTTCGTTAATTCCCGCCTGTCGTCCGACTTTTTTGACGCCTTTAATGATTCTGTTAATATCGGTGTCATTTATTTGTCGAAAGTAAGGTTGACTATAGACCATCTTTGCGTTAAATCCGACATATTCGTTGAAGCCGCAAAAGGAGGTAAACAAATTGGACTGTTTACTAGGTTTTTCGGGAATGAAGTCAGAACAAAGATTAAGCCACCCAATAAACTGTTCAAAATTCTGCTCCGTTCCAATAATTCCGAGCACAATATTTTTCGGTTTAGTAGAGAACAGCACGGGTTGACTGTCATATGTCTCGAAATTAGCGATTCCGAAACGGGGACATTCGTGGCTGTCATTGCCAAATTCTAATACTGGTTCATTAAAAAAGCGTGTTTTCATTTTTATTCGCAGTTTGTTCCTCTAAGTCCGTCAGCACCGCAATTTCTTCTGCCTCTTCCGATTTTAACCATTCAATTTCGTCGATTATTACGTCGGTTTCGAATTTCTCTAACCCGTCAAAGGAAAGGTACGGGTAGGCGAATCTAAAGAGGTCGGTATAGGATAATTGATACACAATGAATCGTAAGTGATTGTAAACCGATTTGTTTCTCTCCAATCGCTTCATCGCTTTAACCGTTTTATAGGCAACTTTGCTTTTTTGTTTACCGTCAATGGATACCGTCCACGTCGGGTTTATACATAGGAACCACTCATTATTAAACTCTTTAATATCAATTGAAAACGCAAAATGCTGGCAATAGTACTTCGTAGTCTTTTCGTAATATTTGGCCTTAAAAACTGTTCGTTCTGCTTTCTTATCGCCTGTCCAAGTCTGTTTTAATTCCTTATTTTTGTTTACAGGAAACGGTGCAATAACGCGAAACAACTCTTCATCGGGCCGCCATTCATAACCAGCTTTATATAGGATTTGTTGAACACAGAACTTCAAGAAGGATTTAAAAACGTTCTTATAATCATCATCTAACGTATAAAATTCTTCAGGAGTAAACTCATCAATCGGGGATTCCACAATGGTTGATAGGGAAATAGTCTCGTCATTTAAGTTATGGAATGTAATTAGCTGCTTTTTGTGAATCGCCCAGTCTGAGCCAAAATTTTTCCCCTTTTGATTTAATGCGCTTCGCGCTACAACGCGGTTCGACGCACTATGGCCAATAGGCTTATCCGTGTTCCAGGAATCTCGAATAATTTCATCGCGGTCATAATTTAGTGGTGCTACGTAAATAGCATTTGCTGGAAATGTAATCTTAAGAAGGTTGGACACAAGAATTTCTTGTCCCTCAGCAATCGGCCTGATTGTAGGATTTGCATCATTATGGAGCCTTGAAAATCTTTGTAAAAAATCATTCTGGCTGCCGGAGAGTAAGTCGCTCGGGTCAAATTTTATCGGTACCGATTTAATTCCCGTATTTCTTAAATCGATATTTTCAATTTTCTTTGCATATAGAAGGTTTTTGTTGTCGCGGTTATCGTAGATAACGAGCAGAACGTCGTTCGCAAGTTTTTGCCAATATTCAACGTGAGCCTTTTCAGCATAGAAAATAAATGTTCCATTGTGTGGGTTTTCGCTCTTGATGTAACCTTTATCTCTTTCCGTGGACTTAAGTTGAACCTTGAGAATTTCGGCTAATGGTTTACCGTCTAAATCGTAAAGTTCAACTTCACCGTCTATCCCAATATCATCATTTGGTACAGGTCGCCAACTAATTTGAGGAATATGGTTTGCACAATAACTTTCAAACCTAGCGATTCCTTTATTCTCGGTTACTTTAGTTTGGGAGTGAGTTTTCGTCATAGGCTTTCCCGTTCTATCCTAGTTTCTTTGAGATGGCCCGAAAGAAGAGCGTAGTCAAGCATCGTAAAAAAATCAGATAAATCTCAATACGCTTTTTTTGGTCAGGTTCATAAGTTTCACCCAGACGTTTAGAACCGTGAAAAATATTATTTCTAACTAAATATATGTATTGCCTACACTGTTCTATCCATACAAAAAAGGCGTCTTCCAACGGTCGATGCTTGCTTACCGTACCCCAATTTTTCTGAGTTGGGCGAAAAACTGTTTTCCTCGTTCAATATCAATTCGATTATCCGGCTGCACAAGGGTCCAGTTACCGCTCAATTCTATCCCAGCCAGTTTCCCAAACGCACTGTGAACAAGCGACTCATCCGCCTCGCAGATGGGGCGCAAGAAAACTTCAAGCGACTTTTGTTTTTCTCCCTCGCGCATTTGTATTGAGTGGTTGACGATTTCACTCTCGGACAATGATTTTCGCCAGTCAATGTCGTACAGAGAATTATAGATAAAAAGCTCAAATATGAAGGGAGTTACGGGCATAATCTCCCGTGTAATATTGCTGTCGCAGGCCTCAGTCGCATAGTAATGCAATTGCCGATTTTCTTCGTGAGCGTCTTTTAGTAGCTTCACCAAATTCTCAATTTTGCCTGCCATACTTTTATTTAACTAAGGTCTTCTTTAGCGTTGAATAGTTTACTCCTTTTTAACTTTCAGACTTCACTAGTTTAGTTTTCATCACCGTTTCCAATAAGTCGGCAACTTCACTCAATGAGGACGCGGAGTTCTCCAAAATCCATTCGGTAAGTATATTGGCGTGAATTTTTTCTTTGAAGTTCTGATTGCATTGAGTAGTGCAAAACTCTTTCATTAAATCTTCCAATAACCGCTTTCCGTGAATAGTAACGCGCCAATCGTCGGAGTTCCCCGGCACCGGGAGAGGCTTGTAATATCTAGGCACTAGTCTAGCGCAGTCTAGCCAGGCTTCTACCTCGCTAACCGTAACGGCAGGCTGCCGCTCAAGTTTATTAATGGTAAAAGCGATAGCTTCCGCCTCTAATAAATAACTTTCGTAATTTCTTCGTGGGGTGAAAAATAACTCAGGATTGTCTTTTGTCCATTCATCAATTTGCTCTTTCGGATAATCATCTCTATCAAAGATGAATCCTAACGCATCCGGGACTAGGCCGCCTTCGCTAGTGGTCAGCCTTTTATATAAATCGACAATTCTTCTAACATCACTCTTTTCCTTTTGTCGAAACTCACCAACGCCGTAAACACCCAAAATCGCGGTTCCAAGTAGGGTCTTATTTCTGAGTCTCTCAAGGATTTTGGGGAAGCAGATTTCTTCCGTTATTCCTTCTACCCAGACAATTCTATCGTAGCCGAAAACGTCCGATAATTTGGCCCCTATTTCGCTTAAATATATCCGCTGATTTTCAATATTTTCTATGTTGAGTTTCTTTAGAACGCTTTTAGTGCCTTTCTGTCTAACCACTGTTACCGATTTTGGTTCAGCGCTTGTAATAACGGACGGGGAGTGAGTTGAGATGATTATCTGGTGGTTTTTACCGTGGACCCGCAGAACCTCCACCAATTTTCGGCAAGCGTCAGGATGCAAGAAACTTTGGGGTTCGTCGATGATTATTACCTGTGGTTCCTCGGCGGTTAGAAGAACATACAGAATAGCCAAAATCTGACTAACTCCCGAACCGACATCTTTCAATCGAAAAGCGAGGCGATTATGTTCAGATGCTCTCTTAGAGTTCCAAACACCAATTCTTCCCACAGTGTTTCCGTTTTCTTGAGAGGGAATAACAGCGACTTGATAAACGTTCGTAAGTATTTGTCTGACCAGTTTGTGAAACTTGTTTGACAATGACGAGTTCGCTAGTAAGAGGTGCAAAACTTCAGCGAGATTACTGGAGTCAGGTTCAAGCCTGGTGTTCGTTCCGATTGGACAGCTCGGTAACGGTATTCTTTCAGCCTGAAATTTATAAATGTATAGACCACTCTTTTTGGCTCTTTCACATATTTCGTAAGCTATTCGAACGGTGAAATCATCGCGGTATCGTCTTCCTCCACCGCTCACCTGCGTTGTTTTCTTGAACTCTAAACTCCGGTCTGACCGTTCAATATTGAAGTCAACATACTGTTGGGTATTACCGCCATTGCTCTCTGACCGATTTATTTTCGGATAGATATAACAGTCGTCGGGAACTCTCCAATTTCCTTCAGTTTCGCTTATTGCTTCTCGCCTCAGTTTAAATCGGAAATTCTTATTGGCGAAAAACTTTTTTGCATACCTAACCCCCGCAGCGTCTTGAACTGCTTGTGCAAATTCGGTTTCTTTTCCGGGAGTAAGTTTGAATGACGCATCGAGAGCTAAACGGAAATCAGCGTCGCCACGCCCGCTAGACGAGATTAGTAATCTCTTAACCTCGTCGCCTGTTAACGCAAAGGTAGCCTCCACAACAGAGGGTTTAATTGGTTCCAAATCCCTCTTTGGAAATGTCTGAATGCTAAAATGCGGTCTATCAGGAAACTGTAGAGAAATTGCTTCTAAGAGTGCGGTTTTACCGACGTTATTTTTCCCGACAATGACGTTTATTCCTTGATAAAGTTTGAGGGACACTTTTTCTTTGAAGCATTTATAATTTTCTATTTCAATTTCGTCTATGTACATTGCAGAGAGTAGGGATTTAGGCCAATGTTTTATCGGTGATATCATATCATAGAGGTGGTAGAAGAGACGGTTTAGCGGCTTTTTTGACTTAACTAGGTGAAAAACAAAGGGAAACGGAAAATTCGTGAATGTGCTTATTGCGGTGAGAAAAAACCCGTCTCACGGGAGCACGTTATACCCAAATGCTTATTCGTAAAGCCATATCCAACTAATTTAGTAACGGTCCCGGCTTGCGACGAATGTAATAATGCGAAGTCGCTAGACGATGATTTCTTGAGGGATTTTTTGGTTTGCGATAATTATGTACTTCAAAATCCAATCGCTAGACAGATTTTCCATTTAAAAATGCTCAGTTCGCAACGTCAAGGTTCTTCTGTAATAGCAAGGGAAGTTATAGAAGGCGCTCGTTTGCAGCCTTTATACACTGATGGTGGAAACTATATAGGGGAATTTCATACGCTGTCTGTCGATGAAGAAAGACTAAAGAAAATCTTCGAAAGGCTTATTCAAGGTCTATACTATGACTCTCAAAAAAGCCGATTTCCTTCCGGCTATAAGATGGAATTTCGTAGACATTTTCCTTGGGAGTTTGAGAAAGTATTTGCGGACTTAGCAAACCGAATGCCTCAGCGGAAAGTCTCGGGGCAAGTTTTTGGTTGTGCCTTTGCCAAAGCAATAGAAGACCCGTTTTCAACTGCTTGGTTATTTTGGTTTTATGAACAAATAATGTTCTCAGTTTTTATGTCAAATCCAGAATTTCTTATCGAAGATTAGATTCTTTACTCGTCGAAATGCTAGAGGGTCGGCAGCGACTCAGACCCGTGTATCGAGACTATTTGGGGCTTTCGCCTTTTGCCGCGTTTTCAATATGATTTCGGGCGTTCACCCAAATTATCGAAAGTGCTTTGTCCCCTTCCATCAAATGTAAGCTACTACTCGTATAGGTCGGAAGTGAGTACTTTATCTGGAGGCTTTTGCCCGGTTCATAATCGGGAAACATATCTCCCGACCTATGTGTTTCCATCCAATTCCAAGCGGCTCTCGCGTCTTCGTAGGCTTGCAAAGCGAGTTTGATTTCGTTCTTCGTCGAACCTTCAGAAATTCCATTCAGAAAATCCTCGACTTCAATCTTCCCGTCAATAAACCGCCGACTATATTCCTGAAATGTTATCCCAAACTCCTTAAAACTTGTCCCTGCTCCACTCGCGGCCGCAAGTTTCCTTAATGCCTTAATGGCACCCTCGACCGCGGCTTTTTCTTTCGAAACTTTCGATGATTCTCCAGTGGCAACTGCGTCAGTCTGTGGGACATCAGTAAAAACAATATTCTTAATATCGTTCCATTTTAAAATCAATGTGTTCCCAGCGATAACGATTTGCAAACCTTCTGACGTTGCATTAACGAATTTTCCACTTACCGGTTCGCCCTCTTTGAGCGTAACCGTAACCGGTCGTTCTGCCGGTTTGACTGGTTCAACGGCTTTGACGAGTGTGACAACTGGTTTCTTCGCCACGGGCGGTTTTCGTATTTGGGCGGAAACTAGGCACGAACCACCCAAAAAAACCAAAATAGAAAAAAGGGCTTTGAAAGCTCTATTCTTTGAATGCGTCTTCATAGTTGGCTCCCGAAGTATTTTCATCTTTGTCGTCTACTATATAATTCTCAACGCCTACTATAGCGTAATTAATTTATTCGACGTTTGACGTTTGCTCAGTTTAGCGGAAGGGGCCAAAATAATCTAGACTAGGCTGAACTCATCAGATATATGCAAGCATCTTATTCCATCTATGATTTTAAAGAGAGCATACGGCGAATTGATGAGATATTAAACGGCTCGGAAGCGAGCTACGAGGAAACGGACTCGATTCCTGATAGGGAGAAACTTACTTTCACCAACGGCTATTATGTAAGTGCATCCGCTCTCTGCGTGGACATTCGAAATTCTATGAGTCTGTCCGATAAATACGCCAAACCAAAACTTGCGAAGATTTATCGAAGCTATATTTCGGAGGTGGTTGCTGTTTTGAAAGGCGATTCAAACGTTAATGAGATTTATATCGAAGGCGATGGAGTCTGGGCGGTATTTAATACTCCGTTTCAGCCTGACCTCGACGGAGTTTTTTCAACAAGTGCAGATGTTTCCTCCCTAATAGATGTTCTCAATAACCGGTTTTCGATGCACCAAATCGACCCGATAACAGTGGGAATTGGCTTAACCTATGCTCAAGCACTCTATATTAAGGCGGGTTATAAAGGCAGCGGCATAAATGAGGTCGTTTGGTTAGGGAAACTCGTTAGCGATGCTCACACGCTTTGCTCTTATGGGAACAGGACGTGGAGTGACAAGAGAACTATGGTTTCTAGCGTTTTCTACCAAAATCTTAACGAGCATAATCGCGGTCTTCTTACGTGGAACGCGGCTAGGGATTGTTATCACGGCTATTTTGTTAATACAAAAATGGAGAATTGGTTAAAAAGTTAAGTGCGAAGCGAAATTGAGGATAAACAACTCGCATATCTCTACTCATCGATTGGAGACATTCAGAGCACCGTTCGGGCGGTTGATACTAAGCTTGGGCTTCTAATGGTTTTTCTCGCCCTGCCTGTCACATCGTTAGGTACTATTTACGAGGTACTTATTACGTTGCTGAAAATTCACGATTCCTATGTTTGGAAAACTTCCGTGATTGTCTATCTCATTATTTTCTTTGGGGTATGGGCAGTTAGCTTCCTCACCGCGTTTAAAGCACTGACGTCAATCCACAACCCAGCGGCCCATATTAAGTCTCTTCCAGATGCCTGCGGAACTTATTTCTGTGGCGGTCTCTTCAAATTTTCATTCAAGGATATAGTTTTGAATCGGAAGCGAATCAAAAGCAGAGATTCCTTTCAAGAAATTTTTGAACGTCAGCCAAATGATTTCGAGAAGCTGCAAACAGAACTTGTTTTTGAACAAATGAAGCTCGCGTACATAAGAGATATTAAAATATTCCGACAGAACTGGGCTTTTGCCTTCGCTTTAAAATGGTTACTTCTAGGCTTCATCGGTCAGACAATTTATCTATTTTGTAAATAAAATAATTTCGAAAAGGTCAGGCCAGACTTAGGAAACTTCCTAGGAAACAAAGCAAAACGGGCACCGTGATGATGCCCGTAAGTTGTTGATTCTTATGGAGCCGTCCATCGGAGTCGAACCGACGACCTTTCGATTACGAATAGAATGCACCCGCGTGAGTATTTAAGCTTTGTACCTTCCTGACAACTCTTCGCGAATCACATGACTTTGCTTTCTTCGTCACATGAGCGTGAGAAATCTTTAGGTGTGAAACAGGTGTGAATATAAGAAAAGGGGCCCCGTTAATCGTCCTAAACTATTAATCTGATTGGAGCCGGTGAACGGATTTGAACCGCCGGACCTGGTGATTACAAACGACCGCGCGAATATTCAACGAATAAGCCACTAATCTTCCAGAATCTGGACGGCTAAGTTCCGCAAGCGAAGTGCTTAGGTCGTATTTTCGAGACCCGAAGACTTATTAAAGGCTACATTTCGTGGGTAACGAGATGGAACGATCGTATAAAGAAAACGTGGCTACAAGATTTGTTTTCTTACAAAAGCGGAGCGTCATTGCCGTCCGGAAAATGCTCGTCTCCGAATAACATATCGGCGGCAACACGGTAGTCGATCACGTTAATAATTCGCGAGACGCCGTTCGCGACGTTAAATTTAACGATCGGTTTTGATCTATTGGTATTAGCGATTCGTTTGACTAAATAAGCTCCATCGGAGTTCGACGTATCAATGCCACACTTTGCGAGAATCACATCCGTCTGCTTAAAATAATTCTGTCAGAACTCTTTAGAAATGTCCTATAGTATAACTCATTAGAAATGTCCTATTTTCCCTAATTGGATGGTTCT
>Ga0193752_1002504_pt1 | contig 13652 bp, 12 predicted proteins | sample H1c1metaG_FD_144924 | JGI IMG/M metagenome (GOLD analysis project Ga0193752, IMG submission 144924) | Soil microbial communities from a riparian zone of the East river system, Colorado, United States - H1c1 | ecosystem: Environmental > Terrestrial > Soil > Riparian zone | place: USA: East River... | reverse complement strand
TTCGTGACGAGCGGATCGGACGCCGGCTCGAGGTGGATCGGCGACACTTCGGACTGCTCGTGCGGCGCGCCCGAAAACAGTGCGAGCGGTGAAGCGAGGACCGATTGCGGCAGTTTCGGCACCGGCGTTGGCCGAGCCGGCGGGATGCTGCTGAACGATCCAGCCGGGACCGAGTCGTGGAGCGGTGGCGGTGGCGCCGTACTGCCGGCTGGCTCGGGCGGAGCGACCCAGGCACCGGCCGGACGCTTCGATGGAATCCGCATCGCCCCCGTGCGCGCGGTCTCGTGCTCTTCTTCGAACGTCGCCGCTGGTGGCGGCCGACGCGCGATGCCCGGAGGAACCGAGATCGCAGGTGGCGGCGACATCACGCGATCGCGACCGACTGCGTTCGCACGTGTCGGCCCGATGAGGATCGACGGCTGAGAGCCGATGCGTTCACGGGGCGGCAACGATGAGAGCACCGGGCGCGCGCCCGCGACACTCGGCGTGAGAGAGACGTGCGTGAGCGCATCGGCCAGATCGCTCACGGTGGAGTAACGCACCTGTGGATCGATCGCGAGCGCCTGCATCATCACCGCGTTGAGCGATGGTGTGATCTGCGGATTGATTCGCGACGGCACGACGAGCTTGCCGTGCAGCTGGGCATCGCGCAGCGGCCCGGGCTCGGTCTGCCGATGCGGCGGACCACCCGTACACAGGTAATAGAGCAACGCGCCGCACGAGTAGACGTTCATGACGGACGTCCCGTGCGGCAACGGTGGCTGGCTCGGCTCGAGCACCACGGCCAGGTGTTCCGGCGCCATGAACTGCGCCGCGAGCGAATGCGGCTGACGCGGGCGCGCGAGTTGCGGCACGCCGAGGTCGAGCAGCTTCGGGAGCGCGCGGCGCGACGACGTCGGATCGCCCTGCACCATCACGAGGTTGCGCGGATGAAGCGCACTGTGCGTCACGCCGCCACGAGCGGCGAGCGCGAGCCCTTCGCACAAGCGGCGCATCAGCTCGATCACTTCGCCGAGCGGAGGGATACCGACTTGGTCGGCCCAAGTGTCGAGCTTTTGCCCGACGATGTACTCCGACACGACGTAACAGTAGTGTTCTTCGCGCCCGGCCGCTTCGACTTGGGCGATGGCAGCATGCCGAACGGCACAGGCCGCATTCGCGTGCTCCAAGAACTCGCGCGCGAGCGGGTCGTTCGGGGCACGCCAAATTCGCAGCGCCACCGGCTGGGAATCACGCCGTCGCTGTGCCCGAAAGACGCCGTTCGCTGGATCCCCGAGGGCGGCTTGCAGCAGGTACTCGCCCTGCCACATCGCACCCACGACGGGACCTTCGTTCATCATGGCTCACCCATCATCGAGGACTTGTGCACAGGAATGCTAGACAAGACCGACCTGACACTGCGCTCCTTCCCAATGACGCAGTGACATCGAACACCCATGATTTACGGCGATGCTATGTGCACCTCCGCAGACAGGAATCAGGGGATCCCCTGACATTGTTCGATCGAACGTCCCGAGTGTCGCAGTGCTCCGCCGGCGCCCACACGCGCCGCCTCGCACGCACCACTCCTGAAGGCTACTCGGCGCTCAGCAAACCATTGTCGAGTGCGAAGCGAATCAAGCCGGCGCGATTGCTAACACCAAGCTTGTGTCCAATCCGGGTGCGATAAGTCTCGATCGTTTTGACTGTCACACCGAGCTGCGCAGCTAGCTCGCGTTGGGACAGTCCGCCCGCTAATAGTGGCAACAGTTCCCTCTCGCGTGGACTCAACGTCGCGAGTAGGGACGATTGCTGACTGCGTGCGATCGGCGGAATCGGTTGGGTCGTGCACTCGGAGCGTTCACGACGAGCGGAGCGCAGACTGACGCGCAGCTCGCAGGGCCCGATCTGAATGTCGTCGCCGCAGCGCACGACCGTCGGCTCGCCGATGCGTTGGCCATTCACGTAGGTGCCGTTGCAACTGCTGAGGTCTTCGACGATCAGCTGGGCATCGACCGAGTGCAGTGCGGCGTGCCGGCGCGAGACACCGATATCGCTCAACTGTAGGTGCACGTCGTCACCGCGACCGACGAAACACACAGGTTCGACGATTGGGAACAGTCGCTGCCCATACACCAGCGCCCAGTTCGGTTGTGTCCGCGGCGGCGCTGTCGCAACCTCGCCACTGTCCACACGCTCGCGTGGAGTGACGATTTTGTCCGTGACGTCGCTTTCGCGCCCCGATCTCGAAGCAGCGGGAGCACTCGCTCGAGAAGCGTTGCCTCTAAGCACAGTTAGCGCCGTTACACGCACGTCACGAAGCTAACAAGAACGAAGTTCTGGAGCAAGCGTTACAGTCGCGCCAAGAGGGCGCGTGTGCCGCGATGTCCGCATGACGTGTGTACAACCTATCCCGCGCTGCAGCTGACGGCTGCAAGTCGTAGTGCGCTATCGAACTTCGATGCGCCGGCGTTCGACCGGTGGTGCGCGTTCGATGATCACGGGCGGCCCGGGATAGCCGTAGCGACCACCGTACGGCCAGCTGCCGTAGAACCCGACGCAGTTCAGATCGTAGGGCGAACACGGATACATCGGGTCGGAATACAGATAGCCGGGAGGTGTCGTCGGGTAGTAGGGCTCTTCCTCACGGAATGGCGTCACTTGCGCGTAGCTCTGCTCGGCGTTCTTCAGCTTCCACGCGAAGCCGAAGTTTCGGACATGACCAGGTAACCAGCCGTCGGGCAGGATGAAGTGCACGTGCAATGAAGCGCGGGACTCGGGCCCGACGCCGAACGTTCCGGTCTCGGCCGCTCGAACCTGCTTCAGCTCGCCTTTTGATCCACGCACCGGATCGAGGCGCAGGTCGTCGGCGGAGACCTCGATCGGATTGCCGCTCGTGTTGTGCAGCTCGAGTGCGACTTCGATGACTGTCTTGTCGCCTTTTCGGTACGCGCCGTGGGTCCAAACCTTGGCCTCGCCGAAGCGGCCTTTCGATCCCACCAGGTCGTAGAACGACTCCGGGTAACCCTGCATCGTCTGCCCGCGAACGCGTTCAGTCGGGCGGAAGTACTGCCGGTTGTACGCGCAACCGCTTGCGACCATGAGCAGCAGCAAACCGAGACACGCGACATAACGCATGCCGCTACGGTAGCGCGGGATCTGAGGGTCGACGAGTCGAGCGCGACTAGAGGTACTGCATCGCAGTCTGCAGCGACTCGCGCGCAGACGGACCGCTCGCGATCTTTTCGTGCGCGACGATCACTCGCACCAAACCGGGAAGATCGGCATAACGCGCGAAATCACTTCGCAGCGCGGACTTGTCTTTGACGAACGCCAGCTTCGCCAGCCGAGACACACGCGGACCCGGCGCCGAGCCGAGCAAGGTCGTGATCAAGAAGCCGAGCGGATCGCGCTTGCGGTCCATGTTGAACATTGCATCGTTCAGTACGACGGTTTGGCCGTCCGCCGAACTCACGATCATCGCGCCTTCGGAGTCTCCGATGCCCTTCAGCATCTCGAGCCGCACCGAATCGTCCGGCGGAAAATCATTGTACGTGCCGTCGACGTCGACGACTTCTGCAACCTTCGCGCGCGCACCGCTCGGACACAACACGCGCAAATCCGGATAGCGCTTCTTGTACGCAGGCGCATCCATCCGGTGCATGCCATTTGGAACGAGGAGGAACGCGGGCCGGCCCCAGCGTTCGAGCTCTTCCATCTCTTGCGGGCCGAGTGCGATCGCGTTGTGGATCACGAGTCGGCCGTCAGCGAGCCGCGCGACCACCATCGTGCGCTTGAGCGACATGTTCGGGATCGCGCCCTGGACCCACCACAAGTTCTCGGCGAGCTTCACGAGTGGTCCGTGCCACAACACTTTCCAGTCGTTCTTTGCCTTGGCCATGGGAGCGCACGATAGCCACATTGCGTCGCGCCGTCAGCTGGCTCTAAATAATGGCCGGGCTTAGGGTGTTCGGCGCGCTGTCCGCGAGCCGAACGCCTGGCGCGGGTACGTCCGCAGCCCGAAAGGAAACTCGTAATGCGCTTCAATGGTCCCACGATCGCAGCCATGCTCGTGCTCTCGGGATTGGCTTTTGCAGGCTGTAAGAAGAACGAGACGAACGCGTCCGCCCCTCCTCCTGCAACCAGCCCCGCGGCTGCACCGGTCACACCCGCCGTCGCCGCCGAACCCCTGACGGCCGAAAGCGTGTTCAAGACGCGCTGTTCAACCTGCCACGGCGAAGGCGGCCACGGCGACGGGCCTGCCTCGGTCGCGCTCAATCCGAAACCGCGGAACTACACCGACCCCGACTGGCAGAAGAGTGTCACCGACGAGCAGCTGAAAAAGACGATCGTCGGCGGAGGTGTCGCGGTCGGAAAGAGCCCGCTGATGGTCCCGAACCCGGACCTCGCCGGGAAAGACGACGTGCTCGACGGGCTCGTAAAGATCATCCGCAGCTTCGCGCCGAAGACCTGATCGGCTTCACGATGCGTACTGCAACGCCCGATTCGTCGTGCTCACGCGCGGTTGAGTCGGGCGTTCGTCGCCGCCCTGGGCTGCGGCTTCCGCCAGCGCTTGCCGGGCGGTCTGCTCGAACGTGTGGATGCCGAACTTGCGTGCGATCAGCACGCGCCGGCCGCGCTTGCGGCTGAACTTCTGCGCCATGCGCACGGCGGTGTGGCTGTTGATCTCGGTCACGATCACGATCAAGTCGCAGCGTTCGATCAGAGTGTCCAACGTCTCGGTTCCGCGACCGCGCATGTGCCCCGCGTGAAACTCGACATCGCACCCCACCGCCTTCGCGACTTCTTCGTAGCGAGCCTGATTTCGCTCCACGCCACCAATGATCCCGACGCGCATGATGATGTCTCCTCGTTCTCTGCTTACGCTGACGTCACACGATGTTGTGTGACCCAATACCGAGCTGACGTGTGTCCAGCTGGACCAAACGATCCGCCAGCAACCAACGCCCCTCGAACCAGTTGATCTGGTCGTGGTAGCGGCCAACCGCGAATAAACGCGTGCTCCCCGACTCGAGGTGCACGTCACCGACGTCCACCGAAGTTGCGTAGATCACGACCTGCGTGATCGCGCGCAGCGTGTCCTGCGATTCTTGTGTGACGCGCTGCAACGTCGCTTGCCGAAACCAGACCGCATGGTCGGAGTGATGCTTCCCGAGCAGCGCGAACAACGCGCGCAGACCCTCGCGATCGTGCTCGAGCCAGGTCATCTCCCGGCGGATCTCCGGGCTGTACGCGCCGATGCGATAGTGAAAGTCCGGCGTCGTGAGCTCGAGCCAGGCGTCCCAGTTGCGCTCATCGAGATACGACGCGCCGCTGTAGATCAGCTCCTCGGCCAAGCTCCTACGCTCATGCACGAGCAAGTCGCAATCGATACTCATTTGGCCTCCCCTGCGCCGACCGAGCGAACGGCGTACAGGTCGAGGTGCGTGTCGCTGTAGGGCGCGCGGGCGGAACGGCCCATCCGGCGCGACCACTCTTGGTAGTAGCAACGCAAACCGACCTCGTCGTGAATCGCCGAGTTCTCCTGGCGACCGTGCAACACGTGCAGCGGCTCGCTCCCGACTTGCATCCCGAGGCCTTGATTCGTGACGCCGAGAAGGTCTTCCGGCAGGTTGCGGCCGAACGGTCCCCAGATCGTGTTGTGATCGCGTACGCGTAGACGCCGCTCTTCCGGCGTGTCGCTCTTCAAGCCGAGACCCCGAAACTCGATCAACACTTTGTCGGCGGAGATCGGCGTCATCGTGTCGATGCGCAGCGCCGAGCCGCGCAAGTTAACCGTCATGCCGGGGAACAAGTCGAGGAGCTTCCAACCATTTCGCTCGAGCCCCGGGAACGACAAGTCGCGACTCTCTGCGAGCGCGTGCTCCGAGTGCTCGTAGGCGTTGTACTTCACCGTCATCGAGCTCACGGTCACGTGGCCGTTTGCGAACGGCGTGTAGTGCCGCTCGAAGTAGCCCGGCTGCTGCATGCTCGTCACTCGGTTAAAGTGGTGCATGTAGTCGTGATAAAACTCGCTGTTCGTGTCGTGCCAAAGTTTGTAGTTGGTCGACACGATCGCTTTGTGGTGATGAAAGACCTCGAGCGGCTCGGCTTCGAGGTGTGGCCTGAGATCATCGAACGCGGACCCGATGTACTCGGCGAGCGGCGGCGCTTGGCCGTCCAAGTGGACCCACACGAAACCGCCGTACGCGACCTCGCACGCGACTTGGTGCAGGCTTGCATCCGAGCACTCGAGCCGCTCTTGATAGCCGGCGCGGCGCCGCGGAATCGCGGTGCACTGGCCCTGCGCGTCGAACTGCCACGAATGAAACATGCAGGTGATGTGTTTGCCGCTGCCGGTGGGGCTCGCCGTCTTGAGGTTGCCCGCTGGCTCGCGGAGCAGGAGCGCGCCGCGATGTGGACAGATGTTCAAGAACGCGCGGATCTGGTTGTCTTCTCCGCGAATCACGATCACCGGTTCACGCGCGATCGTGAGCGTGCGGTAGTCGTAGATCTCCGGGAGCTCGCTCTCGTGCAACGCGAGCAGCCACGTCCGGCGCCAGATCTTGTCCAGCTCGTGTTCGAAGATCTCTGGATCCGTGTAGATGCTGCTGTCCACGTACGCGAGCGCGGGACTGCCGAGGTTTCGCTTCCAAGACGACAGACGCGATGTAGTCATGGTGTGTCTCCGAGCGTCGAAATGCGGGTCGCTGCGGGCCAAAGCCCTGTCGCTCTGGGCTGCGGTTCCGATTCACGTTCGCCCGCGACCGCACCGTTCGGTGTCGAATCGCGGCCGAGGCCTTCGTCGAAGATCGCTTCGAGCACCTTCGCCGCCAACGCACCCACCTCGGGCGAGTTGCGGACGCGAGGTCGGGGCAGATCGACGCGCTGGCGGAACACGATCCGGCCTTCGTTGATCACGAGCACGTGGTCGCCGAGGAGCACCGCTTCGTCGACGTCGTGGGTCACGAGCACGGCCGTAAACGCGTGCTTCGTCCAGAGCGCTTCGACTAGTTTCTGCGCCGAGATTCGCGTGAGCGCGTCGAGCGCACCGAACGGCTCATCGAGCAGCATCAGGCGCGGGTGATGCATCAACGCGCGAGCGAGCGAGACGCGCTGGCGCTGGCCACCCGACAGCACGGTCGGGTAGTCGTGCGCACGATCGGCGAGCCCGACTTGCTCGAGCACGTTCATCGCGTCCTGCGGATTCGGCCGATCGAGCCCGAGGCTGATGTTCTGCACGACGCTACGCCAGGGAAGCAGGCGCGGCTCTTGGAACATGATGATCGGCGTGGCGCCGACCCGAAGCTCCCCGCGCGATGGCTGCTGCAAGCCCGCGAGCACGCGCAGGAGTGTGCTCTTTCCGGAGCCGCTGCGAGCGACGTGCAAGCCGATGTCGCGCAAGATGTCGCGCCCACCGAGCCGCGTATCGAGGCCCTTGAGAAAAAGCTCTGCACCCTTTTCGTGAGATGCACTCATGATCACTCCGCCGTCATGCGCTGCGTGCGCGGTTGCCAGGGCAAGAGGCGCCGCTCGAGCGTGCGCGCGAGGACATCCGCGAGCTTCCCGAGAATCGCCCAAAGAACGATCGTCAACACGAGCATGTCCATCTGCATGAACTCGCGCGCGTTCATCGCGACGTAGCCGAGGCCCTGCGTCGCGCCGATCGTCTCGGCCACGATCAACACGAGCCACGACAGCCCCAGCGCAAAACGCAACCCGACGAGAATCGATGGCAGCGCACCCGGCAAGATGATCTCGCGATACAGCTTGAAGCCGGAGACGCGATACGTGCGCGCCATTTCGACGAGCTGCGGGTCGACACTGCGCACGCCGTGAAACGTGTTCAAGTACACCGGGAACACGACCGTAACCGAGACGATGAAGAGCTTCGCCGTTTCGCCCAGGCCGAACCACAAGATGACGAGGGGCACGAGCGCGAGCGCAGGCACGGCTCGCATCATCTGCAGCGGCGTGTCGAGTACGAGTTGCAGCTTGCGCGACAAGCCGGTGAGCAAACCGAGAACGAGCCCGATCGACGAACCGATCAACAAGCCGGCGGCTGCGCGGAGGGCGCTCACACCGAGATGCGTGAGCAGGCTTCCGCGCTCGACCGCGGTGACGGCCGCGCGCGCGACGTCGAGCGGCGCGGGCAGCAGAATCTTCGGCAATAACCCGGTGCGGCTCGAGACTTCCCACGCGACCAACAGCACGAACGGCGCGATCCACGGCGCGAGCTTTTGGCGCACGCGCTCACCAACCGAGAGGGTTGGCTCGTCGCTGTTCGCAGCTTCGCTCACGAGCCGCTCCCGAACCCTGCCGACGCGAGATACGCGTCACTCGTCTTCACGGCTTGCGGGATCAACTCCAGCTTGTGAAACGCGTCGGCGATCGTCTGCTGCTTCGCGAGCGTAGTCGGGTCGATCGCCTTCACTTCGTAGACGTGACGCTTTTCGGCTTTGAGCAACGCCTCATACGCGACGCCTGAGGACTTCGACAAAATGCGCGCGGTCTCTTCCGGGTTCGTTTTCGCCCAAGCGCTGAGCACCTTGAACTGCTCGAGCACGGTGCTGACGAGCGCGGGCTGCTTCTCGGCAAACTCGCGGCGCGCGAGGTAGAAGAAGTTGTTGTCGACGAGGCCTTGGCCATCGCGCAGCACGCGTGCACCCGCAACTTCAGCAGCGGCTTGGAACGGGTCCCAGATCACCCACGCATCCACTTGGCCGCTATCGAACGCCGCGCGCGCATCGGGCGGTGCGAGGTACGTGACTTGAATGTCCTTCAACGTGAGCTTCGCGTCGTCGAGCGCCTTGAGCAGCAAGTAATGAACGTTCGAGCCGCGATTGAACGCGACCTTCTTGCCTTTGAGGTCCGCGACACTCTTCAGCTTCGAGTCCTTCGGCACGAGGATGGCTTCGGAAGCCGGAGCCGCTGCGTCACTCGCGACGTACACGAACGGAACGCCACCCGCTTGCGCGAACACTGGCGGAGTCTCGCCGGTGTAACCGATGTCCACTGCACCTGCGCGCATCGCTTCGAGGATCGGCGGACCCGCTTGGAACTCGACCCACTCCGCACGCGCGTTCTTCTTGCCGAGCTCGGCCGTCAACGCTTCAGCGCGCTCCTTCAACAAGAACGGCGAACCGATCTTCTGGTAGCCGATGCGGACGACCACCGTCTCGGCAGCCGGTGCCGGTGCGGCAACGGGTTCGGCGTTTGGAGCGGGCGCAGCGGCGTTGTCCGCGGGCTTGCTGCCGCAACCTGCGAGGCAGGCGAGGAGCAACAGCGAGGTCAGCGAACGAGTCGACATGCAAGTTTTTCCTTTGAGTGGGGACGCGTGGGGACGCTGCGTCGGGCGCCAATTCGGGCGCACCATCGGCGCGGACACAGTGAGTGCCCACCGGGACTGAGCAGCCGGTGTGCCAATTGCTCGCGAGCTCAAACGCGCGGGGATCGGTGGTGGCAGGACACACAACCCTTGACGAGGCGCAGAAAAACCGTGGTACGAACGCGGAACTCCGGAGCCGTTCCACGGGTGGTCTGGCTCGCCGCACTCGTGCCGCGTCTTCGAAATCTCGGAATTTTGCTGGTCGCAGTCGCGGTCTTCACAGCCCGCGATCGCGTGCGCGCACAGGATGCAGGCGTCGAGCCAGCGCCTCCGCAGCCCGATGCGCAACAGAAGCTCGAGCCTCGGCGCGATACCGATAGGCCACGCGACAGCAACGCTGGTGCCGCCGGACCGGACGAGCGTGTGCCCACCGAAGCTGCTCCCACCGTCCCGGAGCTCGCGCCGGAACCGGGAGATCAGCCGACACCCGGGCTGCGCCGCATCCCCGACGATCGAGCCGCACCCGGGTTGCGGAGGATCCCCGGCCCCGAGCCTTTACCCGCGCCGCCGACGCCCGCGCTCCTGCCGCCAGTAGCTGCGACCGAGTTCAAAGCGCGTGCGACTGCGACCCGCACGGCGGACCCGCGAGGCGGCAGCGCCAGCGTGACGCGCGTCGATCGGGTCGCGATCGATCGTTCGCCCGCGATGACGACCGACGGTGTGCTTCGAAGCCTGCCTTCGGTCGCGACGTTCCGCCGCAGCAGCAGTTTGGTCGCAGACCCCTCGTCGCAAGGCCTCAACCTGCGAGGGCTCGCACCGTCCGGCGTCTCGCGCACGCTCGTGTTGATCGACGGCGTGCCGGCCAATGACCCGTTCGGCGGTTGGGTGTACTGGCGCGCGCTGCCGCGACTCGGGCTCGATCACATCGAGGTCGTGCCCGGCGGCGGTTCGGCGCTCTACGGCTCGGCAGCCCTCGGCGGCGTCGTTCAACTCTACGCCCGGCCGCCATCGCAGGAAGGCCTCGATTTCGATGTGTCGTACGGCAACCTCGACACGCTGACGGTCGGCATGCGCATCGCGCATCAGTTCGGCGGGTTTGGCGCCGCGCTCGAAGGTGAGTGGTTGACCTCCGACGGCTATCGCATCGTATCGGGCTCGGATCGCGGGCCGGTCGACGGTCCGACGCCGAGTGAGCACGGCAACCTCGATGGCCGCTTCACGCTCGCGGTCACACCGAAGCTGAAGTTGTCGACGAACATCAATTACTTCCGCGAGGTGCAAAACGGCGGGACGCAATTCACGACCGCCGAAGTGTCGATGGGTCTCGCGAGCATCGGGCTCGCTTACGACCTCGATCGCGCCGGCCAGCTCGACCTTTCGCTCTTCGGCCGTCGCGAACGCTTCGGTCAGGTCCGCGCGCGCATCGACCCCGCTCGCGAGACCGAGTCGCGCGCGGGACGTCAAAGCGTGCCTTCGGGGGACGAGGGCGGCGCGCTCACGTGGACGAGCCCGGAAGTCAGCGGCTTCGGCACGCATCAGTTTTTAGTCGGCGTCGACGCCCGACACATCGGCGGCGACTCGACCGATCGGCTCGATCCGGTGATGACACAGCCCGACTCGGTGCTCCTGAAGCGGGTGTCCGGGGATCAATGGCTCGCCGGTGGCTTCGTGCAAGACGTCGTGCGCATCGAAAATGTCGTCGATCTCCAAGCGAACCTGCGCGGCGACCTGTGGCGCAACTACGACGGCGAGCGCGAGCTCGAACGCGCCGGCGGTGACGACACGCACACCCAGAGCGCAGCACGCAGCGCGTCGACCTTGAGCCCCAAGCTCGGCGTGCTGTTTCACGTCCAGCCGTGGCTGCAGCTACGGGCTGCAGCCTACCGCGCCTTTCGCGCGCCGACGTTGAACGAGTTGTATCGGTCGTTTCAGGTCGGGACGATCTTGACCGCCGCGAACGATCGCCTCGGGCCCGAGCACGTGGTCGGCGGCGAGTTCGGCCTCGAGCTACAAACGGGGACCGCGCGCCTGCGACTGACGGGCTTCGTGAACCTGCTCGAAGACCCGATCATCAACGCCACGCTTGCCGCTCCGCTTCCGGACGGTTCTACGCGCCAACGCCAAAACCTGGGCGGCGCGCGAGTGCACGGCTTCGAGCTCGAGACGCGCGTTTCGTTCAATCGCTTCAGTCGCGTCGAGTTCGGGTACACCTGGGCGCACAGCGAAGTCACGAATGCCGGTGCGATGCGCGCGCTCCTCGGCAAGCAGTTGCCGCAAGACCCGGAGCACCGCGCGACACTCGCCCTGCTCTTCGATCAGCCGCGCTGGTTTTCGGGCGTCGTTCAAGTGCGCGTGATCGGCCCGCAGTGGGAAGACGACCTGAACACGCTCACGATGAACGGCTACGCACTCCTCGATGCGAGCCTCAGCCGTTTGATCGCAGGCAGCTGGGAGCTCTTTGCTGCCGCCGAAAACATCTTCAACACGCGCTATCTCGTGGGGCGCGCCGGCGTAGATACACTCGGCGCGCCCTTCACGTTTCGCGTGGGCTTCAGGATTCGCTCTCCCTACAAGCCCTGACGGCAGTGTTAAGCGCTCTGCGCGCTGTCGGGCTCTTTCGCGGCAAGCCCGGTCTCTTTATTGAAGAACCCGCTCGTGAGCGGCGCGGGATTCTCCGCCGTGTACCCAGGAAGGGGCTTACTGAGATCCGCCCAGTTGATGTCGCCATCGTTCGGCAGACCGGCGAACTGCATCAGGCCGAGTTCCTCGTACTTCGGCCTGACCGCGTCCGTGAGCAACCCGACCTTGTTCAAGTTCGGCATGATGCGCGTGAACAAGAGGTTCCGGAACGAGTCCATCTGCCCGGCCGCGAGGAACAACCGCCGGCCCTCTTCGACGTCGAAGCCGTAGTGCGCGAACACGTCGGTCGGCACGATGCGCTCGCGCATGATGCGGCACGCCTCGAACGCGAACTGGGCGCGATCGTCGACTTCGTTCGGAGGCAGCGACTTCACGAACTGCTCCATGTACGTCACGCCGAACGCCACGTGCCGCGCTTCGTCGCGCGTCACCAAGTCCAGCAAGTCGCGCAGGAAAGGATCCGCCGACATCGCCATCTGCACGTGAAACGCCGCGAGTGCGAGCGACTCGATGATCAGCTGCATGCCGATGAACTTCAGATCCCAGCGCGGATCGGTGAGGATCTTGTCGAGCAGCGCCTTGAGGTGCCGATTGACCGGATACATCAAGCCGACCTTCTCGCGCAGATAGCGGCCGAACACTTCGACGTGTCGCGCTTCATCGAACGTCTGCGATGCAGCGTAGAGCTTCCCATCGTAGGTCGGCGCGCAACTCGCGAGTTGCGACGCTACGAGCAGCGCACCCTGCTCACCGTGCAGGAACTGCGAAATGGTCCAGGCATGGCTGTGCCATCCGAACTCGATCTGCTGCTTGTCAGTCAGCTTCTTGAACGGCTCCCAATCCGCGTATGGATTTTCGCCGGTCGCAACCATCGGCGATTCCGAGTGCGAAAACGTGCGCGCCCAATCGAGATCGTAGTCGGCGTTCCAGTTGCGCTCTTTGCCGAGCTTGTACAGCTTCCGCAACTTGGAGTCGGCTTCGCGGTAGTCCCACGTGTACGATCCAGTCAGCGGCGTGTGGAAGATTTCGGCGACTTGATCGACCTCTTGGGGCGACAACTCTTGGCCGAGATCAGTGCTTTCGTTTGCTTCGACGAGACGAATCACTTGCTTCGGAGCTTGGTCTACGAACTTCAGCATGGTGCATTCCTCATTCCGAACTGAGTTGGCGTAAGAGTTGAGTAGCGGCGCAGTCTTCCAAAGCGGAGAACACGAGCTGGATGCACTCGGGGTCGGCAGCGACTCCCACGTGCAAGCGCATGCCCAAAAAAGCAGCGTGGATGATCTCGATCAGCGTTCGCGATTGAGACTGCTGCAGAACAGGGAAGTACTTTCGGGCTGCATCGAGCGCGAGTTGGCGGTGACGCTCCGCGACCGACTGCAAGCCTTGCTGCAACTCGGGATCGGTGCGCGCAGCCATGTTGAGCTCGAGCACCGCGGTGAAGTGCGGGCGCTGGTAGATCTCCCAGAGCTCGCGCATCCCGTGGCGAAGGCGGTCGAGGTCCGACTCGTGCCGGCGCGTATCGCCCGCGAACGCTTCCGCGTAGAAATCGCTCAACTGCTCGTACAAATAGTCAGCGACCCCGGCGAGCAGCGCCGCTTTGTTCGTGAAGTGGTGGATGCGCGCGCCACGTGAAACACCGGCGCGACGTTCGACCGCGAGCGTGGTCGTGCCGCGATAGCCCTGCTCCACGAGCACGGAGATC
>Ga0193752_1002502_pt1 | contig 13654 bp, 9 predicted proteins | sample H1c1metaG_FD_144924 | JGI IMG/M metagenome (GOLD analysis project Ga0193752, IMG submission 144924) | Soil microbial communities from a riparian zone of the East river system, Colorado, United States - H1c1 | ecosystem: Environmental > Terrestrial > Soil > Riparian zone | place: USA: East River... | reverse complement strand
GTACAACTCGACGGCGCTCGATGGCGTTACACCGATCGACGTAAGCTTACGTCACCCGATTTCCTGCCAGCTCAGCTCGACCGATGCCGATTTCTGGCGCATCCCCGCGAATACGCTCGGCGGATGGGCGCCCGATGAAACGCTGACCGGGGCGGTGACGCTATCAGACTTGAGCTACGTTTACGACGGAACGGACAAAGCGGCGACAGTGACGACAACACCATCCGGGCTTACGGTGGACGTGACCTACAACGGCTCCGCGACGCTGCCGGTAAACGCCGGAAGCTACACGGTGCAGGCGACGGTTACGACCGCGGGCTATCACGGCTCGGCGAGCGGTACACTCGTTATCAGCCCGGCCGCGGCAGTCGTTTCTTTGAGCAATCTGACACAGGACTTTGACGGTACGCCGAAGGCAGCTACGGTAACGACAAATCCCCCGGGCGTGAGCACGACGGTTACGTATAATGGTTCGGCAAGCGCGCCGTCCGCGATCGGGAATTATGCGGTGGTAGCGACGGTGAGCGATCCGAACTACGCGGGCAGCGCGAGCGGAAATTTGAATATACGCTCTACCCTCAAAGCGTTTCCCGAGGCCGAGGGCACGGGAGCTTACGCGGTCGGCGGTCGCGGCGGCGACATCTATCACGTCACGAACCTGAACGACGCGGGAGCCGGATCTCTGCGCGAAGGTATCGCGACGGCGACTGGCCCGCGCACCATCGTGTTCGATCTGAGCGGCACGATCTATCTCGATTCGCGGCTGGTGATCAACAAACCGTTCCTTACGCTGGCGGGGCAAACCGCTCCGGGCGACGGCATTACGGTGGCGGGTTGGACGACCGTGATCGACGCTACGCAACACGTCGTTATCCGCTATATGCGCTTCCGCGGCGGCGATATTCGCTGCCCGGCGATGGAGGGCGACGCGCTTTGGATCGATAACTCGAAGGATGTAATTCTCGATCACGTTTCGGCCTCATGGAGCATAGACGAGAGCCTTTCGGTAACGGATTCGGACCGCGTGACGGTGCAGTGGGCGATCATCTCCGAGAGCCTGAACAATTCCTGCCACCCCGAGGGACGCCACGGCTTCGGCTCGCTCATACGTTACGGCGACGGCAAGATCAGTTTTCATCATAACCTCTACGCGCACCACAACAACCGCAACCCGCGCGTCGGCGACAATATCACGCTCGATTTCGTCAACAACGTGATCTACGATTGGGGCACGGATGCGAGCTATAGCGGGCCGGTCGATGAAGGCATTACAAAAGTAAATTACGTGGGCAATTACCTTGTGGCGGGGCCGAACACGCCTTCGAACAAGCGCAACCGCGCGTTTAACGGCGGAAGCCCGAACACATGGATATATCAGACCGGCAATTTGATCGACAGCAATGTCAACGGGGTCAAGGATGGCGCGGATACGGGTTGGGGGATGTTCGTGAACGTTTACACGCAGCAGGTTAACCCCCTTTCGCGTTCACTGGAACCGGCGCCCGAGGCGCTGCCCGATATTACTGCGGATACGGCGCAGGCGGGTTATAACAAGGTGGTCGCAGGTGCCGGGCATTCGCAGCATCGTGATTCGGTAGACACTCGTATATTAAATGAACTGCAAAACGAGACCGGGGCGTTTATCGACTCGCAGAACCAGGTGGGCGGGTTCCCTGCGCTCAATTCGCAGCCGGCGCCGATCGATAACGACGGCGACGGGATGCCCGATGCCTGGGAGATACCGCGCGGACTAAACCCGCTCGATCCGGCCGATGGCGCCGCCATGGCGTTTAATGGCTATACTAACCTGGAAATTTACCTGAACCGGAATTTGTTCGCGCCCTCGGCATCCGGCGTCGCGGTGGCAGGCAGGGTGTTGAGTTCCTCGGGCCGGGGTATTATGGGCGCGAGGCTGACGCTCTCGACCAACACGGGCGAGGTCTATACCGCGCTGACCAACCCGCTGGGCTACTATTCATTTGAAAACGTTCCAGCCGGAACGTCCTGCCTGCTTTCGGTAAGCAGCAAGCGCTATCGCTTTAGCGTGCCGACACGGGTGGTTAATGTTGAGGATACGCTGACGGATGTAGATTTTGTGGCTAATGAGTAAGATGGGCGGACGAGTCGGTACCACCTGCGACTACGTGGTGGTTGAAGACTAGTATTTCAGGCTCTCAGAGAGCATCGATATCCGGAGGCGTAGCCTCTAAGGACTTATTTGTAGCGAGACGGAAAAGCATGGCTTTTCCGCAAATAGAGCGGCATAGCCGCAATTTTCAGATGTTATGAAACAAGACAGACGCGATTTTATTAAGACGATCCTTATCGGCTCTGCCGGTATCGCCCTTTTACCTAACCTCAGCTTTGGCCAAACTTCTGCTTCGGCTGAGGCATGGCGGACCGAGATGCCGAAGATACTCGCCCGCATCAAGCCGCCGAAGTTTAAGAAGAAAGACTTTCTGATCACTAAATACGGCGCGAAAGAGGGCGGGACGGAGCTTTGCACGGAGGCGTTCAAAAAGGCGATCGATGCGTGCAGCACGTCGGGCGGCGGGCGCGTCGTGGTACCGAAGGGGACGTTTCTAACCGGGGCGATCCACCTCAAAAGCAACGTCAATCTTCACGTTTCCGAGGGCGCAACCATCAAGTTCAGCAAGGACGGAAAAGATTACCTGCCTGTCGTTCGAACACGATGGGAGGGTATGGACCTGATGGGCCACTCAGCGTTTATCTATGCCTTTGAGCAGACCAACATCGCCATCACCGGAACGGGCACGCTGGACGGGCAGAGCAAGGAAAGCTTCTGGAAGTGGCACGGCAGCGCACGTTATGGCGGCGGCGGCAATGCGCCGGGCACCATCTCGCAGCGGCCGGACCGCAACAAGCTATACAAGATGATGGACGACGGCGTGCCGATTGAGCAGCGCATCTTCGGCGAAGGAACTTACCTGCGGCCGAATTTTATCACGCCTTTTAAATGCAAGAACGTGCTGATCGAGGGCGTTAAGATCATCGATTCGCCCATGTGGGAAGTACACCCGGTTCTGTGCGAAAACGTGACGATCCGCAAGCTTCACATCGCGAGCCACGGCCCAAATAACGACGGCTGCGATCCCGAATCCTGTAAGGACGTACTGATCGAGGATTGTTATTTCGACACGGGCGACGACTGCATCGCCATCAAATCGGGCCGCAACGACGACGGCCGCCGCGCTGCCGCACCGACCGAGAATATTATTGTTCGCGGCTGCACGATGAAGGACGGCCATGGCGGCATTACCGTCGGCAGCGAGATATCGGGCGGCGTGCGAAACCTGTTTGCCGAAAACTGCAAGCTGGACAGCCCGAACCTTGACCACGCTTTAAGAGTTAAAAATAATGCGCAGCGCGGTGGTTTGCTCGAGAATTTCTACTTCCGCAATATCACGGTCGGCCAGGTGGCCCACGCCGTTATAACCATCGACTTTAACTACGAGGAAGGCGCGAAGGGCGGGCACACGCCCGTGATGCGCAACTATGTGGTCGAGAATCTGACGAGCGGCAAGAGCAAATTCGGTGTGGATATCCAGGGCCTAGACAAAGCCCCGGTGGTCAATGTAAGCCTGACGAACACGACCTTTGACAACGTTGCGAGCGGTAACGTGGTGAAGAATGTCAAAGATGTTAAGCTCTCGAATTTCAAGATGAATGGAAAGGTTGAGGATAAATTGGGATAAGAAGCTGCCTACGAAACATACGAAAAACACGAAAGAAGGAACTGAAAACTTATTCTCATTTCAGCTTGTTTCGTATATTTCGTGGGCAAATGGTTTTTTGGAAGTCCGGAAAGGCAGGAGAAAAGAATGATCGATCCGAAATGTGTTAACCGCAGGGAATTTTTCAAAACAGCAGGCGGAGCGGCGGCAGGCGTGCTGCTGGCGAGCTCGATAGTTCCGGCGCAGGTGACGGACAATGCGCGCAGGCGATACGCGATTATCGGCACCGGGCACCGCGGCACGGGTATGTGGGGCGCGGACATTTTTAAGAACTACTCGGACAAGATCGAGTTCGTCGCGCTTTGCGACAAAAACGCCAAGCGCGCCGAGGCCGGCAAAAAGCTCATCGGCGCCGAGTGCCCGACCTTTACCGACTTCGACGAGATGTGCGCAAAGGCCAAGCCCGATCTGCTGATGGTGACCACGGTCGATTCGACCCATCACCAGTTCATCATCTCGGCCCTCGCCAAAGGCATCGACGTGATCACCGAAAAACCGATGGTCACCGAGGCTAAAAACGCCCAGGCCATCATCGACGCCGAGAAGAAACACAAGCGAAAGATAACCGTCGCCTTTAACTACCGCTACGCACCGAAGCACGAAAAGATCAAGCAGATATTGTGCTCCGGCGAGATCGGCAAGATAACATCGGTCGATTTTAGCTGGCATCTCGACACAAGCCACGGCGCCGATTATTTCCGGCGCTGGCACCGTCTGAAATCGGGCGGGGGCAGCCTGTGGGTACACAAGGCAACGCACCACTTCGACATGATCAACTGGTTTCTCGACGCCGACCCGGTCGAGGTAACGGCATACGGCAAGCTGAACGTTTACGGCTCGAACGGCCCGTTTCGCCATACGAACTGCCGCCCTTGCCCACACAAGGCCGAGTGCCCGTTCTACTGGGACATAAACAAAAATGCGAGGCTCGTAAAGCTCTATTCCGAGTGCGAGGACGTGGACAATTACCATCGCGACGGCTGCGTTTTCAAGAACGACATCGATATCTACGACACGATGTCGGCGATCGTAAAATACTCGAGCGGCGTCAACATGTCATACTCGCTGAACGCGCACGAGCCGATCGAAGGTTATCGCCTCGCGTTTAACGGGACGAAGGGCCGGCTTGACGTCCGCGATTTCGAACGCCAGCCGTGGCCGGTGGAAGCGCAGACCGAAATTTACCTGACGAAGGCGTTCGGCAAGCGCGAAAAGATCGACGTGCCGGAAATAAAAGGCGGCCACTCGGGCGGCGACGACCGTCTGCGCGATGTGATCTTCCGGCAGATACAGGTTCCCGATTACCTGAAGCTGCCCGATTCACGCGCCGGGGCGATGTCGTGTTTGACGGGCATCGCGGCCCGCACGAGCATCGAGCAAAGCCGGCCGGTCAAGATCAACGACCTGATCAAATTTTAGTTTGGCATCTGAGTCGGTACGACTGCGTAAGCAGGCGGGTTAAAGGCGAGTATAGTTAAGGAATAATAATGGGAGGTTTTTGGATTTTAGACCGTAGATTTTTGATTGGAAGGGCCCGTTTGCTCACGCAAACGGTACTGACTGCCCTGCCCGTCATCTTCATACTGCTCCTGTCTTCCGTGATTCTCCTGGCGAAAGACCCGATCACTGTCTATCTCGTCGGTGATTCCACCTGCGCTAACAAGCAGGCCGATAGACGCCCCGAGACAGGTTGGGGCGAGATGCTCGCGGCACATTTCAAAGAGGGCAAGGTCAAGATAGACAACCGCGCGCTTAACGGCCGCAGCACCCGGAGCTTTGTCGCCGAGGGCAACTGGCAAAAGCTCCTAGACGTGCTCAAAAAAGGTGACTACGTGTTTATCCAATTTGCTCACAACGATCAGAAAGAGGGAACAGAGCGTTACGCTTCGCCGGCCGATTACCGCAAGAACCTGATCAAGTTTGTCGAAGACGTCCGCGCCAAAAAGGCAACTCCGGTTTTGCTAACGCCCGTGATGCGGCGACGGTTCAACGACAAGGGCGAGTTTTACGATACCCACGGCGAATACCCCGGAGCGGTACGCTCGGTCGCCGCCGAGTATAAGGTTCCGCTCATAGACATGCACCGCGGGAGCGAGGCAGTGATCATAAGGTACGGCCCCGAGGAATCGAAAAAACTCTTTCTCCAGTTGAATCCCGGCGAGAACCCGAATTATCCTAAGGGCGTCGAAGACAACACACATTTTTCGCCACTCGGAGCGGAGGAGATGGCAAAACTCGCTGTAGCGGGAATACGCGAGCAGAAATTGGGTTTGAGGAAGTATCTGAAGAATTAACCTAAGAAGAGCACGAGAACTTCGTGGTGTTTCGTGTTTGTTCGTGGTCTGTTTCTATCGGAATAAAGAAGCGACCACGAAATCACACGAATCACCACGAAGTAGAGCGTATTAAAACCGAGGTTCGCAAAATATATATGAAGCTGAGAATTTTATTTTTTGTCCTTTTACTCTCCGCGGTCACACTTGCCCAAAAACCGATCTCCGCGCAGCTTGCCTATACGGCGATGAACCGCATCTGGGTCGACCAGCGCAACCAGCCCGGCATCCCGCGCGGCTGGACCTACGAGCAGGGAGTGGTGCACAAGGCTATCGAGCAGATGTGGTACGGGACCGGCGACGCGAAGTATTTCCGGCATATCCAGAAGGGCATGGACTACTGGATAGACGAGAAGGGTAACCATAAGGATTACCATCTCGAGGAGTACAACATCGACCACGTCACGCCGGGCATATCGATGATGACGATGTTTAAGGCCACGAACAACGAGAAGTATAAGAAGATGGTGGAGCTGCTGCGCTCGCAGCTAAAAACCCAGCCGCGTACCAAAGAAGGCGGTTTCTGGCACAAGAAGATCTACCCGTGGCAGATGTGGTTGGACGGGCTCTACATGGGCGAGCCCTTCTACACCGAGTATTCCGTGCTCTACGGCGAGGACAATTTTAACGATATCGCGAACCAGTTTGTCTGGATGGAGTCTCATTCGCGCGACGAGAAAACGGGCCTGCTCTACCATGGCTGGGACGAGTCGAAAGAACAAAAGTGGGCCGACAAAACGACAGGAAAGTCGCCGCATTTCTGGGGCCGCGCGATGGGCTGGTATGCAATGGGATTGGTCGATGTGCTCGACTACTTCCCCAAAGATCACCCGCGTCGAGGGGAACTGATCGCTATCCTTAACCGGGAGGCGGCGGCGATCGAAAAAGTGCAGGATAAGAGCTCGGGCGTCTGGTGGGACATCCTCGATCTGCCCGGAAAAGAGAAAAATTATTTGGAATCGTCCGCATCGGCGATGTTTGTCTATGCTCTGGCAAAGGGCGTGCGCGAAGGCTACCTTCCTGAAAAATACTGGAAGGTGGCAGAGAAAGGCTGGGCCGGTATCAAGAAGGAATTTATAAAGGTCAACGCTGAAGGTAATACCGATTGGGACGGAACGGTTTCGGTATCCGGCCTCGGCGGCAACCCTTACCGCGACGGCTCCTACGAATATTACATGAGCGAGAAGATCCGCCTTAACGACGCCAAGGGTATTGGCCCCGCGATCCGCGCTGCGCTCATGATGGAAGCAGGCCCCGGCCGCACGATCGGGCAGGGCAAGACCGTTTTGCTGGACGACTATTTCAATCACGAGATACGTAAAGACAAGATGGGCCGCGATTCGGTTTGGCATTACAAGTTCGACGAAAAGCTCGATTCGGGCTACTATGCGTGGGGCGAGATATTCCGCGGCTACTGGGCAAAAACGGCGCAACTGTCCGCCGCACCTACTGCCGCAAACCTTGCGAACGCAAGCGTTTATATCATCGTCGACCCGGATACGGAGAAGGAAACACCCGCGCCGAACTTCATACAGGATGCTCATATCACCGCCATCGCGGACTGGGTAAAGAAGGGCGGCGTGCTCGTGATGATGGGCAACGATTTCGGCAACGTCGAGTTCGACAACTGGAACAAGCTGGCCGCGAAATTCGGCGTTGAGTTTAACAAAGACAGCAAGTTTAAGGTGCTGAACAACGATTACCAGATGGGCAAGGTCGTAACCAATACCGGCAACCCGATCTTTACCACACCGCGGACCATCTTTATAAAAGAGGTCTCGACGCTGAAGCTTTCCGGCCACGCCAAGCCGGTCCTCCAGGTCAACGGTGATAACATAATGGCAACCGTAAAACACGGCAAGGGAACGGTTTTCGTGCTGGGCGATCCTTGGATCTATAATGAGTACGCCGATGGACGCCGTCTGCCTACTGAGTTTCAGAATTTCGAGGCCGCCCAGGACCTGAGCCGCTGGCTGCTCACACAGGCGAGGAAGAAGTAGTTCTTTTTCGTGTTGTTTCGTGTGTTTTCGTGGTTATTTCTTATTAACCCCGCGAAGAGGACCACTAAACAACACGAAAACACACGAAAAAAACAATGAAAATCAAAATTACACTTGCCGCAATATTTATCGCCGCTCTCGCGTCGTTCGCATCGGCGCAACTCCGCCAACCATCTGACCCCGTCAAGCCCTACATCGTCAAGACAAAGGTCGACGTCGCAACGCTGGAAAAATCCCTGCACGGGGCAAACAAGGTCGAGGACCTGACCGGCGGAGCGGGCACGCAGCTGCGCGTTGCCGTTCAGCACGACGATTACAAGGAGACTTCCGACGCCGAATCTCACGATGCGTCTGACGACGTTTATTACGTGCTCGAGGGTGAGGCGAAGTTGACGCTCGGCGGCAAGCTCGAGCTTCCGCGTGAGATCTCTCCTGGCGAATGGCGCGCCAAATCGATAGTTGGCGGAAAGGTCTTTATCATCAAAAAAGGCGACCTTATCGTCGTGCCGCGCGGAACGCCGCACCAGCGCTACAGCACAAAAAAGGGAAAGATCTTTTCGCTGATACTCGTGAAAATATTCGCCGAGCCCCTGCCGCCAGCGAAATAAGATCATTTCGACAAAAATGGTCTGACCGATTATAATTAGGCTCGCAAGGGAAACATGGCAAGGACGAAAACCGACATTTTCAAAGCTCTGAACTCCGAAAAGAACGGCACCACTGCCGAAGAGATCGTCACGCGCCTGCGCGAGATGATCGCAAAAGGAGAGCTGCATTCGGGCGACCGCCTTCCGCCTGAGCGCGACCTTGCCAAGCTGCTCGGTGTCAGCCGCCCGACCCTGCGCGCCGGGATCCGCTCGCTTTCCACCGTCGGAATTTTGCAATCCAGGCAGGGCGCCGGGACCTTCGTTGCCGAGGCCGAGGAATCGCCCACGCTCGATTCGAGCCCCTTGAGGCTTCTATCCGCGCTCCACGGTTTTACATCGGACGAGATGTTCGAAGCACGCCTGGCGCTCGAAAAGAGCATCGCCGGAATGGCGGCCGATCGCGCCACCAGCGAACAGATGACGCTGCTTGCCGAGGAAGTGGCCGGAATGTATGCCTCGATGGACGAACCCGAGCAATATCTCGTCCACGACATGCAGTTTCACCAAACTGTTGCGGCGGCATCTAACAACCGCATTCTTACCGCCCTGATGAACATGGTGGCAACTATTCTCTACGATAGCCGCAGCAAGACCGTAAAACGTGCACGCGACCTGAAGGAATCGGCCGAGCAGCATCGCAATATCTACCGCGCGATACGCGAGCGCGACGCCGAAGCCGCCACCGCCGCGATGCACGAACACCTGATCAGTGCGCAAACCGCCCAACGCCTGGAAAGAGAGGACGAAGAAAGAAACGAATAGAGAGCGTTCGGTCTCAGTTTCAGAATTATTTAGCAGCCGGCGTTATTGACTCCATGGTCGTGAAGTTCTGCTACATTATGGATATACTCCTATGCGCGGTACTTTTTAGACTTTATGGAAGCAATTAGTGTTATTTTGATCAATTTGTTTATTCTCGCGGTCGGGATCGTCTTTTTCCTGAAGATCCGCCGCGACATGCGAAAGAAACAGGTGCCCAATGCGCCGGATCTTCCGATCCTGGTGGTGTTCCTCGGCTTTTGCGGTTGGCTGGCGCTGTTGCTGACCTACATTTTCCAACCGTTAACCGGGGTGTTCTCGGTTGAATATTTAATTCTCCTGGTCCCGATGCCCCTCGTGATCCTGTGGTGTATCAAGTGGCTGTTCCCGCTTCGCAACGTGTCGAGGTATCACCGGCATGCGCTTACCGCGAGCGTTCTCTACCTTGTTATTCCGGTATGTATATGGGCGTTTTTGCTGCCGGGTATAATCAAAAAATAGACCGGCACGCGGTTAGTAATTTGTAGGTACGGGTATGAAAAGAGCCCTGTTTTTCTTACTGATATTCCCGATCGCCCTCGCCGCGCAATCCGTCTCGAAAGTTTGGGTTTCTGATAATGGCGACGGCACCTATACAAACCCGATCCTGCACGCCGATTATTCCGATCCCGACGCTGTTCGCGTGGGCGAGGATTTTTACATGACGGCCTCGAGCTTTAACGCCGCTCCGGGGCTTCCCATTCTCCATTCAAAAGACCTCGTAAACTGGCGCATCGTCAACCACGTTTTCCGCGAGCAGGAACCGAAAGACATTTTCAGCAAACCCCAGCACGGCAACGGCGTGTGGGCGCCATCCATCCGCTATCACGCCGGCGAGTTTTACATCTATTACGGCGACCCCGACTTCGGCGTCTATATGACGAAGGCGAAGGATCCCGCGGGCGAATGGTCGACGCCGCTGCTCGTAAAGGAGGCGAAAGGCTGGATCGACACCTGCCCGCTGTGGGACGACGACGGGAACGCGTATCTCGTCCACGCTTTTGCCGGGAGCCGCGCCGGTTTCAAGAGCCTACTTGTCGTCAACAAGATGAACAAGGATGGCACACGCATACTCGACGATGGCGTGATGATATTCGACGGGCACGACGCTCACCCGACGGTCGAGGGGCCAAAATTCTACAAGCAAGGCGGTTATCATTACATTTTCGCTCCCGCTGGCGGTGTGCCTACCGGGTGGCAGCTTGTCCTGCGATCGAAGAATATCTACGGCCCGTACGAGGAAAAGATCGTGCTCGCGCAGGGCAAAACGGCTATCAATGGACCGCATCAGGGAGCGCTGGTCGATACGCCGAGCGGCGAGTGGTGGTTCCTGCACTTTCAGGACAAAGGGGCTTACGGCCGCATCGTCCACCTGCAGCCAACGGTGTGGAAAAACGGCTGGCCGGTGATCGGCGCTGACGCAGATGGCGACGGCACGGGCGAACCGGTGATGAGGTTTAAAAAGCCGAACGTCGGGAAAACGTGGCCTGTCGAAACGCCCGCCGATACTGACGAGTTTAACAGTGAAAAGCTCGGCCTTCATTGGCAATGGCAGGCCAACCCCCGCGCCGGCTGGGCGTTCGCATACCCGCAAAAGGGAGTGCTTAGAATGTTCTCGGTGCAGAATCCTGAGGGTATCAAAAATCTCTGGGACCTGCCGAACCTGCTGCTCCAAAAATTCCCGGCCGAAGAATTTACCGCCACCGCGAAAGTGACCCTCGCGCCAAGATTCGAAGGCGAAAAGTTCGGGCTGGTCGTGATGGGCCTCGATTACTCATTCGTAGGGGTAACAAATAAGGGCGGTAAATTATACGTCGCGCAGGGCGGTGCCCGCGATGCGGATAAGGCTAGCGCCGAAACCGAGAACGTGCCTTTCGCATTAAACGAGAAGACATTTTACCTGCGCGTAAAAGTAGCGAAGGACGCGATGTGCAGCTTCAGTTTTAGCACCGACGGTCAGAAATTTACGCCCCTCGGGGTGCCGTTCAAGGCCCGCGAAGGCAAATGGATCGGCGCAAAGCTCGGCTTCTTTTTCACGCGCCCCGGCAAATTCAACGACGCAGGCAGCGCCGACATCGACTGGATCAGATTTGAGAAATACTGAGACTGCCGCGCGATCTAAACGACAAATTATCTAAGATCAGCAACGGCCGGTCCATTTTAATCCTATTTTTCTTCCGCAAACAATGAAAGAGAAACTCTACCGTCCGGATCCGCATGAAACACGAAGTTAAGAGCCTTGTCTCCGACAGTTCCTTTTGCGATGGAGACGTTCGCAAGTTCCGTTCCGGTACCTTTGTTGGAATACTTGAAATGTTGGAACGGGATACTTTCATCCCGCACTTCAAAATCAATCATTGCGATTGCATGATCAACGGCCGTTCTCAAACCGGTGGTTTTATCGTAGAGAAAAAGGCCTTCGAACGGGAACTTAATGTTGTATTTGTAAGAGCCCACTCCGTACGCGCTGGTTAACCTACCTAGCTCTTCGTTAGCTCGCTGTGTCATCACCGTGGCATTGAGCGGTTGGCCGTTCTCAAATATGAGGGTGTAATTCTCGCTCGCGCGACCTGCCATCTCGTCTATATGCCAGAAAATGTTCGTTATGTAGGTGGAACGGAAAGTCATCGTCTGACAGAGCATAATTAAGTTCGGCGTTATCATGCTCGACATCTGATCTAAACCAAAGCAATCAATACCTAGAAAACGAGCCTTTTCAGTTGCCGGTTTTCGAAAACCTGACGACGAAACCAGGATTCCCTTATTGACGTTAGTGTGTTCACACTTTTTTGCAAAAGCTTCCACTGCTTCCGACCCAATTGGGCGCGATCTCTCACGACATTCAAATGCGATAAGATTCACGTGATGACCATTTGTAATCTCAACTACGACGTCATGTTCCCGCAACCTTCCCGTTATTACATCGCGCAACCGTCGAGGCGACGTTATTGTCACATTTGGCTGGCCAACGAGAACGCTTTCTAAGTGCGCGACAAGCCTTTCTAAAGCTCTTCCTCTTTTCATAGTAAACCGGCGAATTCGCCACGAACTCCGCTTTTGCTGATTCTACATCAAACCGCGGCCAAGGAGGAATTTTTAATCGAGAACAGGAGTCGCTTGACAGGCGTCAGACTCTTCAAAAATTGAATAGTGTTCATTTATATCCGAAACCAAGGACTCTGTCAGTCAGGAAAATAACCCACTCGCACCAAAATTTGGAATTTTTGTGCTTTTTTGTGCCATTCTACTATCCTACACACCAAGATGCCCGTAACATTTTCTAAAGCTGAAGGGCAGGAAGCACGATTCCACCTTCGGCGTAACACGACCGGATACCTCCCAAACCTTTGATCTCTCGAGTGTCGAAGTTGCCGCGCTTTATTATATCTCGGTGATTTATTACCAGGAATGGGGACATGCAGGAGCTGACGTTCTCAGCAGTCCGGGAGCCGTTGGCAATTCCAGCGAAGTCGTTTCAAAAGCATTTGAGGCTTACGAAAAGTGGCTGGCCGAGATCAAGAAGATCGGTCTGGAAACCGCAAGAGCACGCAAACTCGATCCGCTGGCCGGTACCGGGCTAAGCTGGTATTGACCGCTGGTAACCGGCAAAGCCTTTAAATCTCTACAAAAACCGCGGGTTACGGACAAGCGAGATCGGGCGCTGGTTGAAGCGGCAGGGTAAAGGTCGCGGTCCGGCTATTGCTAAACATCGGGCAGACGATCCTATCGCTCGTGGTCCATGTTAGCGTTCCGGATTTATCTTCATTAAGCGAGATCGTATAATCACCGCCGCCTGAATGGTCGCATCCGCTGCCGCCGCCCGTGACCGTTGTTGAGCCGACCACGACGCTTCTCGGTGAAAACGACGTTTTGGAGGTTCCACCGGGATATGTGCCGTTAACAACAAAGGGTTTATCCAGCCCGCAGATCTCGCCTGTAAAAGTCACTTTATTGCTTTCTCCAGAGATACGGTACGCCTTTTTACATTCGGCGCCGATTTTTGCCAGTTTTTCAACTTTCTCCCAGATATTTGGCGCTGGTTCAAAGCCCAGAAGCTGTCTCTGCCTTTCCACTAGAATTATGTCCTCGATAGCCTTGCCGGCAAATTGACAATCCAATTC